>Ga0105044_10006953_pt1 | contig 15583 bp, 12 predicted proteins | sample MAT01_FD_78092 | JGI IMG/M metagenome (GOLD analysis project Ga0105044, IMG submission 78092) | Freshwater microbial communities from Lake Fryxell liftoff mats and glacier meltwater in Antarctica - MAT-01 | ecosystem: Environmental > Aquatic > Freshwater > Ice > Liftoff microbial mat | place... | reverse complement strand
TATAAAGTAGTTTGGACTATTTTATAAGCATGAAGTGGTAAATACCGTCAAAGTAGCTGTCATAGGCCAATGGAGTGAAACGGAACTGGACTATTACAGATACATAAACCCAAATCAAGCGATAGAAAAATTGCACCCTAATTTTGCCGATGAATGCAGTATTCTATCGCTTAGATTTGATAATCCCGCACGCATTCTGCAAAAATTGCCCTAATGCCTAACGCGGGATAAACGGTACTAGCACTTCATAACGAATCCAAATGCGGATTTTAGGTTTAACGTGTCACCCATGCTAAACAAAAGTCGTAGCTGATCTGAAAAGAAAACTCAAGACCAAAGAGTAATACCGTTTGGACTATTGCAGATAAATAGACGGCATAACATTGGTATAATAGATTCCAAATACAAAATCGGGGTTAAAGAGTTTATGAATCTGTTATACAAATAGGACACAGTGTTCCGACATTCGCAGCAAATTATCTTTTATGTCATATTTGGATACTACTCACGACGTTTATAAAGAAGCTGCACTCAAACCTGATGTGGGTTTATGTTGCACTACAACCCCTATTTGGCGTATGCCCGATCTTTCTGTACCCAAGATTATGCAGGAAATGAATTATGGTTGCGGCAGTACCGTCAATGCGCGCGATTTGGTCGGGAATCCTTCCATTTTATACGTTGGTGTTGGAGGTGGAATGGAGCTTCTTCAATTTTCTTATTTCAGCCGCCGGAAAGGGGCAGTTATAGGAATAGATGTGGTGGATGAGATGTTAACGGCCTGTGCGGAGAATATGCTCATTGCCCAGAAGGAGAATTGGTGGTTCAAAACCGAATTTGTCGAACTGCGAAAAGGCAGCGCTTTGGATCTTCCGGTAAAGAGTAATTCGGTGGACATTGCTGCCCAAAATTGCCTTTTCAATATTTTCAAACAAGGCGATTTGAAGCTTGCACTTCAAGAGATGTATCGCGTGCTCAAACCCAATGGAAGATTAATTCTTTCGGACCCTGTTTGCGAGCAGTCGATGCCAGAGAGTTTACTTGAGGATGAAAAACTGAGAGCACTTTGTTTAAGTGGTGCCATTAGTTTGAAGGAATATATCGATGTGTTAACTTCAATTGGTTTTGGTACTGTTGAAGTGAGAGCCAAAAGACCGTATCGCGTTCTCGCTCCCGCACACTACGATACGAAAGAAGTAATTTATATCGAAAGTGTAGAAGTATGCGCAATCAAGGATCCAATGCCAGCTGATGGACCTTGTGTTTTCACCGGAAAAGCGGCTATCTATTTTGGCAGCGAAAAGTACCTCGATGATAAAAACGGACATGTTCTGATGTACAACCAACCTTTGGCAGTGTGCGATAAAACGGCTGCTGCTTTAGAATCTTTAAATCGGGAAGACATAATGATCACAGAGTCAACTTATTTTTATGACGGGGGTGGTTGTTGTTGAACCTAGAAGAAACGGGTATGATGTTGTAGTAGGATGCCGTTCCTACGGAACTAGTATGATGCCGTTCCTACGGAACTAGTAGGATGCCGTTCCTACGGAACTAGTATGATGCCGTTCCTACGGAACTAGTAGGATGCCGTTCCTACGGAACTAGTATGATGCCGTTCCTACGGAACTAGTATGATGCCGTTCCTACGGAACTAGTAGGATGCGGTTGATGCGGAAATAGTAGGATGCGGTTCCTACGGAACTAGTAGGATGCCGTTGCTTCGGAACTAGGGTATATTGTGAACTGGAGGCGAGTATGATGGCGTTCCTGCGGAACTGAGATTGCACGAAGGTCAATCACAATGAGCGTTACAGAAGATTACAGCCTACTTTTGTCTATTAGACCAAACCTCCGAACCACAACCTATCCCTTCAAAGCTTCTGCACCGGCAACGATCTCAAGGATTTCTCCAGTAATGGCCGATTGACGAGCTTTGTTGTAGGTGAGTTTGAGTTCTTTTACCAAATCGCTGGCGTTGTCTGTTGCCTTGTGCATGGCAGTCATGCGAGCGCCGTGTTCGGCCGCTGCACTATCCAAAATGCCTTTGAACAATTGTACTTTAAGTGATCGTGGAATCAACTCTTCGATGATTAATTCCTTCTCAGGCTCGAAAATGTAATCGGTTTTGCTCTTATCAGAACTTCCACGAGGCTTTACTACAGGCAAGTACTGCTCGTTGCGAACGATTTGAACGGCAGCATTTTTGAATTGATTGTATACAACATATACACGATCCCATTTTCCCGCAGCAAACTGAGACATGATCTCGGTTGCAATTTTTGAAACGTTCTCGAAAGTAGGTCTGTCAAAAATGGTGTAGGGGGTATCCGTGAAACCCTCGGTTGTATGTTGAGGTGTTTTCTTATAAATGTCAAATGCTTTTTTACCAAGAGATAAAATTTTCACATTTACATCCGTATGTGTTCGAAGAATCGTTCGAACTTCTTTTATGATGTTGTTGTTGAATCCTCCGCAAAGACCACGGTTGCTGGTTATAGCAACAACCAACACGTTTTTTACTTCGCGGGTTTTGCTGTAAACTCCTTCATTTCCATCAAGCGATGACGATACATTGCTAAGTATCTCCTGCAGCTTGTTGGCATAAGGCCGCATGCGGATGATGGCGTCTTGAGCACGTTTCAGTTTTGCAGCGCTCACCATTTTCATTGCAGATGTAATCTGCATGGTGCTGTTTACTGAAGTAATCCTGACGCGTATCTCCTTGAGGTTGGCCATGTCTTATCTGTGGTTTAAACGTAACGGGCTGAAAGGTCCTTGGCTACTTTTTCTAATACATCGGTGATGGCATCATTGATCACTCCATTGCGAAGATTCACGAGCACATCTTTATGGCTTGTCTCAAGAATTGCAAAAAAGTCTTCTTCAAATGCTTTCACTTTTTCAACTGGTACCGAACGCAAAAGTCCTTTGGTTCCACAGTAGATAATGGCTACTTGCTTTTCTACAGAAACCGGTTTGTTTTGGCCCTGTTTTAGGATTTCAACGTTGCGACGACCTTTGTCGATTACAAACTTTGTGGCCTCATCGAGATCGGATCCGAATTTCGAAAACGCTTCCAATTCGCGGAACTGAGCTTGATCGAGTTTCAATGTGCCAGCAACTTTTTTCATGGATTTGATCTGTGCAGATCCACCCACACGGCTTACGCTGATACCCACGTTAATCGCAGGACGCACACCGGCGTTAAAGAGATTTGTCTCAAGGAATATCTGACCATCTGTAATCGAAATTACGTTGGTCGGGATATAGGCTGATACGTCTCCTGCTTGTGTTTCGATGATCGGCAAAGCGGTAAGTGATCCACCACCTTTCACCAATTTCTTCAAAGAAGCGGGAAGGTCGTTCATGTTTTCTGCTACCGATTGTGTTTCGTTCACTTTTGCAGCACGCTCAAGTAGCCGGCTGTGCAAGTAAAACACATCACCAGGGTATGCTTCACGTCCTGGTGGGCGACGGAGGAGGAGGGATACCTCGCGGTAAGCAACTGCCTGCTTTGATAGATCATCGTATACGATAAGTGCAGCACGACCTGTATCGCGGAAAAATTCTCCGATAGCACATCCCGAGAAAGGAGAGTAGAATTGAAGAGCTGCCGGATCGGAAGCGGTTGCAGCTACAACTACCGTGTAGGCCATAGCGCCATTGTCTTCGAGGGTCTTAACAGTTGAGGCAACTGTTGAACCTTTTTGACCGATGGCCACATATATGCAGTATACCGGTTGACCTGCATCGTAAAATTCTTTTTGATTGATGATCGTGTCTATCGCAACAGTCGTTTTCCCTGTCTGTCGGTCACCGATAATCAACTCACGCTGACCACGACCAATTGGAATCATTGCGTCGATCGCTTTGATACCTGTCTGAAGTGGTTCTTTTACTGGCTGACGATAGATAACGCCTGGAGCTTTGCGCTCGAGAGGCATTTCATAGGTTTCTCCCGTGATAGGACCCTTTCCATCGATAGGTTCGCCAAGCGCGTTCACAACGCGACCAAGCATTCCTTCTCCAACCTTAATGGAAGCAATACTTCCAAGGCGTTTTACAGTCGAACCTTCTTTCAACTCTCCTGACGGTCCGAGCAATACCGCTCCGACGTTATCTTCTTCAAGGTTCAAGGCAATACCGCGCACTCCCGATTCAAATTCGATCAACTCACCGTACTGAACATTGTTCATTCCGTAGATGCGGGCAATACCATCTCCTACTTGGAGAACTGTACCCACTTCTTTGATTTCTGCTTCACTTTTGAATCCGGCGAGCTGCTCACGCAGGATCGCTGATATTTCCGCAGGTTTAACTTCTGCCATGGTAACTTTTATTTCTTTTTGTTTACGGCCCGCTATTCTGCGGACTTAAATATCACAAGTTCAAAAAAACTAACCGGATTAAAACTCCGGCAAATAGGGGTTCTCAGAGAATTCTCTTCTGAGTTGGGTTATCTTCTCGGCGAGAGAAGCATCCATTTGGCGATCCGCCACATTGAGCACAAAACCACCAATAATGTCTTGATCAATTTTCTCTACGAGTTCAATATTGCCACCAGCCATCTTTACTGCTTGAGCATGTATCTGAGCACGAGTTTGTGCATCCAAAGCCACCGCTGAAACAACATTGGCTTCGGTAATATGACGCATTGTTTTGAATTGATGAACAAACGAGGTTGCTATCTCACCCATTAAACTCTCACGCCCTTTTGTAGTAAGCAGAGTTATAAAACTCATGGTTGTTTTACTCACCCTGCTTCCGAATATCATTTCGAGAATTTTCACTTTCTTGTCTTTTTTGACAATGGGATTACTCAAAAAGACTTCAAGATCACGGCTCTGATCGATACTAGATTTAACCAATTGCATATCTGCAAAGGCAGTATCCTGCTCTTGTGGATTGTTGCACAAATCGAGTAAGGACTTGGCGTAACGTGATGATATGCGAATTCCGCTCATGGTTAATTTAGTTTGAACTCATTTCTGAGATCAACTTACTGTTTAGTGCTTTCTGCTTGTCTGCATCAGTCAGTTTCTCTTTTACCAATAGCTCAGCAATGTCGATAGACAAAGTGGCTACATAGTTTTTGAGATCGACCATAGCCGCTTTTTTCCGGTTTTCAATCTCCGTGCGGGCTGAGGTCATGATGCGCTCAGCATCCTCTTGTGCTTTTTCCCTAGCTTCAGCAATGATGTTGTCCTTCACCTGCTTTGCTTCGATGAGAATAGCATCGCGCTCATCGCGGGCCTGACGAAGAAGGTCTTCGTTGCCGGCTTTGAGGTTGGCCATTTCTTTTCTAGCGCGCTCGGCTTCGTTCAAAGCATTTTCTATGCTCTGCGACCTTTCATCGAGCGATTTCAGGATAGGACCCCATGCATACTTCTTCAAAATGAAGAGCACAATCAGGAAAGAAACAGTAGCCCAAAAGACAGTACCGTATTCTACTTTTAATAAACCTTCCATGTGGTGGTTATAAATTAATATTTCTTGTCCGGGTTCTATCTACCGATCCCGGCGAAGGCAGGCTATTAGGCCAGAGCTACTAGCAAGCAAATGATAACCGCAAAAAGAGCTACCCCTTCTACAAGAGCCGCTGCTACGATCATGTTTGCACGCAGATCACCGATGCTCTCAGGTTGACGAGCCATTGCATCAAGAGCGTGGCTACCAATGAGACCTACTCCGATACCTGCTCCAATTGCTGCAAGACCAGCACCGATACCAGCTAAACCAGCTGCAGATGCTTCCAAGAAAACTGTCAATAATTCCATGTGATTATTTTGAATTTAAAAGTGTACTTATTTAATGATGAGCTTCTTCATGTTGATGTTCCTGTGTAGCGTCGCCGAAATACAACGATGCGAGCAATACAAATACATATGCTTGAAGGAAAGCCACTAAAATCTCGATGAAGAACATGAATACAATGAAGAGTGAGGCACCTAAACCAACACCGTAACCAGCCGCAGCATTGGTAGAGCCAAAAAGGAAAACCAAACTCACAAGAGCAAGAATCACAATGTGACCTGCAGTAATGTTTGCCGTCAAACGAATCATCAATACAGCAGGTTTGATAAACACGCTGGCAATTTCAATCGGGACCAAAATGAGCTTCACAAAAAATGGAACCCCAGGAGGCCAGAATATGTGTCCCCAGTAGTGCCCGTTTCCATTGATTAATGTAACAACGAAAACCAAAGCTGCCAAAACCAATGTAATACTCATCGTACCGGTAATGTTGAAACCACCGAGAAATGGTATGAGACCGAGCATATTGCAACCCCATATAAAGAAGAACAAAGTCAATATCAGTGGTAGAAATTTGGCTCCACGTTTTTCACCCATCGACGGAATTACAACTTGATCGCGGATGAAGAGGACCAAGGTTTCCATTAAGTTCTGCATCCCTTTTGGCGCACCACCTTTCCGATACTTGCGAGCCACACTTGTGAAAATGAGCACTAGTAAAAACAAAACTAACAGCATCCCGAAAACAGACTTGGTAATAGAAAAATCTATAAGTGTAGCATGTGTTTCTGCAGAAGAGACTGCAATGTGAGGCGTGTCTAAGTGAGCTATTTCTTGGTGAGTGCTATCAGCAGCAGTATGCTCGTGGTGAAGGACTACGTTAGAGGCAAATTTGATCGTCTCATGATCATTTGCATAGGTATATCCTGTCCGTGGAGAGGTATATGGGATATAATTGTGATGTTCGTCCCAGAAGTTACTAGACATAAAGACTTCAATTCCTTTGTCTGTATATAAAATTATTGGCAGAGGTATACTCGTGTGACCAATCAAGTGAATTGAATGCGCATCCTGGATGTGTTCCATGATCATATCACCTGGGCTGAATTTGCCGCCTTCTTCACCGCCAGAAGCTTGTATGCTAACGGGGAGGAACGACAAAAAACCCATGATTATGGCCGTAATAAATCCGCTGAAAACCTTGTATGATGCGGGATTGGCGGTAATTTTCATGGTCTTTTCCTTCTTGAAATGCGGTGCAAAAGTAGTCATACCTAATCCTATTACAAGGAGCAAATTCAAATAATTAAGAAATATGAATTTTACTTGCCGAATCGGGACTTCTGCATGCGGGTCTTGTACACTTAAAGGACTGTTAATCATTAGGATATAGCTGCTGCGCGATTTATCTCGATGCCCTATATGCGAAAACTAGAGGCCTGTGCGTTCCTACACCTCTCAAACACTAGGCTGTACGCACATCTTTACTTACCTGCGAGGTCAGAAGTGCTGTAAATACGGCATAGATAAAGAACAAGGACAACGCTAGTTCAACGCGATTGGGTTGTTTGAGCACCACATACACTGTTACAATGATGGCAGAAGTGAAAAGCTTCACTATAATACTACCCATCACGGCTGTGACAAATCGCTGTGGGTTTTTTTTGGTTGCTGAAATAATATTTCGATAGAGCAGAAAAGTGATTAGCCCATATAGAAGCACAAGCACGTAGCTTATTTCAGGAATTGTGACCTTCTGCGAAAAATTTGCAGCGAAAATGCAAGCACCAACTAGTACAATGAGTATAATTAATTTCAGCAGAAACGAAGTAGAGTTTTTCAACGTGAAAGATCTTTGATTACTAAATAGAGTGAGACTCCTACACCCAATAATGAGAGCCCGATGGTAAATCCATGAAAGGAATTCGTGAACTTTTGATCCAATTTCATGCCTCCCCAGATACCCAAAAAAATAGGAACTCCCATTTGGAAGGCCATGGATGAAAAACGCAGGAAACTGTTATAACGCGATGGCACTTTCTCTCTCGAAGGATTTTGTTTCTTCCTTTTTCATTTCCTTCACCTTGGCCCCCATGTTGCAGGCTCCGGTAAATGTTGCGCCCGGTTCTATAGTGAGTTTATCAGTAAAAATATCGCCTTCCACTTTGGCAGAATTCTTTAATGATAGTAGCTGCTGTACCATCACTTTGCCTTTTACGGTACCCTCAATTTCTGCATTCTGACAATGAATGGTACCCTCAATGCGACCTGCAGGCCCGATGACCAATCGTCCTTTGGTATTGAGATTGCCAATGAATGAACCATCGATGCGAATGTTGCTTTCGCATCTTATTTCTCCTTCAATGCTTGTGCCTTCAACAATGCGGTTGATTGCCATATCCGGTGCTACTTCATTGCCACGGACTGCTTGTTTTCTACTGTTCATCATAATAGGGGGGTGGATTAATTATTCTTTTCGTAAAAATCCAAATACAAATCGAGACTCTTGGTTTTGAAAAGAGTAATGTAATTTGATTTAGAGATCACAAAGATGAAATTTTTCTCATTCGCCAATTCTTTCAATTTGGCATCATCAATACTCTTGATTGTACCAATGTATTCTTGTCCTTCGGAAATGGTCGAAAAGGTTTTTACCAGAACGATGTGATTTGACTTATCAATCAAATTGTTTGTCACTTTCAATGCACTAGAATTATAATACTGCGAATTGAAATCAGAGATATTGGCTTTCGTTTTGTTGATGTCAGTCCCTTGCACAGGCAGCACAAATGCAACATATTGCTCATTACCCTCATCAACCTTAAATGGACTTTCAACTTCGGGAGTTACTTCATTGCCTTCACCATTGGCTTCCTCAACTTTGGGTTCTTCAGTCATCGAAGTACTTCCACCTTTCAGCGCGGAAAGTAACTCCTGCGCTCTTTTAGCTTCATCGCTATCAGGACAAGATTGAATCAATTCGTTTAATTCTCGTTGGTAATTTTCTTTGATCGAGAATGGAGCATCGGTGTAACCAACACAGATCGCACGAAGCAAACGGTACTTACACAATAGATGGTTGTTCGGTTCTGAACTTATAACTCTTGTCGATTGGTCTATAGCATAAGCATAATTGCGCTCGGTATAACTTCTGTAAATGGGTTCGTATACAGCTCTCTCTTCAGCTTCTTTCAGTTCTTTAAAATCGAGGTATTCGGGATTGTCAATTAAGCGAGCCCACTCACTTCCAGGGTAACGACTTTTAATCATGTCGCCCCAAAACTTCGAGGAACATTGAGAACAGAATGGACTGGGTGCATAACCCGGAGTCTGCTCCTTGCTCAACCATGTGCGGAAAAGCTGATACATGGCGGTTGGATGAAAATCACTCTCATCTAAATTGGTGATCAATTGCTCCCATGAGTTGATCGCGTTATCATCATCGTCCAATTTCTCCTTGTAAATCACTCCGGAATTGTAATATGCCTCTGCTACCGATGCCGTTGATTCTTCCATTTTGAATGGATCATCGCATGGCAAATTCGACATTAGTTCTTCAATCGAAGGCACGGAGTATTTATCGTCTTTGACTTCTGTACCCGTCTCACTGGCAGTTTCACCGCTTTCTTCCTCACCCTCACCGAAGGAGCCCGCAAGTTTAGAATTTAGTCGCCAATTGTCTTTTAACGGACGATCACCCCAAGTAGAAATAAAATCCTCCTTGCCTTTCACTCTTAAAGCCGAATTGTAAACCCAGAAATTATCGGTAATGCCCGGTTGCCCCGTTTCGGCAGCGAGCTCTTCCGCCAACTCATCGGCAAGGCGCTGTTCTTCCATTTCTTTTTCCAACTTCTTTTGGGCATCTTTAATTTTCTTCTCAAGTTGCTCAGGCGAAAGGTTGCACAGTTGCAAAAGACTATCCTCAAGTTCAATGGTGTTTAAATAACCGATCAATTCTGTAAGACTCTCTGCTCTTGCTTTGATTTCTCTGTAGCGAAGATGGTCTTCATTGATGTTTTTAAATGTACTGTCGTAATACAATTGCGCAGATTCATATTGGCGCTCCTCGAAGTACAAATCAGCAAGCATCAGAAATGATTTCATCTTTTGCTTCTTGTTGTCTGTATTTACTTCTAGAGATTTTTCTAAATAAATTATTGCTTCTTTACGGTTCTGCTCCTTGAGTTCGAGGTTGGCCAACGCATAATAAATTTGATCTTGATAAGTGAGGTTTTTCTCATCCTTCAAAAGCTTGAAAAGTTCTTTGCGTATTTCACCGCTATTGCCATCTTTTCTACAAAAAGCGGTGGCTCTATTAATCTTCGAATAGAACTCGAGTTCGTAAGGCGCACGACTTTTTTCAACTGCTTTATAGTAAGTCTGAGCTTCTGTGCAATTGCCAAGTTCTTGATTCAACTGAGCAAGGATGAACAAGGGTCGCGCGCGATCTCGTTTCTTTTTGATGTGCTTCAGGGCTGATTCAATTTTCTCTGCAGCAGCTTCTAGTTTTCCCTGATGAATTAGGTTGTCCGCATACACCAGGTAATAATCTGCTTTGATCTCATCATCCATGTCCTGCTCAACCTTCGCGCGATTGAGGGCTTGAGTGGCTTCTGAATATTCTTTCTTGGCAATAAACGTTCTTCCCAACCATGTATTCGCGACCAGGCTAATTGTGTTGTCGTTGTATTTGCGGTTTACGTATTGAAAAATTTCTTCGGCTTTTAAGTAGTTCCGCTTATAAAAATAGGCTTCTCCGATCTTGAGATAATTTTCGTCGATCCATTTATTCAGTTTTGGGTGCTTCGACGGTTTGGTCTTTGCCGGATTCATATTGTGTTTGTCGATCACCTTTGAACACTTCTCAATGGCCTTCTCCATTTCAGGATAAGAAGCTTTGGCACTTTCTTCTGTACCATAAATAAAGAGCGGTAAAATCAAATCGTAATCTTCAACATGTACATCCTCAATCTTTATCAAACCCTTCTTAACACTCTCATTAGCATTGAAGTAGCCGTTGAAGTAGGCGGTAGTGTTATGATAAGAGCGGTAGGCAAAGCCGTCCTTTTTGGTAGTACAAGCCACAGCCAACGACGTAAGGGTCAGGAAAAGAGCGTATTTGACTACAATCGACTGTTTTGACACAAGTTGTGGGTTTGGGGCCAGATTTAACTTGAAAGTGGCAAAAATATTTCATTTTTCTTTGCTTTTCTTTGGTCCAGTCAAATTGAAGCATGTCAGCAAAAGAAAACACCAAGCGAAAAGTACTCCTTAGAAAGCTGAAAAGCCGATTCAGGTTGACAATTTTGAATGAAAAGACATTCGAGGAAAAGTTCTCTTATTCTCTCACTCCGCTCAATGTCATTGTCATGTTTGGCGGTTTGCTGTTTGTTTTTGGTGCATTGATCTATGGCCTTGTTGCATTTACACCCTTAAAAAAGTACGTTATTCCAGATTACACCGACTATTCTTATCGTGAAGACGCTCGTAGGTCTAGAATAAAGGTAGATTCCTTGATGACTGCCATGGAGGCCAATGAAAAGTACATGTCCCATTTGCGCATTATTCTTTCCGGCGAAACCATTCCTAGTGGCGACTCAGTGCCTACGGATGTTAAGCAAGGTGATCTTGGGGAAGGTCCAAGTGAATTAGAGAAATCTATTCGCCAAAAAATTTCTGAAGAAGATCGCTACAACTTGGAAGCAGAGCAGGAGGCAAGGGCAAGCTCATTGGGATACATTCTGTACAAACCGGTGAATGGAACTGTTTCTGGTCATTTTGATCCGAAACAGGGACATTTCGGAGTAGATCTTGTGGCCCCAAAAGATGACCCCGTGCGCGCTGTGCTTGATGGAACGGTTATTTCTGCCGTTTTTACTGCTGACGCAGGAAATGTGATTCAAATACAGCACACCAACAATATGGTGTCCGTTTACAAACACAATTCAGCCATTCTGAAGAAGCAAGGTGATCCTGTGAAAGCTGGTGAGAGCATTGCTTTTATAGGAAATTCTGGTGAGAACAGTGATGGACCTCATCTCCATTTTGAACTTTGGGTAAATGGAATACCCGTAAACCCTCTCGATTATATTGGATTGAAATAGAGAGAATAGTCAGTTCGTATCTTCTGGATTTCTAGCCCTCTAGCATTATATCGAAATCAGTAAGAGCCACGAATTCCTCTATTCTTTGATTGATTTCTGCTTTGGATAATTCAAAAAGTCTTTCCGGACCGAATTTTTCGCACGCAAATGAAGCCATTGCAGAGCCCACAATGACCGCTCTTTTCATGTTTTCGAAAGAAATGTTTTTTGACTGGGCCAACATTCCTACGAAACCTCCAGCAAATGTATCCCCGGCTCCGGTAGGGTCCACAACTTCTTCGAGTGGAAGTGCGGGTGCAAAAAAGATGCTCTTGTCATCGAATAATAGCGCCCCGTGTTCTCCTTTTTTGATGATAAGGTACTTTGGACCCATGGTTAAGATCTTACGAGCTGCCTTCACAAGCGAGTATTCTCCAGCTAGCTGACGAGCTTCTTCGTCATTGATTGTCAAGACATCCACTTTTTCGATCACCTTCAACAATTCGCTCATTGCAATATTCATCCAGAAATTCATAGTGTCCATTACGACTAATTTTGGACGTTCTTCAATCTGTTCGATTACACGCATTTGAACTGAAGGAGCGAGGTTGCCCAACATCAGAAAATCACAATTCTTGTATTTTTCCGGAACTACCGGATCAAACCCTGCAAGTACATTCAAATCTGTGATCAATGTGTCGCGAGAATTGAGGTCGTAATGATATCTGCCTGACCAATAAAATGACTTTTCTCCTACTTTGGTTTGAAGTCCCGATTGATCAATCCCCCGGCTTTCCATTTCTCTTAAAACGTCAGTAGGAAAATCATCTCCAATTACAGAGATCAATCCACATTCATTCACAAAATGTGATGCAGCAAGGGTAATATAGGTGGCTGCTCCTCCGATTACTTTTTCTCTTTTCGCAAAAGGTGTTTCGATCGAATCGAAGGCTACAGTTCCAACAGCTACAAGTTTCATCTAAAAAATTTTGCCAAAGATATTCTCAACTGCTAGTGGAAAGCCTAAGAAAATCCCCGAAAGAGTGATTGTAGAAGCTATTGATTTTGAAATGAGATTTTTAGTAACTTTGAAACAATCCTTTTTTCTAAAACCACTTTGTATGCCGAATACCAATTTGCTCTGCGCGTTTATGTGTGTGGCTATTACCAACTCTATTGTTTCTTATAGCCAAAATGATTTCTGTAGTTCTATGAATACTTCTTCACATTCAGAAACATTTGTTGAACAAGGAGACGTTGAATGGGTTGAGAACATTGATTTGCGAACTATTTTTTCTTCTACTTGGAATGATGGCAGTGGGCGAATGCGTTTGGAATATTCCAAGTCTCCAATCAATTATTTGGATGAAAAAAGGGCTATGCAGCGCATCATTTCTTATCCCCATCTTGAAGGCGATCTTTGGATAGCAAACCAACAACCCTTTACTATTTCTCTTTCCGAGGTAGGTGTGGTTCATACTGCTATGAATTCGCATTTAAATGCTGTGGCAGTTTCAACTGAACGAATTGGATCTTTCTCTGCGACCGGAAGTGTGGAAGGAAAAGATGTTTCAGAAGGTCTTGTTGTAAAGAACATCATTCCCGGAATTGATAAGGAGTTCTTCTTTCAATTCAATGCTGTAAAGTCTCAATACCGTTTGCATGATATTCCTGATTTGGTGAACGGCGATTTCATCATTGAAGATGAGTTGACGATTCCGCACGGAGCCATTATTCGAAGAGATGAGCAACACGGATACGAAAGTGATGGTTGGTGGTACGGCAATATGGAAGTGTTGGGAGCATCGGGCGAAGTAATTTCTTTCATTCAAGGAACATGGTGTATGGATATGGCGCATGATGTTTGCACCGCCGGTTACCGATGGAAACAGATAGGTGAGAGACAAATAAAACTTGAAACCAAAGTTTCTTCGGAATGGCTTTTAGGCGCATCATATCCTGTTCTTATAGATCCACTGGTAACAGGTCCCACAGCGGCTTGGGGCGATATATATATGCCCTCTTGTTTTATTCCGGAGTATCATACAGATAGCATGCTTGTAACGGTTCCAGGTGGAATTACAATCACAGGTTTTTTTATCACTGCAAGTTTTTACGCAGATCCATTCACCACTGCGGTTATGGAAGATGGCTCTATGCGCTTTAGTACAAGTTGCGCAACCTCTCAGACCTTTGAGGTACAACCTCCAAATGGTGAATTGCCAGGAACAGCCTATCTCGAAAGTTTTGATTTGCGCAATCCTTTGTTGTGTTGTTACGATCCCTCTTGTTCTGAAACTTCTTTTTATCTCACGATGGAGCTTGGTAGATATACGCCGGGCGACGATTGCAATGAGACCTACATTTACTATGACCCATTTACTCTGTGGCCTTTTACTGCGTTTATCGAAGGTCACACTGTAGAAGCTTATGGACCACAATGGACAGTGGAAGGCAATGATATTTGTTCGAATAAATGTGATTTCGAAGGAACTGCGCGAATCAGATATGGTGTTCCGCCGTACACGCTTACACATCCTTGGATGGAGGGCAGTATTGTGGTGGAGGAACCAACGCCTTGCGATTTGGGCAATACACTTGTGGATATGATTCTCGAATGGCCAGGATGCCCTCAGTATTGCCCAGAGCCTTTTGGTATTGATGTGCCACCTCCGTTGGTTACCGATGCATGTGGCAACACCATTGCGGGAATGCCTACAGATGATATAAGCATCAAACCCGCTCCGAGTATCGAAGACCCTTCTCCGGTTGAAGTGTGCAGCGGTGCTGATGAAACTCTTGTTTTCGAATCATGTGCTCCTTCTACAGAGATTACATGGACAGGTAATGGTGGATCCGGTCAGGGTCCCGTACCGCTCAATATTGTTAACCAAAGCGGAAATACTCAGTCCTTCGATTATTTTGCTTTTGTTGTTTGGAATGGATGTGCTTCAGATACGATTGCCTTTGATTTAGAAGTATTTCCGGAGCCGGATGCGAGTTTCTACTTCCAACCCAACCCGGTCATTCAGAATGTTCCGGCGGAGTTTGATGCGAATGGTTCTTCTTCAGTAGATCCGATTATTTCGTGGCTCTGGACCATCGATGGCTTACAGCCTCAATTTGGCTCAGGCACAAGTTACATTTTTTCGGAGCTCATAGAATTTGAGGTATGTCTGGAAGTGGCCTCTATTAATGATTGCTCTGCCATAGAATGTCAGGATGTAATGGTGGTTTCAGCAGATATCGCGGCTCCTAATATTTTCACTCCCAACCTCGATGGACTTAATGACGCCTTGGTTTTTCCAAATTTGGACTTTTTCCCTACCAACCGTTTAAGTGTCTGGAATCGTTGGGGCAATTTGGTTTTCGAGCGAGAGAATTACAACAATAGTTGGGATGGAGGCGATTTGCCCGGTGGTACCTACTACTATATTTTGGATGTAGAGTACATAGGTGAGCAAAGTGGATATGTAATGATTCAGCGGTAGAAAAGTCCTTGATTTTTCTATCAATAGGGTTTTGGATTTATTTATTAAGCAAAACAGAGTTGATGGAAAATCCAGTTTAAACCCAGAATCCGCATTGGGATTCGTTATGAAGTGATCATACAGTTTATCCCGCATTACGCTTTAGGGCAATTTTTGTAGAATGCGTGCGGGATTCTCAAATCTAAGCGATAGAATACTGCATTCATCGGCAAAATTAGGGTGCAATTTTTCTATCGCTTGATTTGGGTTTAT
>Ga0105044_10006950_pt1 | contig 15587 bp, 15 predicted proteins | sample MAT01_FD_78092 | JGI IMG/M metagenome (GOLD analysis project Ga0105044, IMG submission 78092) | Freshwater microbial communities from Lake Fryxell liftoff mats and glacier meltwater in Antarctica - MAT-01 | ecosystem: Environmental > Aquatic > Freshwater > Ice > Liftoff microbial mat | place... | reverse complement strand
GTTTCTCGCCGCCTTTCCTCCGCGCGAAGCGTGGAAACGGTTGCCGAGACCCGTTCCATGTTTCCTGTGGTTTGGCGGGGGTGGGGATACCCCGTCCTCACGGGACGACACTCCGGGCGGGGCATCCCCACCCCCGCTGTCACAGTGAATGGTTACACAGCCCAGCATGGGACCTTCCCTGACGAACGGTTGGGTGGGGAGACGGGTATCGCGCCCGCAGCGTCGTCCCGCGAGGACGCGATACCCGTCTCCCCACCACTACTTCGCAGAAGGCGGGGTGTCGCCATGCGAGGTGTGGAGCGCAGAAATGGAGGCTAAGGAATCAGCTTGCCGGGGTTCATGATTCCGGCGGGGTCGAATCGTTCCTTGAGCGCACGGATCGCCTCGACACCCAGCGCACCGATCTCGCTTTCGACCCAGGGCGAATGGTCACGACCCGTGGCGTGATGGTGCGAGAGCGTGCCACCACCGGCCTGAATCGCTGCGCAGGCCGCAGCCTTGATCACCGGCCAGCTTTCGGCACCACCACCCTGTCCCGGTGACGAAATCACCGTGAAATAGAGCGAAGCACCGTCACGGTAGGCATGCGACAGGTGACACATCACGATGCCTTTCATGCCCCGTGTTTCCATCGCGGCCGCAACGGCCGCCTTGACCCCGCCGTAGAGCGAGGCATGTGCGCTCCATTGCTGGGAGGTCTCGAACGTCTCGACGAGAACGCCGCGGTCCATCAGCGCTTCCCGAAGGTATGGACCATGGAAGCGCCCTTTCTCCCAGCCCTTGCCGGCACCCTGACCGAGGAAAATCGCGCCGCCTCGCCGTAGAGCCTTGGCGGTTTCCGCACGCTGGCTGCGAATCCGGTCGGAAGTGCCTTCGTAGCCGACGATCATCAGGGCGCCCTGTGAGCGTCCCCGAACCTTCAGGTAGCGCCGGAAGAGATCACCGGCCACCCCCGACGGCAGGGCCATGGTCAGGTTGACTTCGCTTTCGGATTCGTCTGAAACCCGGGCGATGGTCGGCAGCCGGTCGGCCTGGACGAGGCTGCGGATGATCTCGTTGCCTTCTTCGAAGCCACCGGCGATCCAGGCTTCGTAACGGCGGGCCTCGGCGGACGGACGGATCCTCACGTCGACGTCGGGAATCACACCGAATATTCCCTCTGAACCGATGATCACCTCACGCAGCGCGGGTCCGATTGCGGTGTGCGGGGTGTCGAGCGTCGAAATGTTCCCGGCGGGCGTCGTCATTCGAATCGAACTTACGAGAGAGTCGAAACGCCCGTAGCCGCTTGAAGACTGACCGGCGGAACGGGTGGCGGCAAAACCACCTACGGTCGCGTACTCGAAGGACTGGGGAAAGTGGCCGATGGTGAAACCTTCGGCGCCCAGCAATGCCTCGGCTTCCGGTCCGCGCAGGCCGGCGCCAACCCGGGCGGTCAGGGACCGCCGGTCGATCTCGACGCCGCGCAGGTTGACGAGGTCGAGGCTGATCACCCGGCCGAATTCGCCCCTGAGGGGCGCTATGCCGCCGACCACGCTGGTGCCGCCGCCGAACGGGACCACCGCGATGCCGAGGCGCGAGCAGGCTTCCAGCAACGGCTGGATCGTTTCGGCGGACGGTGGAACAACGACCGCATCCGGGGCCGCGCTGATGCTGCCGGAGCGTTTCTCGAGCAGGTCGAGGTAACTCTGGCCGGCCGAATGGCGGATCCTGTCCTCCGGGCCGGTGTAAACGTTCTCCGTACCGACGATTCTCGAGATTTCATCGGGGATCTCTTCGGCCGCCGGGATCGATACCGACGCAAGATCCGGCACCGATGGTGCTTCTTGCGGAAGGATTTCCCGCTCGTTGAGCATTGCTTCGGCGGCTTCCGGCAGTGCCGCAGATTCGTCGGGGTCGCCCCATCCCCACCACCTCGTATCGCGCCTGGGTTCCACCTCACTCGACTTCCACGGGAGCGGGATCGCTGAACAGCGCGTTGAGCGTTTCAAGAGCCTGGTCGAGCATCTGGCGCTGGGTCTTCTTCATCATGAAGCCGGCCAGCCTTGCGCTGCCCTTGAGGGTGTGCTCGGCGACGAGTTCAACCTCGGTACCGCTTCCCGAGGGCTTCAGCCTGACCTCGGTGGTCTGTCTCAGCAGATGGTCTTCGAACGGTGTACCGGCGAGTTCGTGTTCCCACTGGTAACGAGCAGGCCGGGTCGCAGCGAGGCAGGTGTAGTCGAGACGCAGTTTCCTGCCGGAATCGGCGGCCATTACGTTGGTCCACCTGGTCCGGGAAGCTCCCGGTTTGCCGGCGACATCTTCGACCCGCACCACACGGGGCCACCAGTCCTTCAGGCGGCGGGGGTCACCGACCACGTCGTAGACCTGGTCGGGTGTGGCCGGAACCGTCTTCTTGCGGGAAACCTTCGGCAAGGCCGGGATTCAGCTGTCGGCCAGGCGGCGCAGGTCACGCACCAGCAGGGCGTGTTTGAGTTCGGACAGCACCGATGCCATACGTTCGAGGCTTTCGACCGCCTCTTTGCGCCGCTGCGGATTTCTTGAGATCAGCTTCGGCGCCAGCAGCGCCTCGATCAGCTGTACCTCACGGTCAGCGGAGGTCTTGAAAACCTTGAGATTTCTTGCGGCAACACCGCTACGGGCAAGCTCGTTGCCGGCCCGGACGATCTCCATGTCGGTTTCGTCGAACACCTCGGTCCCGGCATCCGTCTTCGGGGCAACGAGCCCGAAGTCGGCCAGTTCACGGATGAACTCGGGACGGGCTCCGGTTTCCTCGATCACTTCCTGCAGGGTGAACCTCGAGCTGGCGGTACCGACGAGCTTGGCCCGTCGGGCGGTGTTCGACTTGGAAGCACCGCTGCTTCCGGAAAGACCGCTGAGCGACGGTCCTGATGCGAGCTCCTGGCGAATCACGCGGAGCGGCAGGAACTCGTCGCGCTGCAGGCGCAGGATTGTTCGCAGCCGGTCCACGTCGGCCTGGCTGTAGAGCCGGTACCCGCCCTGCGTCCGGCGGGGGGTGACCAGCTTCTGGTCTTCGAGATACCGGATTTTCGAGATCGAAACGTCGTCGAATTCCTTGCTGAGGACTTTGGCGACGGCACCGATGGTCAGCGCCTTTCTCGGCCTGGCGGGCGGAACGGCGGCGGCTTCGGCGATCTGGCGGTCAGAGACGGTCATCATTTCTCCAGGAAGCTGAGCTTGTACTTGCCGACCTGGATCTCGTCGCCATCCTCGAGCCGTTGCGATTCGATGCGGCTGCGGTTCACGTAGGTGCCGTTGAGTGAACCAAGGTCATCGATGTAGGTGCCGTCATTGCGAGTCACCAGCAGGGCGTGGTTGCGGGACACGGTGACATCGTCGAGGAACACGCCGGCATCGGGGCTGCGCCCGATTGCAATCCGGTCCTCCGCCATCGGGAAGCTCTCGCCGGCCCTGCCGCCTCCGCTCCTGATCACAAGGGCGGCGCCGATGCGTTCGACTTCCGATTCGATGTCGACCGCAGCGATCTCCCCGGTCTCACCCACCTGGTAGGTGGTCGTGCTGGGTTCGTCCGCACCATCAACGGGACCGATGAAGGTGCCGCACTTCTGGCAGTAGTTGGCGGCTTCGTTGTTCGCGAAGCCACATTCAGGACAGTGAGACGGCATGCGACCCATTATAGGGCCCGAACCTAACCTTCAACTCTGGCTTGACGGTTGGGCCGATTCCTTCGCTTCGTGGATCTGGTCCCGACCGACCCGGGCATACAGGTAGGTGGCCATACAGGCCATCAGCAACCCGATCACCAGCAGGGTTGTCGGGAACCAGCCCGGCCAGATCATCGCGAAGAAAAGCGAAGACATGACCGGGAACACGGCCATGCGTCCGGCCCAGTTGACCTCGATGTCCACCCCGTGCTTCAGTCCCCAGCGGGCAAGCAGCAGGGTGACCAGCTCACGAACAGCAAGCAGGGCCAGCAGCCAGCGTGGCAACAGTTCGAAATGCCAGCAGACCACCACGCCAGAAAGAATCGTCAGGCGGTCCACCACCGGGTCGAGCAGCGCACCCAGCCGACTGTACTGGCCGGTCAGTCTAGCCAGCAGGCCGTCGAGATAGTCACCGGCGGAGATGAACCAGTAGATCGCCGCGGCGGTCCAGGATTCACCATTGCCACTCTGGAACGCGATCACCAGGAATACCGGGATCGCGAGCAGCCGGATGAGCCCGACCAGGTTAGGCAGGGTGAAAGGGTTCAGCGGCTGGCCGCTACGGGTCTGTGGTGCTTCCGGTCCGGTCCGGTCGAGGCCGAAGAGCTTTCGGATCCTGCCGGTACCGAAAGGGGCGGCGTCGCCCATGTCAGACGATGGCCCGGGAGAGCCCGGCGATGGCCCCCGCCCCGCCCTCGACGGGAATGCGGTGAACCTCTCCGGACATACGTTCGGATGCTTCGTAGATTCCGTCTGCCAGGCCGCGGCGGCCGACGACTATCCTCAACGGGCAACCGACCAGCTCGGCGTCCTTGAGCTTCTGTCCGGGTCCGGCGTCACGGTCGTCGTAGACCACATCGAGGCCTTCTGCCTTCAGCTCCTCGTAGAGCTTCTCGGCGGTTTCCTTCTCGGGGTCGCCGTCCTTGGCGAGCGAGACCAGGTGAACCTGCCAGGGCGCGAGGGCAGGCGGCCAGCGCAGCCCGTCGCCATCACCCAGCTGCTCGGCCGCTGCAGCCACGATCCGGGCGGGGCCGATGCCGTAGCTGCCCATCACGACCGGATGGGTCTGGCCATCCTCCCCGAGGAAGTTCGCCCCGAGCGGCTCGCTGTAGCGCGTGCCCAGTTTAAAGATGTTGGCGACTTCGATCGCCGATTCGATCGATATCTCGTGGCCGTCTTCAGTGGTATCACCGGAAAGCACGGTGCGGATGTCCAGCTCTTCGAACTTGAAGTCGCGTCCGGGCTCCACGCCCCGCAGGTGCATGTCGGGACGGTTGGCCCCGGTGACCAGTCCGCCGCCCTGGATCGCCTTGTCTTTGACGATGCGGACCGTGGCCCCGACCGGACCGATGAAACCGGGTGGACCCAGCTTCTCGGAAATCTCCTTTTCGCCGGCGGGCCGGGAAGCAACCCCGAGGTTGTTGGCAAGTTTCACCGGATTGACCTGATGGTCCCCGCGGACCAGTACCAGCACGAACTCGCCGTCATCCGTGACCACCGGTACCGCCTTGATCAGGGCGCCCGGGTCGACACCCAGTTCCTTCGATACGGCCTCGACCGTTTTCAGTCCGGGTGTCCCCACCTCGATGAAGGACGAGAGCTCGTCAGGCCGTTCGATCGGCCGGGCGACTGCGCAGGCCACCTCTACGTTCGCGGCGTAACCCGGCGCGAGTGCGATCGAGTCTTCGCCGGCAGCGCAGGGGGCCATGTACTCGTGAGCACCTGAGCCACCCATCATTCCGACGTCGGATTCGACCCGGTACCAGCGCAGGCCGGTACGGTCGAAAATCCGGTCATAGGCCTCAATGCAGAGGTTGTAGCTCGTTTCGAGCCCTTCGAGGTCACGGTCGAAGCTGTAAGCGTCCTTCATCACGAACTCGCGGGTCCGCAGGATTCCGGCACGGGGACGCGGTTCGTCGCGTTCCTTGGTCTGGAACTGGTAGACGATCTGCGGCAGGTCGCGGTAGGACCTCACCTCGCTGGCCATGTGACCGGTGATGCACTCTTCGTGGGTCATCGCCAGGACCATCGGGGATCCTTTGCGATCGTCGAGCTTGAAGAGTTCGTCGATGTCGTAGCGGCCGGTTTTCTTCCAGGGCTCCGACGGCTGCATGATCGGCATCGACATCTCCTGCGCACCGATGCCGTCCATCTCCTCGCGGATGATCTGCTCAACCTTGCGGTGCGAGCGCCAGCCCGCGGGCAGGTAGGTCCATAGCCCGGCACCCATCTGGCGGACCATCCCAGCCCTGACCAGCAACTTGTGGCTGATCGCTTCGGCGTCAGCCGGCGGATCCTTGAGTGTGGGCAGCAGGGTTCGCGAGATCCGGGTCATCGGCCCGTAAAGCTACCCGTTCCAGACACCTTGAGGGGTAGCAGATATGCCCATGCACTCAGCGGGACTTCAAAATCAGGATCGCACAGCGAAACGAAGCGATTCTGATTACGCTCGGGTGAAGCGCCGACCAGCGGTCGGGGAACCCTTTTCGTCAACCAGCAATTTGTCGTTCTCGGGCTTCTGGGAGGCTTCGCGCTCCATCGCGGCGATCTTCTCCGGGGTGAGGTCGCCGGCGTTCTCTTCTTCGATCTTTGCGACCCAGGCTTGACCTTCGGCCGATTCACGTTCGTCGAACTCGACCTCGCCGCCGCGACCACGGGAAAGGTCGATCTGTTCGAACAGTGCGTCAACCAGCTTTTCGGTGGCAACCTTCTTGATCGCCTTGCCGTGCGCAAAAACGACACCTTCGTTTTTGGCCCCGGCGATACCGAAGTCTGCGTGTTTGGCTTCGCCGATGCCGTTGACTGCGCAGCCCAGCACAGCGACTTCGATCGGCTCGTCGTAGGACTCGAGGCGCTGCTCGACTTCGGCAGTGACGGCGTCCATGTCGAACTGTAGGCGGCCACAGGTAGGACAGGCAATCAGGACAGGGCCGCGTTCGCGCAGCTGCAGCGCCTTGAGGATCTCCCAGGCGACCTTGACTTCTTCTTCGGCGTGGAAGGTCGAGAGGCTGATCCGGATCGTGTCGCCGATATTGTCGGCCAGCAGGGCGCCCAGCCCGACCGCCGACTTCAGCGAGCCGGACCACTTGGTACCGGCTTCGGTAATGCCGATGTGGATCGGGTACGGAATCTTCTCCGCGAGCAGGCGGTTGGCAGCGATCGTGTTCGGCACGTTGGTCGACTTGATCGAGACCTTGAAATTCGTGAAGTCCAGGCTCTCCATCAATTCGACGAATTCGACCCCGGCGGTGACCAGGGCTTCGACCGAGTTCTCGCGTTCGAGCGCATGGAGGTGCTTGGGAAGCGAACCGGAGTTGACACCGATCCGCATCGGAGTGTTGTGTTTATTGGCGAGCTCGGCCACCTCGGCGACTTTGTCCCGGCCACCGATGTTGCCCGGGTTCAGGCGGATGCAGTCGGCACCGGCCTCGATCGCCTTGAGCGCGAGAGTGTGATTGAAGTGAATGTCGGCGATGATCGGGATCGGCGACTTCTTGACGATCGTCTTCAGCGCCTCAATGTCCTTGTCACGCGGAACCGCCACTCTCACGATGTCGGCTCCGGCTTCGGCAACCCGCTCGATCTGCTCCATTGTCGCCGTCAGGTTCGCCGTCTCGGTCTTGGTCATGGTCTGAACGGCCACGGGTGCGCCGCCACCGATCGGAACCCGGCCTACGAATATCTGTCGTTTGGATGCCACTATCTACACAGGGTACCGGAGCGGGCCCGGCTCACCGGCCGGCCCATGCCTCGAGAACCCAGCCGAGGTCTTCGCTCGAAACAGCAGGATCGAGTATCAGACGGGACGGGGCCGGCTCATGGAGCCCACCTCGGAACCGCCTGGCGGCGCTGCTGAAGCCACGCTGAACGGCCCCGGGCTCGCTGCGCGGCAGAATCCCCCGGTCCAGGCGGGCTTCCTGTTCGTGAACGAGGTCGAACGACAGCGCGTTCTGTCCGTTCGCCCAGGCCAGGCCAGCCCTGGACGCCGAATCGAAATCACCGTCGAGGCCCTGTCCGGCGGCGTATTGCATCGCGCGCGGCGCATGGGCGACCTGGGTCACCGTCAGCACCGGATAAATCGCGGCCGCGTCTCCGCGCTGCGGATCGACCAGACCGGGCCAGGCACCGTCATCCCGCTGCAGGGCCAGCAGTGTGGTGGCGAGCTTCTGCGCTTTGTCGCTGACGAGTGAACCCTGCCCTGCGCGAATCAGCTGGCAGAGGGCATTCAGGGCATGGAACTGGCTGCCGACCGGGGTGAAATGGCCGCGCCTCTTGCGATGCACGTCTTCCAGGAGACCGCTTTGACCTACCGCCCTGACCGTCAGCGCGTGAGTGGCGTCCTCGAGCAGACCGCCCACCCCGGCTTCGTCTCCGAAACGGACTGAAGTCTCGGTCAGACCGGACACGATCCAGGATAGCTCTTCAAGTGGAACCAGATCGAAGTCCTCCTTCAGCTGGCGACGGAGCAGGGACTGGATCTCCGAGACGGCCCCACCGTCCGCCCGCGATTCAGCCCATAGTGCCAGGCCGAGGTCGCCGGGCGTGACGTCGTCGCCCCCCAGGTCACCAAGCACCTTGGTCCTCAGCGAGCCGGTTCGAAAGGGCTGCTCGACTTCCATTTCGTCGGCCCTCAGCAGCCCGAGCAGCACGACGGCACCGGCCCTCAGGGTCGTCGGTGCGGCACCTTCGTCTTCCACTCCTTCGACCCGGGCGGTCGCCCGAAACAGCCCGTTCGCCGTCTGCAGCTCTGGTAGACGGGTCAGGCTGATGCGCTCGAACACCTCAGGATCACTGGCCAACTGCGGCTGCCTATCCGGCGTAGAGATCTTCGATTTGCTGCTGGTACTTCTCGGAGATCGGCTTGCGCTTCAGCTTCATCGTCGGGGTCAGCTCGTCACCACCCGGCAGCCACTCACCGGGAATGATCTTGAACTTCTTGATCTGCTCGACCCGTGCCAGCTTGGCGTTCGCCTTGTCGATCGCTTCTTCGACCGTGCTGAGCACCAGTTCGTTCTCGGCCAGTTCATCCAGCGATGCGTACTCGATCCCGTTCTGCGCGGCCCAGACCGGGGCGAAGTCAGGGTCGAGCACGATCAGCGCGACGTTGTACGGCTTGGCATCACCGAGGGCAACACACTGGTTGACCAGCGGCGAGGCCACCTTGACCTGAGCTTCGATGTTTGCCGGCGACATGTTTTTGCCGGCCGCATTGATGATCAGTTCTTTCTTGCGGTCGATGATCGAGACGTAACCGTCTTCATCGATCACGCCGATGTCACCGGTGTACAGCCAGCCGTCGACGATCGTCTCCGCCGTTTTCTCCGGCTGGTTGCGGTACTCGGGCATCACGAAAGGACTGCGGCAAAGCAGTTCGCCGTCCTCGGCGAGCTTGACTTCGGTGCCGGGAACCGGTGGACCTACAGTGCCGATCTTGATCCTGTCCGGAGGATTGATCGTAATCACGCCACAGGTCTCGGACATGCCCCATAGTTCTCCGATCGGAATACCGATGGCGTGGAAGAACTCGAGAACCTCAGTCGGAGTCGGTGCCGCACCGGCACTCACCGCAACAGCTTCATCGAACCCGAGGGCGGTACGCAGGTGGGAGAAAAGCGCTTCATCCGCCTGGGCTACCCCGGCGGCGAGAGCTTCCGGAACCTCTTGGCCGGCTTGCTCGAGGCGAACCTTCTGGATCGCTGCTTCCAATCCGGCCTGCGCTTTCTCGCGCTGCTCGTCGGGCAGGCTGGCAAGGTTGGCTTCGAGGCCCGCCTTGAGCTTCTCCCAGATGCGCGGCACCGCGAAGAACCAGGTGGGTTTCGCCTTCGGCAGCCACTCGATGATGCGCTTGGCCTCGGGACAGATGTGCACCTGCAGACCCATCATGATGGGGGTGTAATAGTTCGCTCCCCTTTCGGCGATATGCGCGGCGGGGAGCCACGAGATCACTCTGCCACCGGCCTCGGGAATCGGGATGACCTGGCGGGTGACGCCGCTCAGCGTGAGCAGGTTGCCGTGGGTCAGAGACACACCCTTGGGCGGTCCGGTGGTGCCGGATGTATAGATCAGAGTGAGTGGGTCGTCGAGCCCGACCTGCTCGGCCAGCGGCCCCGGGTCGAAGTCCGGGTCGAGTGCCAGAAGTTCGTCATAGGTGCTGGTGCCACCATCACCACCGAGGACCACCACGTGCTCCAGCTCAGACAGGTTCTCTTTCACTTCCAGCAGGGCCGGAAGGAATGTCGGCTCGACGATGAGGACCCGGGCTGCCGAATCCTCGAGCACGTACTGGATCTGTTCCGGGGAAGAAGTCTGGTAGATCGAAAACGGAACCGCACCCAGTGAGACGGCGGCGAGATCGGTCGGAATAAACTCCGAGCGGTTGTTCAGCAGCATGCTTACCGTGTCCCCGCGCTTCACGCCCAGGGCGTTCAGCCCGCCTGCGATCTGGCGCACCCGTGCCGCGAGTTCGTTCCAGCTTAGATCGACACCTTCCTCTTCCGAGACGATCGCAGAGTCATCACCGAGCCGTTCAACGGTCTTCAGGAATGCCTGATAAAGATTGCTGGACGTGGGCTCCTCGCATGGTCCCCCGCTGGCCTCGGTTCGCGACTCGGTCGTGTGCACCTGGAACTCCTCCTCTTTCCTCTCAACGAAAAGTACGTGTTGAGGGAAATCTAGCGAAGATTGAAACCTTCGCCAGTCAGGCGGTCGATGTCGTTCGAAAGTCCGATCAGAAAAAGCCCGATGACCAACGCAAAACCGATCAACCCGGCCCGCTCCATAACCGCGAACGGCACTGGCTTCCCCCGGACTTTCTCGACCAGACTCCAGAAGATGTGGCCTCCGTCGAGCGGCAGGAACGGAAACAGGTTGATCACACCCAGCGAGAGGCTGATCAGGGCGATCAGCGTGAGTGCCTGGCGCCAGCCGATGTCGATCGCCTGCCGGGTCACCTCGTAGCTGCCGGCAACACCAGAGAGTTCCTTGCGCTCTTCGGCCTGCCAGATCTGTGACAGGGTCGTGACGGTCGTCGACGTGACGAACCACATGTAGTCGAGAGAGATACCGGCAGCTTCACCGACGCTCGGGTTCAGATCCTCTATGCCGAAGGCGAATCCGAGCCGGTTACGCTCAACTTCAGCGTCATAGACCGGAGTGATCCTCAGCGTCTCCTGCTGACCGTTGCGATCGACCACCACGGTTGCCGGTTCGGTCGCGAAACAGCCGTCCTTCGGTTCGGCACCGTCCTTGACGGCGCACGAGTGGGAGTTGATCTGGTCCGCGATTTTCTCCTGGTCGCCCGAAACTCCGTCGACCGAAAGAATCCGGTCGCCGGGCATGAGCTTGCCGGCAGCAGGTGATCCGCTGGTTACCTGATCGACGTTCTGGCTCGGCTCCTGGATCCCGAAGGCCAGAAAGAACAACAGAAAGAATGCGATGAACAGGTTGACAGCGGGGCCCGCGCCGATCACCACGATCCGTTTCCAGACAGGCTGGTGGTAATAGCCCTGGGCCGCCACCTCTGGTGGCAGCTCCTCGTCCGGGTTCATTCCGGTGATTTTCACGAAGCCACCCAGGGGGATCGAGCCGACGCCGTACTCGGTCTCGCCGCGCCGGAAAGAGAACAGCTTCGGCGGGAAGAAGAGGAAGAAACGCTCAACCCGCATGCCGGTCCATTTGGCGGCCACGAAGTGACCCGCTTCATGCAGGATGATCAGGGCGCTGAACGCGAGGAAAGCGAGGAAGAAGCTCATCGGCTCTCCAAACCGCCAACCAGCTCTCCGGAGCGCTCTCGGGCCGCTTCGTCGACTGCAAAGAGTTCCCGGAAGTCCCGGGCAGGCCCCGAGCCGACGTCTTCGAGTGCGTTTTCGATCACTTCGGAGATCTGGGTGAATTCGATCCGGCCCTCGAGGAAAGCAGCCACGGCAACTTCGTCAGCGGCATTCAGTACGCAGGGCGAGATTCCGCCGGCCAGTCCGGCTTCGCGGGCGAGGGCCAGGCAGCGGAACGTGTCCGGGTCGGGCTGCTCGAAGTCCAGCGAACCGACCGACGCCAGGTCGAGCCTTTCGACCGGCAGTTCGAGACGTTCGGGAAAGCCGAGGGCGAACCCGATCGGCACTCGCATGTCGGGGTGGCCGAGATGGGCCAGGGTCGAACCGTCGTGGAGGTCGATCAGCGAATGTACGATCGACTGCGGATGGACAACGACGTCGATCTGCCCGTAGGGGAGGTCGAAGAAGTAATGGGCCTCGATCATCTCGAAGCCTTTGTTCATCAAGGTCGCGGAGTCGATCGTGATGCGACCGCCCATCGCCCAGGTCGGGTGGTCGAGGGCCTGCTCGACGGTGATTCCGGAAAGGTCTTTGCGGCCCCGGAACGGCCCCCCGGAAGCGGTCAGCACGATCCGGTCGACGGTCGCCCGGTCCTCGCCACTCATCAGCTGGAATATCGCCGAATGTTCGGAGTCGACCGGCAGCAGCTTCGCTCCGGTCGCCTGTGCAAGCTCGATAACCAGATCGCCGCCGATCACCAGGCTCTCCTTGTTGGCAAGGGCGACGTCGATCCCGGCGGTGAGCGCGGCGATGGTTGGGCCGAGACCGGCGGCACCGACGATGCCGTTCAGTACGAGGTCGGGCTCGCAGGCGGCTATCAGCTCCCTGGCAGCAGGCTCCCCGGTCAGCACCGTGCCTTCGAACCCATCCTGGGCCAGCGCGGCGGCCCCGGGGTCACACACCGCCAGGTACTGCACACCAGCACCCCTGGCCTGCAGCACCGCTTCCTGCCAGCTCCTGCCCACAGCGAGGCCGACCGCTTCGAGGTCGTCGCGTGAATTGATGATTTCCAGCGCCTGGGTACCGATCGAACCGGTCGAGCCGAGGATGGCGATGCGTTTCATTTCTGCCTTGGGGTGAGGGTCGGGGAGATTCAGGGAAGCACGGTTCAGTAAACGAGGGCAATCGAGACGTAATAGCCGACCACGATCGTGAAGAAGATGGCATCGAGTCGGTCAAGCAGGCCTCCATGCGGTCCGAACAGCGTACCTGTGTCCTTCTTTCCGAGATCCCGTTTGATCATGGACTCGAAGAGATCACCCACCGGAGCCATGCTCGCGACGGCCAGGCCGAGGATCAAGGCGTCTGTTCCTGAGAGCCAGTCCTGGTAGAGCCCGGCGCACCACACTCCGAGCGTTCCGATCAGGATCCCGCCGATCAGTCCCTCGATCGTCTTGTTCGGTGAAAGGCGGGGAGCCAGCTTGTGGGCGCCGAACAGACGTCCGACTGCGTAAGCACCTGTGTCGGCGACAAAGGTGCCGACCAGAACGTTGGCCAGCAGGGCCGCGCCGTGATCGGGCAGTTCCCTGAGCAGAACCGCGTGGACCATCGGGATGCCGATCCAGAACAGGCCGAAGATCGTGACTGCCATCGAGGTCGTGATGTTCTGCCGTTCCTCACGTTCGGCGGCGAAGATGAACAGAAGCAGAAACGGTGCCGCCATCAGCATCAGTACGTTGAAGGCGGTGCCGAAATACGCGGCTGCCACCATGCCCGCGAGCCCGAGGTAGGCGACAAGCTGCATCGGGCGGGCTGACGCTGCCATGAGGAAGAACTCCCTCAGCCCGAGGCAGCCGAAAACGGCCATCGCGACCGCGAACACCGGGCCTCCGACGACCACGATCACGATCGCCAGCACGATCCACGGGATCGCCACAACCACTCGTTTTATCGTTTCGCTCATTCGCTCACCCTCGCTCCGAAACGTCGGCTGCGGTTTCCGAATTCCTCGAGGGTTTCGGCCAGGGCATCACGGCTGAAGTCCGGCCAGAGTTCGTCCCGGAAGACGAACTCTGAGTAGGCGCATTGCCAGAGGAGGTAGTTCGAGATCCTCTGTTCACCGCTGGTCCGGATCAGCAGCTCCGGATCATGCATCTCCGGTGCGTACAGGCATGCCTGGAAATCCTTTTCCGTCTGGCCATCGAACCGGCGGGCGGCATCGATGATTTCGGCTCGGCCACCGTAGTTGAAGGCGATGTAGAAAGTGATCGTGTCGTTGCCGGCGGTCAGTTCCTCGGCCTCATCCATCTGCTGGAGAAGCTCGGGGGCGACACCTTCGCGGCGGCCGATGAAACGCATGCGCACGCCTTCGGCGTGGAGTTCCGGCGACTCGTTGACGATCCGGTAGGAGAACATCTCCATCAGGGCGGAAACCTCTTCAGGTGACCGCGACCAGTTCTCGGTCGAAAACGAGAAGACGGTGAGTTCCTCGACCCCGAACTCGACCGCGTCACGCAGCCTTGCCTTGACGGTGTCAGCCCCGGCCTTGTGGCCTTCCTTGACGTCAAGGCCGCGCTGCTCGGCCCAACGGCCGTTGCCGTCAGTGATTATCGCGACGTATCGGGGTGCTTTCACACCTCGAGGATTTCCTCTTCCTTGCCTTTCAGCAGGGAGTCGATCTCCTTGATCGCATTATCGGTGAGTTCCTGCAGGGAACCTTCGGCGCGGCGTTCGTCATCTTCGCCCGCTTCACCTTCCTTCTTCAGGTCCCGCAGGTCGCCCATCACGTCGCGGCGCACATTGCGTATCGCGATTCGTCCTTCTTCGGCCACCCCGTTAACAACCTTGACCAGCTCCTTGCGGCGCTCCTCGGTCAGGTCGGGGATGTTCAGCCTGATGACGTTGCCGTCATTCGAGGGCGTGAGGCCGACGTCGGACTCGAGGATCGCCTTTTCGATCGAACCCATGACGGTCTTGTCGTACGGAGTCACCGTTAGCGTGCGGGCATCCGTAGTGGCGATGTTCGCCATCTGCGCCAGCGGAGTGACCGCTCCGTAATAGTCGACCGAGATCCGGTCGAGCAAGTGCGGTGTCGCGCGGCCGGTCCGTACGCTCGAGAACTCGCCTTTGGTCGACTCGACGGTCTTGCTCATGCGGTCTTTGGCGTCTGCGAGTAGTTCTTCGATCATGGTCAGTCCTCCGGAGCAGAAGTATTGGACACGCTAGAGGCGACCAGCGTGCCGACATTCTCGCCTGAAACGATCCTATCTATATTGCGCTCGTCCGCCATGTTGAAGACGTAGATCGGCAGATCGTTGTCCATGCAGAGGCTCAGCGCGGTTGAATCCATGACTTTGAGGCCACGTTCGATCGCGTCGCGGTGGGTCAGTTCGGGGATGAACCTGGCGTCCGGGTTGGTCGCCGGATCGGAGTCGTAAACACCCTCCACCCCGTTCTTGGCCATCAGGATCACTTCCGCGCGGATCTCCAGGGCCCGCAGTGCGGCCGCGGTGTCGGTGGTGAAGAACGGATTGCCGGTTCCGGCCGCGAAGATCACGATCCGGCCCTTTTCCATGTGGCGCATCGCGCGCCGGCGGATGTACGGCTCAGCGACCTCACGTACGTCGATCGCCGACATCACCCTCGTGTACTGCCCGTGCTTCTCGAGGGCGTCCTGGAGCGTGAGAGCGTTCAGTACGGTGGCCATCATGCCCATGTAGTCGCCGGTCGCCCGGTCCATGCCCTGGGCGGCGCCGTCGATTCCGCGGTAGATGTTGCCGGCACCGACGACGATCGCCACTTCGACGCCACGACTGCGGATCACTCCGAGCTGGCGGGCGATGCGCTCGACTTCGTCCGGGTCGGTTCCGAAGTCGAGCTTGCCCATTAGAGCCTCGCCCGAGAGCTTGAGCATGATCCTCTTGAATCGTGGCTCCGAATCGTTCATTGGACGGGCTTTCAGCCCTATTCGCCTACCCGGAAGACCGAGAAGCGGCTGATCACGATGTTCTCGCCGAGTGTGGCGACCGCGTCCTGGCGCAGCTGCTCGATCGTCTTCGAATCGTGCTTGTCGGTGTTGACGTGCTCCTGTTCGAGCAGGGCGAGGTCCTTGGCCCACTTTGCTACCTGGCCG
>Ga0105044_10006949_pt1 | contig 15587 bp, 8 predicted proteins | sample MAT01_FD_78092 | JGI IMG/M metagenome (GOLD analysis project Ga0105044, IMG submission 78092) | Freshwater microbial communities from Lake Fryxell liftoff mats and glacier meltwater in Antarctica - MAT-01 | ecosystem: Environmental > Aquatic > Freshwater > Ice > Liftoff microbial mat | place... | reverse complement strand
TTGTAATGCTGGTCGAAAGCCAAGCAGAAATGCAAAACGCGATACGCGATCGGTTAAAGTCGAAAGGTTATCGCGTCTTGATCATTTCCAACCCCAATCGGGCGATTGATCGCTTCATCGCGGGGGATTCGTTCCCTGCGGACTTGGTGATTTTCTCTGCCGCAGAATTGGGAGCGCTCGCGTTGGAGGCCCACAATTTGTTTGCCAGTAACGAGCACACCTCCGAAGTGCCAACGATCCTACTGGTTGACCGCAAGCAGGAAAGGATCATTGCCGAAGCTCGGCGAGGCGTGCATCGTAAGCTCCTGCCATTGCCCCTCAAAGTTCGTGAACTTCGCGGTGCGCTCATGCAACTGCTGGCGCACTTGCCTCGGCGTCCGCTCGGCAGTTATTGACCCGCAAAAAGTCTGAGCCGTTTTTCAACAAAATCTTTCGTTCGCTGGTCACTCAGCCCGTGAGATACGGCAACGGCCGGGTTATATTGTGGGCGACATTCGCGGCATGCGATTGAAAAACTGCAAACCCCACCTCTCTTGCTCTTGGTAAAAATATGATTCGATTGTCTTCGCTTCAGGCCATTTTCGACGGACCGGGAATGGACTTGAACGCCAGCTCTAAATACAGACGCAATAGTCTGAACGCATTGGTAGTCGCGATCGTGTGCATGCTGAGTTCCCTCGCGAACGCATCAGCCGACGAAGCAAAACGCATCCTAATGATCGCTGGAAAGCCAAGCCATGGCTTTGGTTCCCACGAACATTATGCGGGCTTGCGTCTGCTGGCTGATACGATCGAAGCGTCCGGCTTAGGGCACAAGGTGACGGTAACTCGCGGCTGGCCAGAGGATGAGTCCGTGCTTGGAACCGCCGATACGATTGTGATTTTCAGCGATGGAGGTGGCGGCCATTTGGCAATTCCGCACCGTGATGCTCTTAAAGCTTGTATCGACAAGGGGGTTGGGTTTGTCTGTTTGCACTATGCAACCGAAGTGCCCAAGGGCAGCATCGGTGATGATTGGGTGAATTGGCTGGGAGGAAATTTCGAGACCGATTGGTCTGTCAATCCACATTGGGTGGCTAAGTTTGACTCTCTTCCGAAGCATCCCGTCACCGCTGGAGTGAAGCCGTTTGCGACGAACGACGAATGGTATTTTCACTTGCGTTTTCCTCCGGCACTCGCCAAGGTCACGCCCATCTTGCAGGCCGTGGCACCGGAAGAAACGATGCGACGCCCCAACGGAGCGCACAGCGGCAACGATGCGGTTCGCAAATCAGTCGCCGCCGGGGAAGCACAGACCGTGGCTTGGACACTCGACCGGCCTGACGGTGGTCGTTCGTTCGGATTCACCGGCGGTCACTATCATTGGAACTGGGGAAACGAGTCGGTATTGCGTTTAGTATGCAACGCGGTCGTTTGGACAGCGCACGGTCAAGTTCCCGAAGGCGGGATCTCATTGCAGCGACCGACTATGAATCGCTTGCTGAAGGATCAAGACTTTCCTGCACCTAAAGACTTTGATCCCGCCAAAATCGCCGAAGAATTTTCCGTTTTGGCTGCGATGCGAGCCAGAGGCGAAACAGCAACATCGAGTATCGCGTCAAACGCAAACTCGACCAACAGTAAGCCTCGACTGTTATACACAACGCCGCTCGTCAACACTGCAACAAGTCGCCATCGCATTGACATCGACACCGACTTGAAAGGTGCAAAGGACATCTTCCTTGTCGTGACGGATGGTGGAAACGGCTTTGCCTGCGATTGGGCCGACTGGATTGATCCGGTGATTTATGGAAAAGACAAATTGCAGTCGCTGGTTGACTTGCCTTGGGTGACGGCGACCGCCGCATGGGGTGAAGTTAAGAAGAATAGCAACGTCGCAGGATCACCCGCCAGTATCCGCAACGAAAAGATCAGTTCGCCGACGATTGGAACTCATGCAAACAGCGTGATTCACTACCGAATTCCTGATGGCTTCACAAATCTAAAAGTCACCGCAGGACTCGATTCGGGAGGAACCGATCAAAATCAAGGTAAAGATTCCAGTGTTCGATTTGCAATTTATGCAGATGCAGCACCGGACGTTGACAAGATCGAAGTTGGAACTGGCAGTTCTCAACATGATCCCGCCAATGCCGTCGCAGGTTTAGAAGTTGCTGACGGACTGGAAGTCACCCTGGCCGCATCGGAACCAGAGCTTCGTAGCCTAACGAACCTTGACATTGATGATCGTGGACGAGTTTGGGTTTGTGACGTGATGAACTACCGCACCAATAACGGTTCGCGACCTGAAGGAGACCGGATACTGATTTTGGAAGATACCAACGAAGACGGCGTGATGGATAAGTCGAAGGTCTTCTATCAAGGCCGAGATATCGACTCTGCGATGGGACTTTGCGTGATTGGAAACGAAGTCATTGTTTCCGCAGCCCCGTATATTTGGCGATTTATCGACGACAATGGTGATGATATTCCGGACCACAAGATCGCCATGTTCACAGACACAGGACAGCCGCAGCACGACCACTCAAACCATTCGTTTCTCTTTGGTCCCGATGGCAAGATGTACTGGAACGTTGGCAACACAGGAAAGCAGGTCAAGGATGCAAACGGCAAGGTCGTAGTTGACATTCATGGTCGCGAAGTCATCGACAACGGCAAGCCATTTTTTGGTGGCATGCCATTTCGATGCAATCCCGATGGCAGCGAATTCGAAGTTCTAGCGCATAACTTTCGGAATAACTGGGAAACAACCGTTGATTCGTTCGGAACCATCTGGCAGAGCGATAACGACGACGATGGCAATCGCGGAACTCGTATCAATTTTGTAATGGAGCATGGGAATTACGGTTATCGCGACGAAATGACGGGCGCTAACTGGCAAGCCGAGCGGATCAATATGGAAAGCGAAATTCCGCTTCGCCATTGGCATTTGAACGATCCAGGTGTGGTTCCGAATGTTTTGCAAACCGGTGCTGGCTCGCCGTCGGGTATTTGTCTTTACGAAGGGACGCTGCTGCCAGCACGATTCCAAAATCAGATGATTCATTGCGATCCGGGTCCGAATGCAGTTCGCGCGTATCCGGTCACGCCGCAAGGTGCCGGATATAGCGCGACGATCGAGCCGCTGGTCACCGGCCTTGAGGACAAATGGTTCAGGCCAGCAGACGTGTGTACGGCACCAGATGGCTCGCTTTTTGTAACGGATTGGTATGATCCAGGCGTCGGTGGACATCGTCAAGAAGATGTCAACCGTGGCCGACTGTTCCGCATTGCACCGCCAGGAACACCGTACAAAATCCCCAAATTTGATTACACAACACCGGAAGGTGCTGTTGAAGCTTTGAGGAGCGCCGCGGTTTCCGTTCGATATAAGGCATGGACTGCGTTGCATGCAATGAGCGAAAAGGCCGAACCTGCACTTCAGAAGTTGTATGCAGACAAGAATCCTAGGATGCGTGCCAGAGCGCTTTGGCTGTTAGGCAAGATCGAAGGACGTGGTGAATACTTCGTGAATCAAGCGATCGCTGATCAGGACGCAGACATCCGCATCACCGCGATTAGACTGCTGCGCCAGCTCAAGCTTGTGCCGTCCGAAATCTTGCCAAAGGTTGCTGACGACCCGTCGCCAAGCGTTCGCCGCGAGGCTTTGGTCGCGTTGCGATATGATGAGGGGCCAGCCATGCCGAACTTGTGGGCAAAGCTCGCTTCGCATTACGACGGAGATCGGTGGTATCTGGAAGCACTCGGAATCGGTTCGGACCTGCGAGCCAAAGAATGTTATGACGCGTTGGTTAAAAGCGTTGACAGCAATTTCAATACTCCGGCAACTCGTGATATCATTTGGCGATTGCGAACACCCGCCGCCGCAGACGCCATAGTGAAATTTATCGCCGACCCAGCCATTGAACTTAGTCAGACCGATCGGTATTTTCGAGCCCTGGAATTCCAAGCTAAGGACGTCAGCGCAAAAGCATTGTCCAACGCATTTCTTAACGCCAAGTTTGCCTCTAGCAATGATGAGAAACAACGTATCAAGAACGATGCGATCATTGTTCGATCACTCGAACGCGCAGGGAACTCGGAACAGGCAAATGACCCTGCGATTCAAGCAGCGGTCAATCGCTATATTGAAAGCCGCAAAGGAACAGCCGAGTTTTTGAAGCTCGTCAAGCAGTTTCGCCCCGCCGACATCCAAAAATCATTGACGGATCTGATTCTTAGTTCGGGCGACGATTCTACATCTGTCGAGGCGATCCGAATGTTGATCGTTGGCCCCGATGGCTTGTCGGATACTCGTAAGTTGTTGGAGTCAGCCACCGGGGAAAGTTCGGTGAGAGTGGTTCGGCTATTGGGTTCTCTCGGTACCGATCGGACACTCAAGTTGCTTGCGGAAGTCGTTGCAACTGCTGAAAAGCCTTACGATCAGCGTGCCGAGGCGGTGCGAGGGCTAGCGAAAAGCAATCTTGGCGCAGCAACGCTTTTGAAGCTCGTTTCAGCGGGTAAGCTTCCCGGTGATACGAAGTTGTTAGCCGGTGCCTTGCTGGGGCGAAGCGACGATGCAGCGGTTCGAGCCGAAGTGGCGAAGCTGATTCCTGCACCAGCGCAAGCAGACTTAAAGCCGCTTCCGCCCCTGGATGAACTGGCGAAAATGTCGGGCAATGTCGTTAATGGAGAGGCACTTTTTAGATCCAAGGCAACGTGTGCAAACTGCCATATCGTCAGCGGATTTGGAAAACAAGTCGGCCCCGATCTATCTGAGATTGGAACCAAGCTTTCGCGCGAATCGATGTTCACGTCCATTCTGGATCCAAGTGCGGGCATCAGCCACAACTATGAAAACTTCGTCGTTCTGTTGGATACCGGACAGGTTGTTTCGGGATTAAAGGTCAGCGAAACAGATTCACAATTCACGGTCCGGACCGTGGACGCCATCGACCGCTCATTCAAGCGAGACGAGATCGTCGAAGTCAAACAAAGCGAAAAATCCATCATGCCAGAAAACTTGCATCATACCATCGACCAACAAGGGCTGGTCGACATCGTTGAATACATGATGACATTGAAAAAGAAGTAATTCTGAAATTCAATCCAACGATTCAACAACCTCTCGGCAGCGGTCGGCGACGTCGTTTGTATCATCGCGGTCGTCAGGCTTCGAGTACAAGCTCACGCCTTCCGCTTCACGGACATAGAACCACTGATCGGTTGTTAACACGCGGTCAGCCCGGTTCGATCGGGTCACGATCGACGCATTCGTACACGCTTCATCATCGCCCCATTCTTGTGGGGACATGCGAGCAACGTCACGGACCAGCGGACGTATCCAGTCGCCGACTGCTTCAATATTGCGCGCGCCGGAAACTCTGATTCCATAACCGGTACCGTCAAACAAAATGATGGGAAGATGAATTTGGGGACTTCGAAGCGGTCCAACGCGATGTCCAATCCAACCATTCTGGCCGAGGCTAAATCCGCTGGTCCCCACCAACGCAAGGCCAATTTCGCCGTTACTCGCTTCGATGACTTCCAACAGCAATTGCACCAAATGATCGACTAGGCGGATTTGGCAGGCGTATGTTTGCATCCATGAAGTTACTAAGTCTGGATGTGCATCGCTGGCAAGCTCAAAGCAGGGAACCGTCACGGTATCAAAGATTGACGGTGGCTTTTTGATGGACTCTTCGATCGGTTCTCGCTCGCAAGATGCCAACTCAAAATCCTCGATCGACCAATCAACTTGATCGACCGGCGTTTCGTCGTCTTCGTCGGGTTCTTCGTCAATCGGGAAGAGCCAACGAGGCGCGTCCCAGCATCGGAGCAGGCTGTCGCCATGAACCCACAACACAGACCAATCATGAGCTTGATTCGCGTCCGGTTCACCAAGACGTTCCAAGACTGGAATCAGCAACTTCGCCATAGCCGACGTTTCAACATCGGCACTCGGCGGTACGAAGGCATCGGAGTCGGGAACGGCCTCAACCAATGTACATTCATCAAACCCAAGTTCGTCGGCAATCTTCGCAAGCTGATTTGCCTGCTGGCCGACGTTCAAGAACAGCTCAACTCGTCCTAATTTCTTGCACGCGTCAATCCATGGTGCGTCTTGACTCGGCCGGCTCCACAAACAGCGCAGCACTTCGATGGGATCGTCATTGGAAGCAATCGCACGATCCCAAACGGTTCCAAACGCCGCCATTCGATCAATCGCGGGGGTCTCGTTCCATGACGATCCGTAGGCTCCCAGTGGCGCGGTCGTCAGACCATCCAAAGACAAAACGACCCATCGATCCGGCATCAAAAGACCTAAAAATGTATGAAATTAAAGCGTTGTTTGAAAAGCGGGCTGACCCTCTCCAGCAAGGCAACCCGTTGAATAAGACTCGACAATCTCAATGCCGATCCAGTTCGCCGGTGATTCTACCATCAAAATCGCAGCCGACGGACTTGTTCGTGACCAATGAATGACAATCTATGAATCAGCCTGTAAGTTGCGGAATGACACGGCGACTCGGGCTCAAGAAATGCGCAATGGTTGCGACCGATACAATCGCAACCCTCACTTTTGCTCGTTGCCCAAGGTTCATCGGGCATTGTCGGCTCGTAGCAGAAACGTGTTCTAGGCTTGAAGGTTCGCGTTCTCAATCGCGTTTCCATCGAACCGTGTACTTTGCCGATCCGCTATGTCAACGAATCTTCCCACATCGAACCTGCCCAGTTCGTTAAGCCTGCCAAGCTCAAACGCAGCGCCGACAACACCACTCGAAGCATGGAATATGCCGATCTTCGGCGATTTCGCTGCGCCGAAAGTCGTTTCAGTTTCTGCGGTTGAAGCCCCCGAACAGGCGGAGTCAGCCACAAACACACAAGCCATGTGGGAACAGCCAGTGATACGGGAAGCGACACCCGTGTCGAAAGCACCGGCAATAGAGGTTCCCCAACACCCAGCAACGGTTCTGGAATCGCATGCCCAGGAAGCACCGGTTGAAACGGTTGAAACGGTTGAAACGGTTGAAACGGTTGAAACGGTTGAAACCTTAGAAACGGCTAACCAGACCCCGGAGGAAATGCTTCAGCAAGTCCTCGACCAACTCGCCGTACCAGAACGTCGCCATTTGCCGACAAGCACCCTGCAGGTCGAACAGCTCGATAGTCTCATAGCGGCTGAGCCAGCACCGACGCGCGAAAATCGATTCTCGCGAGGCGAAACAAGCGAGATTTGGGGTGTGAAGCTAGACCGAGTGCGGATGGAAGAAACCATCGAATCGATCGAAGCGATGATCGTTGATCGTGTGCCGCGTTACATCATTACGGCCAACTTAAACTATGCCATGCTGCTTGCGGAAGATCCAACTTTGCAGGCCGTCACCGACCAAGCGTCAATGATCCTTGCCGATGGCCAACCGTTTGTTTGGCGATCACGCTTTGGAGCCGCGGGACAGTTGCCTGAGCGAGTTGCGGGCAGCGAATTGATCTATCGCATTGCGGAACGGGCGGCACAGCAGGGCTGGCGCATCTATTTCCTCGGAGCCGAACCTGGCGTAGCGCAGCAATGCGCCGATGCGTTAGTCAAGCGATACCCAAAGCTCCAAATTGCAGGCGTTCAGTCTCCGCCCTATCGAAAACAATCGGAAGCAGAACAGCAGGCGCAGCGCGACGCGATCATCCACTCGCACGCCGACATCTTGCTTGTTGCATTTGGCCAACCCAAAGGCGAGCGTTGGATTCACCAGCACTACCAAGAACTCGGCGTACCGGTTTCAATTCAGGTCGGAGCAACATTCGACTTCGTCGCTGGAACCGCGAAACGCGCACCGAAGATGTGGCAGCGTTTTGGCCTGGAATGGGCCTATCGGATGATGAGCGATCCCGGTCGCCTCGTACCACGGTACATGGGCAACGCTTGGTTCCTGTTTCTGGCAATGATTTGTGATTGGCGAGACTTTGTCAATGCAAGGTACGGGTCAGACAACGACACAACCAATCGTTTAAACCGCGCGTAAGCTACCGCAGTTGCTCTCGTCAAGAAATGCCTGGTAAGTTTGTTTCAAGCCATCAGCAAGTTCGATACGAGCCTGCCAGCCGGTTGCAGAAAGGCTTGAAACGTCCGTACACTTCACTGGAGTGCCGTCGGGCCGTGACGGATCGGTCAAGATCTTTCCGTTGAATCCGACAACGCTCGCAACCATCCGCGCGAGCTCGATGATCGATAGGTCGCGACCGGTGCCGACGTTGATCCAATCCGGCAAGCCCTTGACATCGACAAGGTGTATAAGTGCATCCGCCAAGTCATCAACGTGTAGAAACTCCCGTCTTGGCGTTCCGGTTCCCCAGATCGTTACCGAGGGCAAGCCCTGCCCCGTCGCTTCATGGAAACGTCGGATCAACCCGGGCAATACATGGCTATTCTCGGGATGATAATTATCGCCAGGCCCGTATAGGTTTGTCGGCATGGCGCTGGTGTAGTTAGCACCGTACTGGCGTCGATAGTACTGACATAACTTGACTCCCGCGATCTTCGCAATCGCATAGGCTTCATTGGTTTGCTCCAGCGGACCAGTTAACAGCGATTCTTCACGGATGGGCTGCGGGCAATTTCGCGGGTACACGCACGTGCTGCCCAAGAACACAAAGCGAGGAACTTTATGTTCGTAAGCGGATGAAATGGCGTTTACCGCCATGCTGACATTGTCCGTTAAGAACTCCACCGGATAGGTGTTGTTGGCGACAATTCCGCCGACTCGGGCCGCTGCAAAAATGACGGTATCGATCTTTTCACCAGCGAAGAAAGTGTCGACGGATCGTCGATCGGTCAAATCAAGTTCTGACCTCGCAGCCGTGATGACGCGGACGCCAGCGTCATCGGCCAATCGACGACAAACAGCCGCTCCGACCATGCCTCGATGGCCTGCCACAAAAACTCTTTGAATCGGTTGAATCATGTTCTTAAGTTCCATAACCTGTACTGCGTCCCTTATTTTGCACCAAGTATAGTCGCTTCGATTCTAGGTACGATCATTTCAATGGCGAGTGCTCGCCGCGCTAAGTTTCGGGCCGCGTTTATCCGCGAAAGCGTTGCCGTTGGATTAATCCGCAAACGCCTAATCTTGCGCGCCAATTCCACCGAATCTTGATTGCGATAAATCGCGACGTAATCGCGCCCGCGATCTTCGGAACCATGAGCGACACGACCCAGGGAGCGGACGACGTCAATGTCACTGGCAATCACCGGAGTGCCCAATGCCATCGCCTCCAGCATCACATTCGGAAAGCCTTCAAAGGTTGACGGCAAACAAAGCGCGTCAGCAGCAGCGATCCAAGGTGCGGGATTTGATACGTGACCAATGAACTCGATTGCGTCTAACAATCCCAATGTTTTTGTTTTAGCTTCCAGCTCATGTCGAAGCGGCCCATCGCCAACCAGCCAAACTCGCGGTCGCGGAAAGTTCGGGTAGCGTTCTCGCAGGCAAGCGATCGCTTTGATCAAGCACTCGTGACCTTTCTCCTGCGTCATTCGTCCTACGCAGACAATGGTGTATCGACCATCTCGCGCGGGACTCTGGCATGAGGCCACGGCGGCGTCGATCGCTGCGACATCAACTGGGTTCGGGATTGCAATAACCTGCTTTGGCTTAAGGCCGTAAAATCGCCTCGCATCGGCAGCGGCGGGACCGCTGACCGCAATCACCTGCGCTGCTTTCGCATAGGCATCAGCCAGTTGCCGTTTCTTGATCGCCAGAAAGCGTCCCGCATTTTGAGGCACCGCATGGCTAGGCGGGCTAACGATTGTCGATACTCGAGGCACCCTCGCTGAGGCCGCTGCCGGCCCAGCAATAAGCGTCATGTGGAACGTTCGATCATAGACAACATCAATTTTCCGATCGACCAAAACGCGACGTACCGCAGCAACTTGCGCGCGATGAATTCTACCGGGCCAACCAATCCTAAATCTCGGGGCTGAGTCCTCAAAGCAGTGTACCGTTACGTCACTGGGAATCTGCTCGTACAGCGACCCGCCTCGCCGGAGCAAAAACAAATCGAGCGAAAATCGTTCTCGCGACAAATGTTTCAGCAGTAGTAAAGTCTGCCGTTCGCTGCCGCCGCCGTCCAAAGAAGCGATCATCAACAGCACACGACAATGCGGACTGGGTGGATTGGAGCGACTGACTTGAGTTTGCGGCTTGATTTTATTTACTCGGAGGTGCGGTCGTAGCGGCGAAGAAAAGCGTTTTGCATGAACGACGAGATTCTTTCCGATGACGATGTTCAAGCCGATTATTTCGGCGATGCCTCCCTCCCAACGCATGGAAGCTCGCAATGCGACGGAAAACCCGTTCCAAGGTACTGTACTGGCCAGCATTCGCCAGCACCTGCATTATTTTCATTTTGATCTTTTTTGGACCACTTGCGTCGGTTCTTCGGCCTTCGTTTGTACGTCTGTGGGCCGGCAGTGACCTTGGATCAAAAATAATCCGTTGGCTGCCTGATGGAAATCTAGGCACCCGCTCGGTCACGCTGCCATGGGTGGACCTTGCCGCAAGCAACTCACCTAGCGGCAAGTTTGTCGAAACCAGGCGCCTCAAATCGGCACCGCGAACACTGCTTGCCCAAAGCCAAGGCAAAGGACTTCGTGCAACATCCGATACCGTCGATCCACGCACTGACCTGGAAGATTCAGCTTCGCCCCGAGCGATGCACTCACCTCACGCTCTCCGAGTGCATGCGGCTAACGAATTTTCTCGGCTGGCCGAGGTCAAGCTGTTGGCCCCGATTCGAAATGATGATGAAGAACTTGCCGGCGTTGATCGTTTGACAACGCTGAATGCCCGGTTGGCTTCCCAACCGAGCCATTCGACAATCGTCGTCGAGACAATCGTTGTCGGATCAAGAAACTCCGCACAGGTTCACGTCGGCGACGACATTCGCGATTCAACGAAACGGATTGCTGACAGTTCTCGTCGCGGTCATGGGCTTGGCGGCGGTTGGCCGGAAACGCCTCAACTCAAGTTTGACCTTGAATCCGTCACACGCGTTGCTGCTCAGAAAGCGACGACGTTCTTTGCCTCGACTAAGGTGAGTTCTTTCTCGATGGAAGACTGGCAAGCCGAGGTCACGGAAACGCTCAGCATGCTTACATCGCTGCCGTCTATTACGTCACGCGACGCAGGTCCGATTCTTTCGAAACTACACGCACTCGCCATCACCGGGCACGAAGCGGCAGAATCGTTCACGGACCGTGAGATTCAGATTCGATTGCTGCGCGTCGCCCATGGCCTCGACCGACGGCTTGCGATCTGGAATGCCGTGTGGCGAACGACCCAAGGAGTGACCGCTCGACTGGGCGATATTGATCCAACCGGTAACGAATCTGGCCTAGATGCTTACGCGTCGCATGGTGCCGAAGAACCAAGCAAGTTCCTTGCTGCACTGCGGATAGAAGCAATCACAAGCGACGATTCCGAAGGCTGGTTGCGGTTCCTGATGATCGATGAAATTGAAGCAGCCGACCAAAGTCCAAATGCTGACCTGCGGCGGATCACTGCCCAACGCTTCTTATCTCGTTTGACTTGGCACCGACTCGGTGACGAGCAGCGGAAATGGCTTGATCGGGCTTCAGTTCGAAGTCTTGAAGGAATCATGCGACGCTGGGCTGCCTCGCCGCTCGACTACGCTGCGCTGCTAGCTCAGATCGAACGCCAAGAGTCTGATACGATCGACCTGGGCGCGATCGACGTCGCGGCAGCTGTCCAAACGCTGCGGTTTGCTGAGTCGCCTGAGGCAAACCGCCTCGCCCAATCGCTTAACACATACTATCGCAACGCAAACCTTCGCGTCGCGATCACCGATCAAATGATTAAGAAACTGATCCCCGAAGTTGATGCAAAAGTCCAACCGGGTCGCGATTTTATACTCGGAGCAGATGTGCGCAGCACGAGTGTCGCGAAAAGCGATTTGTCGCTCAAGCTGATTCCGAGCGCCGACAGTTGGAAGATGATTCTCGAAAATAACGGACGCATCAGCACAGGCGCTGCCAGCCGTCAATGGCCGGTGTTGATCCGCAGCAACTCGGAGGCTTCGTTCTTGTCGTCAACGCCAATCGAGATTACTCCCACCGGTGCAGCCGCAGGTTCAACGGGCGTTGATGTTCGCTCCGCAACAAAAATTCGCGGGCTGAGCACTGAGTTTGATTCTATCCCGCTAGTAAACTCGCTAGTGCGCGAGATCGCGATGAATCGCTACGACTCGATGGCACCGCTGGCTCAGCAAATCCAGAAAAGCAAAATTCGTCGCGGCGTTAGCGAAGAAGTTGATTCCAAAATCTCGGAGCAGTTGAATGAAGCATCGAACGTGTTGTCGCGTCGGCTGACCGGACCGCTCGGAACGCTTCGACTCAGCCCACTGGTCGTTGATATGGAGACGACGGATACACGACTTTCAGCTCGGTACCGAGTTGCTGGTGACTGGCAGTTGGCCGCGTTTTCACCACGACCACGCGCTCCGCTGGCAAGCCTAATGAGCGTGCAAGTTCATCAATCGGTCCTCAACAACACGCTTGAGACCATTCTGCCTTCCGGAGAGCCAAAAACAATCAGCGAATTGATCGAGCAGATTAAGCAGTTATTCATGGTAGAAGACGGATTGTCCTTAGGCGATGACGATCAACTCGCCGCCGAGACTTCGATTCAATTCGCTTCGACACGCCCAATCACCATTGAAATCGAAGACGATATTCTTTGGATCACGCTGCGAGTCATGCGGCTCAAACAGAATGGCGGAATCGACCTGCGTCGCTTCATCGTTCGTGCGGGGTACAAGCCTCAGGTCGACGGCCTGTCTGCTAAACTGGTGCGTGAAGGACACCTGCGAATCAGCGGTCCAGACATGTCGATGAGAGATCGATTGCCTGTTCGCGCGATCTTTAACAAAGTGTTTTCCACTCGCCGGACGCTGCCACTCGTTCCCGAACGATGGCTGGTCCACTCTGCTCTCGAAGGACTCGCCGTAACTCAAGCAGAACTTCGTGATGGCTGGATTGCGATCGCGATCGGAAATGCGGGTGACACGGCAGTCACGCCTCAGATCGCACGCTCCGAAGAAAGCGATTCCGCCTACTAGGCCTAGCAATTCAGTGTAGAACAATTGTCCCAATTGTTCTCCGACCAATTGGGTCGTTGCTCTATTCTCAACCCTAAACATGATCTTCGACAAAGCACTACTTTCTAGTCTTTCTTTTCTCGACGGCTTGCATTAATTCGGTGACAAATCGCTCTCGGTCCAGCGGTGAAACGATGCATTGGCCTTTGTCAAGCTCGATACTCACTCTGCTCAGCGACAATGCGTAGCCATTTCGCCAGCTTGACGAAAGCTTTGCGCTACGAATTCGCTCCAAAGCAATTCTGCGGCTGAGCAAACCGCACCGCAGATTTAGCGAGTCTACGGTTAGCGTGTACCGGCAAGGCCGAGTGACCGCAAGATTGAGCAATGTGACTGCCAGGGCCATGAAGAAACAGGTCAACGCTTCGTCGGCTCGCGGAACCGTCGTCAAGTAAACACCCAAGCTTGCGAGCAAAAACGGCGGCAAATAGAGCGTCAGGATCAACCAAGTGTCCACAGACGACTGATAGACCTTCTGCGCCACTTCGTTCTTGGCTCTGCTAGAATCGTCCACGTCTTCCTCATGTTTACGGCAACTTTTATCGCGCTCATCGATTAAGTCGGCGATTGTATCACACTCGTTGTTGACCGGCGTCGAGCCGATTAGACTAAAATTCAGTTCGTCACATCCGACCGCTCTTTGAAACCAATCACGTAATAGGAACCAACCTGATGATTCGCATGACTGCTTGCTTCGCTACATTTCTTCTTGGGTCACTCATCTCCCTTTGCACCAGCACGGCATCAACTGGTGCTGAACCGGATTCGCGAGTGTTCGAGTTACGTGTTTACTATGCAGCCGAGGGCAAGCTGGAAGCACTCCACTCACGCTTTCGCGACCACACGATAAAACTCTTTGAGAAGCACGGCATTGAGAATGTCGGCTATTGGGTTCCGATTGAAAATCCTGAGCGCAAGTTGATCTATTTCCTTGCGTATCCAAGTCGTGACGCGAGAGAACAATCCTGGAAGGCGTTCATGGCGGATGCTGATTGGCAAAAAGCCTACAAGGCGAGCGAAGTCGACGGCCGGTTAGTCGCTAAAGTGGATTCAAAATTCTTTCAAGCCACTGATTTTTCGCCAGCGATCAAGGCGCGTACCACCGGCGATCGCGTCTTCGAAATGCGAACCTACACGGCCACACCGGGCAATCTCGCGGCTCTCGAATCACGCTTTCGCGACCATACTTGCAAGCTGTTTGAAAAACACAACATCGCCAATATCGCGTATTGGAAGTTGATGAGCGATCAGGCCGATGCGGATAGCTCATTGGTTTACATCGTAGCGCACAAGAGCCAAGTCGCCGCAAAAGAAAGCTTCGCAGCTTTCGGCAAAGATCCCGATTGGGTTGCCGCTAGGAAAGGATCAGAAGAAAAAGCTGGTGGCTCTTTGACAATTCCCAAGGGAGTTCAGTCGGTCTTCATGCAAGCCACCGACTATTCACCGATCCGCTAGGAACCGATCTTGCCCTGCGGGCGTTTCGGTTTCTTATTACCCTCTTTTGTTCCGCTGCCGATTCCTCAGTCGCGTTGCGACTGATAACACCTCGCAATGTAGTGTTGAAGAAAAATTGGAAACTGCTATTTGTCCCACAGCCGCAGGGCAAGCCTGGGCTGTTAAAAATTTGGCGTTGTGGCTAATCGGCGTCTGCGCAGATTTTGTTCCGTTCGCCAGCGCCGTTTTCGAGATTGACACCCAACCAAAGCATCCGTTGTTGCGCCTCGGCCTTGGCGGCAAACTCGCCAGCGAATTCAAGGTGATAGCCTGCTGGCAACGCAAGGCGATCTCGCAAACGCTGCTGAATATTCGCCATCACCGATTCAACGTCGCGACCTTCGGCATTGCAGGTGACAAGCATTCGTCGCCGTCCTTGCTCACGGTTGATCATGTTGGATGCTGAAACGATATTGATCTCCGCAATCGCGCCGAGAGGCAGAGGATTCCCCTCGGGCCCGTCGAGCAATATTTCGCTGATCGCACGCGGGTCATCGCGAAGATCCGGTGACGCACGAACCACGACGTCGTAGACCGAATCTGATTCAAACAGTTGGCCTACCTTGGTGCCGCGAAGCAGTGTTTGGATGGCTTGATTTGTAGCCCCTACCGACATCCCATACTCAGCGGTTGCTTGTGGTTTGAGTAAAACGTCTATTTGTGGAATCTCATCTAACGGCTCGACTCGCAGGTCTTTTACACCCTGGACATCGTTGATCGCTTTTGCAACGTCCTCCCCTTGTTGCCGCAAGATGTTAAGCTCGGGACCGACGATGCGGACCAGGAGATCAGCCGTACTTCCGGTGAGCACTTCGTCGATTCGTTCACGCAGGAATTGCTTGACCTGGAAGGCGTAGCCGGGCGTTTTGGCCAAAACGTCACGAATATCTTCAAGCACCAAATCATAGTCTGCGTCATCGGTCAAGCTGATCCAAACTTCG
>Ga0105044_10006948_pt1 | contig 15590 bp, 9 predicted proteins | sample MAT01_FD_78092 | JGI IMG/M metagenome (GOLD analysis project Ga0105044, IMG submission 78092) | Freshwater microbial communities from Lake Fryxell liftoff mats and glacier meltwater in Antarctica - MAT-01 | ecosystem: Environmental > Aquatic > Freshwater > Ice > Liftoff microbial mat | place... | reverse complement strand
GTGGGTTGGAGTGGCGCGGGCGTGAAGCCGGGGTGGGATGAGTTTATTCCGCAGTGCTACCGGTTTTCTTACGATGCGTTTGAGAAGACCTGGATGCAGCAGGTGGAGCAGATGAACGTGCTGGGGGCGGGGCGGGTGAAGGATCTGGTGGCGGGGATACGGGTGGTGGGTGAGGGTGCCGATAGCACCTGGGAGGATTTGCGAAAGAGCATGGAGGTGGTGCGGAAGACGGGGGGCGGGGGTCATGTTCACTGGTTTAGCAGGGGCGTGCTGGATGTGTACCCGCGCGAGTTGATGGAATTTTATAACGTTAAAGAGTTAGGTTATGTTCGGCATCCTCGCGCTCGCGGGGCTGCTCGCGGGGGCGCGGGTGCGGGTGGTGATCAGGGCGAGGGGGCTGCGCACAAGTCGACTGGTGAGGCCGCGGCGGCGTTGATGCAAGGGCACTTTAGCAGCGAGGAGCAGAGCCAAACGAGCAGGGCTTTCTTTGATATTCGGCTGCACATGACGCGGATCTGGCCTGGGGCGACCGATGGGGTTTGGCTTTATGTTGAGCAGGCGATGAGATCAGCGCAAGATAAGCCGTACCGCCAACGGGTGTATCGGGTGGTGGGGCTCGCGGATGGGCGGGCGCGGAGCGATATTTACATGCTGCCGGGCGAAGCGATTACGTTCGCGGGGGCGTGGAAGGATGTAAACAGGTTTGACGGGATGAAGCCAACTGACTTAAGTATCAAGGATGGCTGCTCGGTGTTTTTATTGCCCAGTGGGGATGGGAAGTACGAGGGCAGTACCCAGGGGCACGAGTGCAAGAGTAACTTACAGGGGGCCACTTACACTACCAGTGAAGTTAAGTTGGATGGGGAGGGGATGCGGAGTTGGGATCGGGGTTTTGATTCGGGCGGCAAGCAGGTGTGGGGTGCGGTGGAAGGGCCGTATATCTTCAAGCGGGTGAGTGAGGCGGAAGCGGCAGCGGCGGCGAAGGAGGATGCTGAGGGGAAGCCCCGGCCGGACGCGAAATAGAGGGCTGATCGGAGAGATGGGGCGCGGTGAGATGCACGAGCGTCGGAGGTGATCGGAGATGGCTGGCGTGGGGATGGTGGGCATGGTGGCCAGAGGTGGCGGTGGGGGGCCGCGGCGAGGTCGCGGATCGGGATTTTGCTGTTGATAAGCTGGCGTCTAGTGGGGCTTGAAGATTGTGTTGAGCGGGGTGTGCCGCGGAGGCTTCGGCGGAGCGTGGTGGGGGGCCGCGGGGTCGGGGTGTGGAGGTTGCGGCGGAGCTGGGGGCTGACAAGCGACAGGCAACGCACAAAAATAGGTACTTCATTTTGTGGACATCACCCTTGAACCTACGATAGGTTGTGGTACCATCTACGTTCCTGCGTTTTGGCGATTTTGATTTTGGGGGGAGAGGGCACGCTGGCTTGTTTGGAGGTTTGGGAACTTGGTGGTGATGGTGAGGCGAAGAACGCTGGATCCGGGAAGTTGGAGGAGTAGGGTGCTCCTGGCGGATGGCGGATGAGGGATGCAAGGTGGTGATTGCAAGTTGAGCGTGATGGTGAACGGACGTGTAGTGGACGGCAGTGGAAGCGTTGGCGAGGGTGCTGAAAAAGGTGGTGTCTTGGTGGGCGTTTTGAGTGATCGACAGATTCGGGACCACGTGAAGATCGTGCCGTTTGAAGACGCGGCGAAGCGGCCGGGGCGGATCTCATACGGGGTTTCGAGTTATGGTTATGATGTGCGGGTGGGGCCGCGGTTTAAAGTGTTTACGCCGACGACGCGGAGTGGGGACATCGCGGTGGTGGACCCCAAGCTGTTCAGCGACGACATGATGGTGGAGGTCGATGTCTCATCGCGAGCGGAGGATAAGCAATACGTAATTATACCACCCAACTCTTTTGCGCTGTGCGAAACCGTTGAGTATTTGGAGATTCCGCGGGATGTGCTGGTGATCTGCGTGGGCAAGAGCACGTACGCCCGCTGCGGGCTGATTGTTAATGTTACACCGCTGGAGCCGGAGTGGCGGGGGAAAGTTACATTAGAGATAAGTAATACGACGCCGCTGCCGGCCCGGGTGTACGCCAATGAGGGCGTGGCGCAACTGATATTTCTGAAGGCGGACCAGGTGTGCGAGGTGAGTTACGCGGACAAGGGCGGGAAGTACCAGGACCAGAGTGGGCTTACGTTACCGAAGGTTGATTGAGGCGTGGGAGGGAGAGGGGTGAGCGGGTGAAGATGCGGTTGGTTGTGCGTGGGGTGCGTAGTGGCGTGAAGGTTTGGAGCTGTGGCGGTCGAGCGCGGTGGTTTTAGGAGCGGCCGCGTTTGTTTTTGTGATGGTCACCATCATTAGGTTGCAAAGCCGTATGAAGATTAATCGAAAGTTTACTCAGGCCGGTTCGGACCCTTTCGCGAGCGTGGCGTGGGTGAAGCGGTCGTCGAAAATTACAAACCCGGATGGTTCGGTGGTCTTCCAGATGGACGACGCCGAGGTGCCCGAGCCGTGGTCGCAGCTTGCCACTGATATTATGGTGAGCAAGTATTTCCGCAAGGCGGGGGTACCGCAGGGCGACGGCACGCATGGGCCGGAGAAATCGGCCAGGCAGGTAATTCATCGGCTGGCGGGGTGCTGGAGGTACTGGGGTGAGAAACATAACTATTTCGACAGCGCGGGCGACGCGCAGTCGTTTTACGACGAGCTGGTGCATATGTTGGTGCATCAGATGTGCGCGCCCAACAGCCCGCAGTGGTTCAATACGGGCTTACATTTCGCCTATGGGATTACCGGCCCCGCGCAGGGGCACTGGGTGGTGGACCCCAAGACGGGCGAGCCGGAGTTGGCGGATGACGCGTACACGCATCCGCAGCCGCACGCGTGTTTCATTCAGAGCGTGAGCGATGAGCTGGTGAGTGATGGCGGGATCATGGACCTTTGGGTGCGTGAGGCGAGATTATTTAAGTATGGGAGCGGGACGGGCACTAACTTTTCCGGGTTGCGGGGCGAGGGGGAGAAGCTCTCGGGGGGTGGGCGCAGTTCGGGGCTTATGTCGTGGCTGCGCATCGGTGATCGGGCGGCGGCGGCGATCAAAAGCGGGGGGACGACGCGGCGGGCGGCGAAGATGGTGTGCCTGAATATGGACCACCCGGATATCGCGGAGTTTGTCAACTGGAAGGTGCGAGAGGAGATCAAAGTGCAGGCGATGGTGGAGGGGTTTGCGTTGCTCAAGAAGCACGACCCCGCGCTGGCCGCCCAGGCGAAGGAGCTTAAGCTCGAGCTGGATTATGATTACAATGGCGAGGCGTATCAGACTGTAAGCGGGCAGAATAGTAATAACTCGGTGCGGATCCCTGATACCTTCTTTGATGCGCTGGATGCGGGGGCCGATTGGCACACGACGGGGCGGATCAGCGGGAAGGTTTCGCGGACATTCAAGGCTGAAAAACTGTGGGATGAGATCGGGTACGCGGCGTGGCGGTGCGCCGACCCGGGCGTGCAGTACGACACGACGATCAACGCGTGGCACACGTGCCCCAACGGTGGGCGGATCAACGCGAGCAATCCGTGCTCGGAGTACATGTTTCTGGACAACACGGCGTGCAACCTGGCATCGCTGAACATAATGAAGTTTTACGATTCCACGACGCGGACGTTTGACTCGGCGGGGTATGAGCACGGGGTTGACCTGTGGACGATCGTGCTGGAGATCAGCGTGCTGATGGCGGCGTTCCCCAGCCGCGAGATTGCGGAGTTATCTTTCAAGTATCGGACGCTGGGCCTTGGGTATGCAAACCTTGGCGCGATGCTGATGCAGGCTGGGATACCTTACGATAGCGATGAGGCGCGGGCGGTGTGCGCTTGCTTATCATCGGTGTTGACGGGTCGTTCGTACCGGATGTCGGCGTTGCTCGCGGCTGAGCACGGGGCTTTTAGCGGGTATTGGTCTGACAAAGAGAACATGCTGCGGGTGATGCGGAACCATCGCGCGGCGGCTCGAGGGGAGGCGCGGACGAGCGATGCGTACGAGGCTTTGCGGATACGGCCGGTGCCGATTGATCATGGGCTGATCAAGGCCGAACGAGTGAATATAACTAACTCGGCGCAGCTGCTGAGCCGGGCGGTTGCGGTGTGGGATGATGCGGTTACGCTGGGCGAGATGCACGGATATCGCAACGCGCAGACGACGGTGATCGCGCCGACGGGGACGATCGGGCTGCTTATGGACTGCGACACCACGGGCGTGGAGCCGGACTTTGCATTGGTTAAGTTTAAGAAGCTGGCGGGGGGCGGTTACTTCAAGATTGCCAATGAATCGGTTCGTCCTGCGCTAGATGCACTTGGGTACACCCCGGCGCAGGTGAAGGGGATGATGGCGCATCTGCTGGGCGAGCTTACGTTGGACATTGCGGCTCCGGCATCGCTGCGGGGGGTTGGGAAGGGCGAGCTGCTGAGCGGCTATCTGTTACGGCACGGGCTGAGCGCGGGTGATTTGGCGAGTATAACCGGCAGTCTTCCTGGCGTGTTTGACCTTTCGTTTGCGTTTGCATCGTGGGCTATCCCAACGGCCTCACTGGCGGCTTGCGGGGTGGATGCGGCGGCGGCCAGCGCGGACCCGTCGTTTAACTTGCTGAAGAAGTTTGGGATCAGTGAGAGCGACATGGATCTGCTGAACATTAAGATCTGTGGGACATCAACCATCGAGGGCGCGCCGGGGCTGAAGGACGCGGACCTTGCGGTGTTTGATTGCGCGAATAAGTGCGGGAGGCTGGGCAAGCGGTTTATCGCTCCGGCGGGGCATATTTACATGATGGCTGCGGCGCAGCCGTTTATCAGCGGGGCGATCTCCAAGACGATTAACTTGCCCAACGATGCGAGCGTGGCTGATATTAAGTCATGCTATCGGCGGTCGTGGGAGCTTGGGCTCAAGGCCAACGCGCTGTACCGCGATGGGTGTAAGTTAAGTCAACCGCTTTCGGCGACCTCCGACGAGGCCAAGAAGGAGACGGCGAAGGAGGAGCGGGGAACAAGTGAGGTGAAGGACGCATCATCTGTTCCGCACGCGGTGGTGCTGGCGGGGCAGGCTCGCGAGGGGCAGCCGCTGGAAGAAAAGCTACGAGATGAGCGGCTAAGTGAGGCTTTGTCTGCCGCGGCGGTTGCGCCGGCGGAGCTGCCTGTGAACCCAGCGCCGGCGAAAGCGGCGAGGCGGCGGCTGGCGGATACGCGGCGGAGCCTGACTCATAAGTTTAATGTTGCGGGGCACGAGGGCTACCTGACGGTTGGGCTTTATGATGACGGCCAGCCGGGTGAGTTATTTATAACAATGAGCAAGGAAGGGTCCACGATCGGAGGATTGATGGACTCGCTGGGGACGGCTACAAGTGTTGCGTTGCAGTACGGCGTTCCGGTGCGGAGCCTGGTAGACAAGTTCAGTCACCAGCGGTTTGAACCCGCGGGGATCACGGAGAACGCGGATATCCCCATGGCCAAGAGCCTGGTTGATTATATCTTTCGTTGGATGGGGATGCAGTTTGTGCCGGGGTACCGGGCGGCAAACGCGCCCGCCCGGGGCGGAGCGTACTTGGATGATCGGGCACCGGAGGTAAGTAACGGGCTCGAGGGATCTCGTGGGATTTGGCAGAGCACGTCGCGGTTTGGCGCTGCTGAGGCTCCACCGCTGGCGCGGATTTCAAAGCCTGACACGGCCGTGGCAGTTGTAGGAGGGGGCGAACCCGGGAGCAAAGTTAAGCCGGGCCCGGTGGGTAGCGTTGTGCAGGTGAAGCCGCTGGAGCAGAGCGCAACCGGACTGAGCAGCACATTAAGTGAGTATATGAGCACGGTGGGTGATGCGCCAGCGTGTGACGTTTGCGGGACGATTACGGTGCGCAACGGGACGTGCTACAGGTGCGTGAACTGCGGGAATAGCATGGGTTGTAGCTAAAAAGCGGCAGCGGTCTTATTCTTGATCTTAATCTTAATATAAGTGTCGCCTTGCTCTGAAGCGGACGAGTGGTGGACCGGCATGCCGGCGCCTGGGTGGTTGGCTGGACAATCAGGCCGAAAGGAACATAACTGAAAACAATGAATAGATTGCGCTCTACAACGCGCGGCGGAAGGGGCTGGGCGAAAACATAAGTGTTCATCGCGGCAGGGTGCGCGGAGATAGTTGGCGATTAGGATGAGTCGCCGGGGAGTAGGAAGCCCCGGCGGGGTCGGACTTTCGAGGACCGATGCCGACTCAACGCTCGTGCGGATTAGAGGAAGCCATAGGCGGCGCGGTTGCCTTTGCCCCCGGTGGGCGGGGCGGCTGCGAGGACGAACCAAGGTGCCGCGTAGGCCACGCGGGACACGATCGCCACGGAGTGCTTCTTTTGTTCTGCAACCCAGTCGCTACCTGCGGTCTCTGCTTTGCCAGCCGCGAGTGAACCCCCAGTTCTTTCCCTCCGCGCGAAACGGTCGCCGGGGATGATCGCAATAGTTAGATCCACCACCGCAGGGTATCAGCCAGCGCGGCCCACCCCCGCCGACCCAACCTAAGTTGCAAGGGCACTTATGTTGAGGTCACTGAACCCTGCACCATTGGCGAGCCTCCGGGATCCACCACCCGGGGGCTTGCTCATTTTTTGGGGGTGGGCGGGCTGGATCCTGCGGACTTAGGGGAGTGCTGTTACGTGGTGCGTTCTGGCCGACGCAGAAGGACTACAGGCTGCAGCAGCCAAACGCACGCCGCGGCGGCGACGCAGAACTGTAAAAAAGTAGCGAAATGGGAGGTTGCGGCCAAAATTGTTTCGATGGAGCGTACAGCTTGACTGAGCTCAGGGGAGAGAAAGAATCCGGAGATCGGTGGCCTGCCGGGGTAAGCCAATGACGTAGTCCACGAGCTCGCACGGATAGCTATCGTCGCAATGGTAACTAATAAGCAGCCGACGAACAGGCCTTTAGAGAAGCGGGTTAGAATGGTCCACGGTTTCCCCAGTGAGAGGCGAATGCACTGATGTGAGAGTATCGCGGCGATCAAGAGTTGTGCGGAAAAGAGGAGGTCGCCCGCAAAGTTGTAAATGCCGGTGCGAGGCTGGTTGCGTCGGGCGAGTGGATCAAGTCCTGAAAGCCAGTCGAAACTTGTGATCGCAAAAAGAGTTAAAACTAGCCAGAGGCGCCATCCACCAAAGGTGCCCGCAGCAATTATCTGCGGTCTGGCGCTCTGCTGCAGGCCGAAGAGGAGGAGCACACACCCAGCGCCCGCGAACCACCCGGCACCGTCGAATCGGCCCGGAGTTAAGAAGGAATTGCGTGTGGGCGAGTAGAGGTGAAAGAAATAATTAATAAGCGGCGAGATCATCCAAGCAGCGACAAGCCCCGCTACGACCAGCCTTCGTGCCTGTAGTGGGACAAGCTGGGAGAAGTCGCAGCCGCATTCGGTGCACCTAAGTGCGGTTTCATTCTCGTAGCCGCAGACAGGGCATGGGGACTTGAGGGTGGACATCGTGCTCATAGGGTCTCCGCGCTTTTGTTTAGTGGGCGATACACGTGAGTGTACCCGCGGTGCCGTCCTACCGGCGCAGGGACTTGCGCAGGTTATGCCGCAATTATCGGCCATAAAAGCGCGGAGTCTGCGCGCTGTACACGCGGACGGGCCGAGGTGCGGGGGCGAGGGGACCGAGTTAAGGTACGATCGTGGTTTCGGGAACTCTTGCGGTGGAGACCACGCTGTCACCTTCGTTGAGGGAGACGACACGGACACCCATGGTGCCGCGGCCGCACTCGCGGATTTCGACGGCGGGGGTGCGGACGAGTTGACCACCTTTAGTAATTACGACGATATCGTCGGTGGAGCGGACGCCCATCGCGGCCATCGAGAGGCCGTTGCGGTCGCCGGTCTTGATATCGGCGCGGCCTTTGCCGCCGCGTGATTGGCTGCGGGCTTTGCCAACCTCGGGCTGGACGCGGTATTCATCGATGGGGGTTCGCTTGCCGTAGCCGCGATCAGTGATCGTAAGCAGGCAGAGGGACGGGTCCTTGGTGATGCTGTCACCATCGGCATCGACGTCCATGGGAATGGCGACAACGCCAATGACACGGTCGCCCTCTTCAAGTTCGATGCCTTTGACGCCCGCCGCGGGGCGGCCCATGAGGCGAACGTCCTCCTCACTGAAACGGATGGCCATTCCGTTGGCGGTTGCGAGGAGCAGATCGTCGCGTCCGCCGGTGGTAGTTACATCCAAGAGCGAGTCGCCTTCTTTGAGGCCGACGGCGATAAGGCCCGATTTACCTACGTTGCGGTAATCTTTGAGGGCGGTGCGCTTGACTATACCGGCGGAGCTGACGAATGTAAGATAATCGCTGCCTGCCTCAAAGTCTTTGACCGAGAGATAGGCACAGGTGCGTTCGTCCTTGCCGAGGTTGACCAGATTAATAATATTACGTCCGGCGGAGGTGCGGGACATTTCAGGAACTTCGTAGACCTTCATTTTGAAGACACGCCCGGTGTTGGTGAAGCATAGGAGATCGTCGTGCGTGCTGGCGACGAAGACATGGCGGATAAAGTCGTCGTCTTTGGCGTCTCCAGCGCGGATGCCCTTGCCGCCGCGGCCCTGCTGGCGGTAGGTGTCAAGCGGCACGCGCTTCACGTAACCGGTCTGGCTGATGGTGACGGCGACGTCGGTGACGGGGATGAGCTCGGCGATATTAATATCACCGTCGCTTTCTTCGATGCGGGTTCGGCGGGGTGAATCGTAACGTGCTCGCATCTCGACGCAATCATCGCGGACCATGCCGAGAATAACTTTAGGATCGCTTAAGATGCGCTCGAACTCTTCAATCTCAACGATGATCGCGTTGTATTCGTTGGTGAGGCGCTGCATTTCCAGGCCCACCAACTGGATTAGACGCATGGCGCCGATAGTTTCGGCCTGCACGCGTGAGAGGGCGATGCCACCCACGGCCTTGGCGAGGTCGAGGCGCTCGATGAGCCGGCGGGGAAGGAGCGGGGCGTACTTATGAGTCGGTGAGATCGAGAAGCGGCGGTCCATTAACCGGTTGATGGCTTCTTCGCGAGTGGTGCTGGCGCGAATCTCTTTGATTACTTCGTCGATATCGCAGACCGCGTAGATCATTCCCTCGATGATGTGAGCTTTCTTTTTGGCTTCGCGGAGGAGGTGCTCGGTGCGGCGGCGGATGACGACAATCCGGTGATCAATATAACAACCGATCATCTCGACGAGGCTGAGCGTGCGCGGCTGGTTGCTTACCAGCGCGATATGGTTCATGCTGAAGGTCTGCTGGAGTGGCGTAAACTCGTAAAGTTGATGCTCGACTACGCGCGGATCCGCGCCCTTTTTGAGTTCGAGCACGATGCGCGTGGAGGCCTCGCGGCCGGACTCGTCGTTGGCGTAAGAGACGTCGGTGATTCGTTCTTCTTCAACGGCGTGCTTGATTGATTCAAACAACCCGCCCTGACTTAACATGAACGGGATCTCATCAATTACGATACGGTGGCGGCCGGTCTTCTCGATCTCCTCGGTGTGGCAGACGCCGCGAACCGAGACTTTACCCCGGCCGTGGAGGTATCCATCGAGGATGCCGCGGCGGCCCATGATGACACCGCCGGTGGGGAAGTCGGGGCCTTTGATGCCTTGGCGAGTGATGTTGCCGTGTTCGTCGGTGACATCGCGCATGAGTTCTTCGAGCGGAACGAAGCGGTCGGCGAGGCGGCCTTCGACAACGCGGATGATTGAGTCAAATACTTCGGTTGGGTTATGTGGAGAGAGGCTGGTGGCGATACCCACGGCAATGCCGACTCCGCCATTAATTAGCAGATTGGGGAAGCGGCCCGGCAGGACGAGCGGTTCCATCAGACGGTCGTCGTAGTTGGGCTGAAAGTTTACCGTGTCGAGCTTCAGGTCCGCGAGCATGTCTACCGCGCTCGAGAGCATGCGGGCTTCGGTGTATCGCATCGCGGCGGGGGGATCGCCGAGGATGGAGCCGAAGTTACCCTGAGGATCGATGAGGGGGGTGCGCATGCGCCAGCGCTGGGCCATGTTTACCAGCGTGGGATAGATGACCGATTCGCCGTGGGGGTGGTAGTTACCGGAGGTATCGCCGCAGATCTTGGCGCACTTAAGGTGCTTACGTCCAGGACGTAAGTTAAGATCATTCATTGCCACGAGGATTCTGCGCTGGCTGGGCTTGAGACCGTCGCGGACATCGGGCAGTGCCCGATCCATGATGGTGCTCATGGCGTAGGTGAGGTAAGAATCTTTCAGCTCACGCAAAATGTCCTGGTCTACGACGCGCTGTGGGACGGGTGGCTGCTCGGGCGGCGAGCCCTCGGGCAAGCCCCCGGGCGGACCGCCAGCGTCGCCAACTCCACCTAAACCGCCTGCTCCACCAGCGCTACCTGCGTCGCCAGTAGCCTGGGGGGGCGCATCTGGGCTACAAAGCGGGAAAGATGCGTGAAACAAGGGCCAGAATGCGTGCGTCATAGTCTAAAACAATGGTAGGTAGGGTGATTATAAATTGCGCGATTTGAGGGTGGAATCGTGCCGCTCTACGAGCGGTCGGAAGCGGGCATTTTGGGCTAAGTTGGACTTGCGTGTTATGGACAAGAATCGGGGTTTCGGGGGAGTGATGTTCGCGGAGGTGCTGGGGCCATTGGTTGAGCTGGGGTGGCTAAAGCAGGACCTCATAGTTTGGATGGGGGGACGGGGTGGGTAGCGCGATAGTTGCGGCGTGGCTGTTTCAGCGAGGAATCGCGTCCGCGCCGTGAGATTACATTCAAAAATGGGAAGTAGTTCCGCTTCTGCGGGCGTAAGGCATTGGCGGACAGCGCTGGAGTGGGGTGGGCGGCGACGTCGACCGATTTGTTATGCAGTAACTGTGAGTTACTTACTCTGTCGCGGCGACGTTTCGCGTGGAGTGAGGCTATCGAGTGTGTTGCACACTGCGAGCAACGCGAGTGCCGTTGCCTCGGGGCTTTGACGCGTGTCCCAAAGGCTCGCCCGTATTCCCCATAAAGCGGTCGGAGCATCAACCGCGCACCACGCGGCGGATTGATCAAGCGCCAGTTGTCTCGTGAAGCGTAAGCCAGAAAGTAACTTCGCCAGGTGCGCCATTTTCTCGCTTTCGTCGGTCAGTCGTGGCTCGCCGATCATGGTCGCGAGGAAGGCGAGCGGACGGAGTGAGTGGGCACTGGGAAGTAACTGTAGTGAACTCGTAAAAACGATGCCCCCGACCAGGTCGGGGCCTTCAACACCGGCATCACTTTCGGTGAGTTGAAACTTCTCGATCAGGTCGCGCATGTCGCGCAACGCCGCGGCGGCCGGGACAGCTGTGCGCTGTGTGCCTGTGGCGCCCACGGGGCCTGCGGCATCTTCAGCGAGTGTAAGTTCCGCCCAGCCAAGCCAAGGCATGTGCATCACGAGCATCGTGGGCTTGGTCTCTCTAAAGACTGAACGAACGGCTTGCGTGGCTGTCTCTCGCGCGGGACCTGACTCATCCTCCATAAGCATCGCACGCTTGGCGAGCACAAAGGCGGCGAATGCTCGTGCGCCCTCCGGAATGGCTTCGTGCCAACCGGTCACCGGATCAAAGACAGTGCGCAGTTGAGGATCCAGCGCGACAAGTTGGGCTGGCAGGGATCGAAGGGCGGGCTTCACCCCTTCCATTGGCGACATAAGTATAAGTGCTTGAAGGCAGCTGGCCATTGGGCCGGTGAGTTGGTTCGTAAGTTGGGCTTGGGTCTGTGGAGTATCGAGGGCTTTGCGGAGTTCTTCAACTCTTGCGATATTAAACCGCGGTGTAATGTCGAATAACGGCGAGTACGTAGACGAAGCGGGGTCGATTGCGGCCAGCGGCCCGAGGCGGGCTTCGACGGCCATCAGCCGGTGCAAGGCATATGTTACAACCGCGAACTCTGCGAGCGACGCCGCAGGCTGGGCGTACGAGTCGCGGGTAGGGAGATATGTTCCTTGCGGCCAGTTTGCCGTGCTGCTTGGCGAGCGTGAGACGGCGGAACCCCAGCGGAGCAGGTATTGGGCCAGGTTGTGGGCGAAAGCGCGAAGGTTGGGTAGCGTAATTTCTGTGTCGGAAATTACTTTATGGCCGCGGAAGAGAAAGGTGGGCGGCTGCGCAACAGTGGGTTGTGCCAGTGTCTGAGTTGAAAACTTATAAATCGTTGCGCCGGTTCGGCGGGTGAAATCGGGGGGCTGGCTCTGGGGGTTGTCTCGCAGCGCAAGAGTGGGATCGCCGGAAGCAGTTGATATCGCCGCGGCTAGGGCCATGCCGGGTGAGGTGTCGTTGACGATCATCGATGCGGGGAAGACGGCGGTGAGGTCGCCTTGATAGCGGATGGCGATGCCCTCGACGCCACGTTGAAGCTGGAGATCGAGTTCGCCGTAAGTCTTAGGAGAGATGGGGATAAGCGTGCCGGAGAGCTCAAGCTGAATAGAGAGTTGTTGAACAAAAGCATTGGTCTCGGGAGCCAGGCCGAGTGGCTTGGGCAGGCGGCGGGCGGCCTCTTCCAAGCTGGCGCGAGCAGCGTTGACAAACGTAAGTCCATCATCGCTGCACGCAACTCCTCGTCCGATGAGAATGCCCTGGAAACGTAATGTTACAGCGGTGCCTACGGATCGACCGGCGCGCTCAATGAGCGCCGGGTGGGCCTCAATCTTGCCTGTTCGCACCCAGCCTTCGAGTCGTTTGAAGAGCGCCATGGCTTGGGCGGGGTCGGGCGGGTTCAAGTTTGCATCGGGCGATTCGCGGGCCGCGTCGTCGGGTTGAAACGAGGAATCGGGGGAGGTCGCTGATTTGGGTGTTAATACAGTCGCCGGTGGGCTGACGCGTTGAAGGACTTCTCGCTGGGGCGAGCCACTTGTGAACAGGGCGATGAGGGCGACTAAGGCGACCAAGACCACGGGGTCGGCGTGGGGTGAGCGGCGGAACCTGAACATTGGTGCAAAAACGCGACTCATGGCGTGGCGAAAACGCGACTGCCAGCGGGAACCGCAGCGTGAGGTGCTGCGCGTCTCCGGGTCGGGGCGCAGGTCCGAGCGGCGCAAGTGCGGCAAATGGCCCATAAAACCTAGGTTTGGAGTAAACGAGCTGCGGTGAGGGCGACGGGCGAAGGGGAGGGGGGCGAGCTGCAAGCGTTGCGGCGTATGTGGCATGGCGGTTGAAGGTAACCTAGCAGACAACTTTAGAAAGGCCAGCCATGAAACTTCTACTCGCATTGAACGAACCCCGCCGCCGCGTCATCCTGCTTTGCTTCTTGAGCTTCGCGGCAATGTGTTAAGCCAGCGATGTGCTGACACGGCGATATGCCAAGAGCGGGGAGGAATCAGACCTCAGGGTTGGTGGGGCGGCCAAACTCAAAGGCCCGGATGAGGCAGTGCAGGCTCGCGCTTATCAGCACGACCGCCACCAATCCGGCGATGAGGGCAATGAATATCGTAATATAACCGGGGAGCGATGAGAGGGCTGAGGCTACCGCGCCGCGCCCCGCATACGCTGCGCCGCCGACGATCAGGATCGGCAGGCCGGTGAGCAACGCTCGCCAAAGATACGGGCGGGAGGCGTTCGTGCGCGTGAGGACCATCGCTGCGGCGAGCGCAATCAAGAGTGCGGCAGCGAGCGAGCGACCGACTACGTACGGCTTAAGACTAATACCTACGGCACTTAAAGAAGTCTGAAGGGCACCGTTCACGCTGAGGTAGCTTAACACCGCACCGACAAAGAACGTCGCGGCGACGCAGCAGAGCGCGAGCGCTTGGCCGTCCTGGAACTTTCCGCGGCAAAACAGCAGGCCGAAGATCGCTCCGACAAGCGTAACAAGCTCAAATCCAAACATAAGCCAAATGGGCCGGACGCTCAGCACCACAGCGGCGATGGCGAAGGCGATTGCTGAGAGCCCCACAGCAATGCAGCAGAGCAGGAGCATTACCTTAACGAGCGCGGGGACCGGTCGGATGACGACGGGGAGAAGAGATACTTGGCTCGCGAGGGTGGACATAATAAGTAGTTGGACGGGCGGGGGTTAGCGGGCGGGGATTAGGTGAAGCAGACCGACCAATTATCGGGGTGTGAAAGGATGGGGAAACACAAATCGTAATGAAACGGCCGTAGTCCGGGGATAACCGCGCTCGTTGGTTGTAGCGCAGAACGGCGTGGGAGCAGAAGGTTTGGTTATCGAGCGGTAGTAACTAGCAGGAGCAGTAAGCAGCAATGTAGCTGACAGAAGGGTATGGCCTAGGTAGGGGGCGGCGTATGCGAATGGGCCGCTTGAACGGGTGGGGGGGCAGGAGTGCGGGAGAGCGGTGGGGGGTGGGCGCGGCTGGACAAATTGCACGGGTAGGGGAACATGGGGAGGGCTGTGCGGTGGGAGTGAGGGGTGTGCGCCGTACTTGTGGTCGTAACGAGCCGATGAAGAGGAGAGCGAATAGCCAGCAAGTGTTGGCGCCGGGCGAACTTTACACCGGAAGGACACGGTATGGGCGGAATTACCAGCAGCGTCGGAATCTTTAGCGGAATTAACTCGGCGCAGCTGATTGAGCAGTTGCTCGCCATCGAGGGGCGGCCGAAGGCGCAGGCTCAGTCGCGGCTGGCGCAGATTCAGTTGCAGCAAAGCTCGTACTTGGATATTAACTCGCGGATAACGGCGATCAAGAACGCTTCGGCGGGCTTCCGCGAGGCTAAGACTTTTCAAACCAAGAGCGCGACCTCGACAAAGCCCGAATTGCTCAGCGCGTCGGCGGATACGACGGCGGTTCCGGGAAGTTACACTTTTCTGGTGGATCGCCTGGTATCAACGCAGCAGGGACTTTCACGAGGGTTTGCCAATAAGGATGTTTCGGCGGTTGGGGCATCCACAATTAGCTTTGAGAGTGTGCAGGCGCGGCTGGACCGTGATGTTGAACTCGCGGACCTCAACGACGGGCGGGGTGTGGCGCGCGGGAAGATTGTTGTAACAGATTCGGTGGGCAGAGCCGCGACGGTAGACTTAAGTCGTGCGACGACGGTGAACGAAGTGCTCGAAGCAATAAACAGCAACGGGACGGCATCAGTGACGGCGTCGGTGAGCGGCGGCAAGTTTGTATTGAGAGACAGCGCCGGTGGCGCGGCGACGGTGGCGAACGCGCAGGGCTCAACCGCCGCTACGGGGCTGGGGCTGGCGGGCGTCGCCGCGGTGTCGGGGACCATTACCGGGAATAGCGTCTATCAAATGAGCGGGGCGACGACGCTGGCGTCGTTGAATGATGGGAACGGCATTTCAGTAAAGCGGTCAACCACCGAGGACTCGTACTCGTTTATAATTAACGTCTCATCGGGGGGGGCACCCACGGCGGTGAAAATCAATCTGGGGGACGTCTGGACGACCACCGCGGGAGTGACGGCCAAGACCGAGGGCTCGGTGGCGGATATGAACGGCGTGATCACGCGAATTAACAAGGCGATGGATGCTGCGGGGTTTACAACGGTGCGCGGGTCGGTTGATTCCGGGAACAATCGGCTAATGATCGTAGATTCAAGCGTCACCAAGACGCTATCGGTGACGGAGGGGACGGATAGCACCGCGGCGGACCTGGGACTTTCCTTCAGCGCTTCG
>Ga0105044_10006947_pt1 | contig 15590 bp, 9 predicted proteins | sample MAT01_FD_78092 | JGI IMG/M metagenome (GOLD analysis project Ga0105044, IMG submission 78092) | Freshwater microbial communities from Lake Fryxell liftoff mats and glacier meltwater in Antarctica - MAT-01 | ecosystem: Environmental > Aquatic > Freshwater > Ice > Liftoff microbial mat | place... | reverse complement strand
TGTAGAGGCGGCTCTGTCGCGCTTTGGCGACGTGCCGCCTGGACGCCCCCCAGGCGGCACGTCCGCAAAGCCGGACAGAGCCGCCTCTACACAGGATCACAGGCTCTAGGTCTCCGAAGCTGATGCCGCCGGCGCGGCAGGTCTGGACCATTTGGCTGTCGGGTTGGACGAGTTTGATTCGGTGGACGGCATCGGCTATGGGGACGCTCATGCCCTGGTAGTTTTGGTAGCTGACCATTTCGCCAAATCTCCCCTCGGCGATGAGCTCGACGGCGCGGACTCCGAAACGGGTGCCGAGGATGCGGTCGTGTGTAGAGGCGGCTCTGTCGCGCTTTGGCGACGTGCCGCCTGGACGCCCCCCAGGCGGCACGTCCGCAAAGCCGGACAGAGCCGCCTCTACACAGGATCACAGGCTCTAGTCTCCGAAGCTGATGCCGACGGCGCGGCAGGTCTGGACCATTTGGCTGTCGGGTTGGACGAGTTTGATGCGGTGGACGGCGTCCGCGATGGGGACGCTGAGGACCTGGTAGTTTTGGTAGCTGACCATTTCGCCAAATCTCCGCTCGGCGATGAGCTCGACGGCGCGAACTCCGAAACGGGTGCCGAGGATGCGGTCGAGGGTGGTGGGGGCGCCGCCGCGCTGGAGGTGTCCAAGGACGCAGGTGCGGGTTTCTTTGCCGGTGCGGCGGGCGACTTCGTTGGAGACGGTTTGGCCGACGCCGCCGAGTTGGTACTCGCCTTCGCCGGTGGCGCGAATGCTCTCGAGGCCGTTCTTTTCGCAAGCTCCCTCGGCGACGACGATCAGCGTGCTGAGGCAGCCTTCGGCGTCGCGGCGACGGACGGCGTTGGCGATGCTTTCGTGATCAAAGGGGATCTCGGGAATGAGGATGATGTCGGCGCCGCCGGCGAGGCCGCCGTAAAGCGCGATCCAGCCGGCGTGGCGGCCCATGGTTTCGATGACCATGATGCGCTTGTGGCTGCTGGCGGTGGTGTGGAGACGGTCGAGGGCGTCCGCGACGCAGGCGACGGCGCTGTCGAAGCCGAAGGTCATCGCGGTGGCTTCGAGGTCGTTGTCGATCGTCTTGGGGACGCCGATGACGGGGATGCCTTCCTCGTGGAGCTGCTGCGCGGTGGTGAGCGAGCCGTCGCCACCGATGCAGATGATGGCGTCGAGTTGCATGGCGCGGATGGTGCGCTTGGCCTGGGTCACGACATCCGGCGGGACGTGGGTGCGGCTGGTGCCGTCGCCGACTTTGGCGATGAAATGGCCCTTGCTGGTGGTGCCGAGGATGGTGCCGCCGAGTTGCATGATGCCGGCGGTGCGGGCGCGGGTGAGGGGGATGTAGTCGCCGCCTTCCGGCAGGAGCCCCTCGAAGCCATCGACAAAGCCGAAGACTTTCCAGTCGAGATTATCGGCGGCGCGGACGACGCCGCGCAGCACTGCGTTGAGGCCGGGGCAATCGCCTCCGCTGGTGAGGACTCCGATGCGTTTGCTCATGGGGGAATCAGCGTTTTGCTTTGATCGGCCGTCCCGCCGCGGCCCAGGAATCGTAAAGCCCCCAGCCTCGCTTGAGCAGGCCGGCGGCGGTATCGAAACGATTGGCGGAGCCGAGGATGACGACGTTCAGGCGGCGCGGAGTAATGATGCGCTGGCTGCCTTCCTGCCGGCTCTCCGGTGCTTTTGCGGCGGAGATGATAAGGCACTGACCGGAGCGCGAGGTGGTGCCGGTTTTGACGCCGTCGATATTGTCGGACCCGAGGAGTTCGTTGGTATTGCGGAGGAGATACGCGGAGGGCTCGCCGGTGGGCGTCGTGAGCGTGATCTTGCGCTCCTTTTGTGAAACGTGGAAGCGGAAGGCCGAATCGGCCATCGCGTAAGTGGTGAGTTTTGCGAGATCTTCAGCGGTCGAGTAGGGCACGCTGCGCTCGAGGTGGTCGAGGCCGTGGGGATTGATGAAGCGGGTGCGGAGCATGCCGAGGTGGCGGGCGAGGGCATTCATCTGCGCGACAAAGACGTCGCTCGCGGACATGCCTCCGCGGCGCCCGAGTTCGCGCCCGACGTGGTCGGCGAGCGCTGCGGCGGCGATGTTGTCGCTCTGCATGAGCGCGGCGTAAAGGAGGTCGCGGAGCGAGCATTGGTCACCGGGCTGGAAGCCGACGCCCTGCCCGCCGCCAAGCTGCGCGGCAAAGTCCGGGATGGTGGCAAGCTGGCCGAGGTCGGCTTTGCTCTGCTCGGCCCAGTCGAGAACGACCATCGCCGTGGCGATCTTGGTGAGGCTGGCGATGGGGAGCTTTTTGGTCGCGCCGCTTTGCTCGAGGATGAAGCCAGTCGTGCTATCGCTGATGACGTAGGCTCTGCTCTGGGCGCGGAGTGGCGAGGCGCCGAGGACAGCGAAAAGGAGGAGGACGAAAGCGGTGGCGAAGGGAAGGCGCATAGGCAATGGGCGCGGACTCTATCGGGCGTCGCACCTATGGCAAGTGCGGGGCGAGGGGATGAGTGGATGATTGATGGGAGGCCCGGTTTATCAATCCACTCATCCAATTATCGACGATCCATCCTACCGCGGATTGCGGGCGACCTGGATCTTCGGATACGCGCGTTTGACGGGCCGGTGGACGCGGCGCGCTTTGCTTTCGCCGAGGGCGAGAGCCATGAACTCGGCCTGACTGCCGCGGATCGCTGTTTCCTTCTTCCGCACGGGTCGGGAGTAGGTGCCGTCAGCGGCGAGGATGCTCGCTTTCGCATTGTCGGCCAGGTGCGTGGCCAGGATCTGGGTGACGATCCGGTCGCGGAGGGTGGGATCCTCGATCGGGAAGACGACCTCGATCCGGCGGAAGAAATTCCGGGGCATCCAGTCGGCGCTGCCGACGAGGATTTTGGCAGCACCGCCGTTTTCAAAATAGAAAATCCGCGAATGCTCGAGGAAACGCCCCACGATGGAGCGGACGGAAATGTTTTCACTCACACCCGCCACACCCGGCCGCAGGCAGCAGATGCCGCGGACGATCAGGTCGATTTTCACTCCCGCCTGCGAGGCGGCATAGAGCGCCTCGATGAGTTCCTGATCCACGAGCGAATTCATCTTCGCGATAATGCGCGCAGGCTTTTTTGCCTTCGCATTGGCCGCCTCGTTTTTGACCAGCGTCATGATCGTCTCGTGGGTCGTGAACGGGGAGATGAGGAGTTTTTTCGCGCCCTGAAAATGGCTGATCCCGGTGAGGAGATTGAAAAAATTCGTGGCGTCTTCGCCGAAGTCGGGCTGGGCGGTGAAAAGGGAGAGGTCAGTATAAAGGCGCGCGGTGCTCGGGTTGTAGTTGCCGGTGCCGAGATGGACGTAGCGACGCAGGCCGTCGTCATCGCGCCGCACCACGAGCGCCACCTTGCTGTGGACTTTGTAGTTCACGATGCCATAGACGACATGCACGCCGGCCTCCTCGAGGCGCCGCGCCCAGGCGATGTTGTTCGCCTCGTCGAAGCGCGCCTTCAGCTCGGTGACGGCGGTGACCTGCTTGCCGTTGCGCACCGCATCCATGAGCGCGCCGACGATGCGGGGATCGCCGCCGGTGCGGTAGAGCGTCTGCTTGATGGCGAGGACGTGCGGATCGGCGGCGGCCTGTTCGAGGAAATCGACGACGCTGGAAAAACTTTCGTACGGGTGATGCACCAGCACATCGCGCTGGCGGATGACGGCGAAAAGCTCACTCGCGCCGCGAAAGGCGGGCGCGACCGGGGCGACGAATGGCTTGTCGCGCAACTCGGGTGAGTGGTCGCCCTCGTAGATGGCCATGAGGCGGATGGGATTGAGCGGGCCGTCGATGAGGTAGAGATCGTCTTTGTCGAGGTCCAGCGTCTCGAGGAGATATTGGTAAATCTCGGGCGGGCAGTCAGCCTCGACCTCCAGCCGGACAGCCGCGCCCTTGCGGCGGTTGTGCAGCTCGTTCTCCACGGCCTTGAGCAGGTTCCCGACGTCGGCCTCGTCGATGTAGAGCTCGCTGTTTCGGGTGACGCGGAAATGCCAGAAGCCGAGAATTTTTGTCCCGGGAAAAAGGTCCGCAAGGTAATGGCCGATGACGTACCCGAGGTAGATGAAGTCCCGCCGGTCGTCCTCGCGCGGCAGCCGCACGAGGCGCGGCAGGACGCGCGGCACCTGCACGACGGCGAGGCGGCGCTCGATCTCGCCGTTCCGCTCGATCTCGAGTTGCACGACGATATTGAGGGATTTGTTGAGGAGCTGCGGAAAAGGGTGCGAGGGATCGATGCCGAGCGGCGTGAGGACGGGGCGCACGTCCGCCCGGTAATACTGCTCGATCCACGCGCGATCGGTGTCGTCGAGACGCGCATAATCGAGGAGGTGGATTTCGCTCTCCGCGAGTGCCGGGAGCAGCTCCTCGCGCCAGCAGCGGTATTGCTGCTCCAGCATCACGCGCACGCGTTTGCGGATCGCGCGGAATGTTTCGCTCGCCGTCTTGCCATCCACGCTGCGCTCCACCACGTCGCTCTCGATCTGCTGCTTCAAGCCGGCCACGCGCACCTCGAAAAACTCGTCGAGATTCGAGCTCGTGATGGTGAAAAATTTCACGCGCTCCAGCAGCGGATTCGTTTTGTCCAGGGCTTCGTCAAGCACGCGCTGATTGAATTCGAGCCAGCTCAACTCGCGGCTGAGAAAATGCGCGGCGGTGAAAGTTTTCATAAAAGGGAGCGAGCCCGGAAGCGTAGGAAACTGGCCGGACAAAGGCCAAGCGACAATCGCGTCACGGCGCGCCATTCCTCGCCGGCACCCTCCGTCCAGGATTCCGATACGCACCCCGTGCTCCGCACAAAAAACGGGAGGGCGGGCTTCAGCCGGGCGGTGACTCACAGGTCACCATCGCCCGGCGGAAGTCCCGCCCTCCCGGAACCACCAACGACAAATCTTTCAGCGAATGGTCGGCGACTGGCGCCCGCCGTAGCGGAGCGGATCGACGCTCAGGGCCATCATCACGCGCTCGGCCGCGTTCTTGTAGTCGAACGGCGTGGCGTAGCCCCAGCCCGGCGCGTAGATCGAGCCGATCGGCCCCGCCAGGCGGCTGCCACCGGCGAGGTCAAATTCATAAATCACCCGGCCGCGGCCGACGCTCTTGCCCATGTCATTCACGTCCGCTCCACGGTGCCCACCCGCCACGTCGGTCACGCGGACGTGGATCTTGACCCGTGAGCGACCCAGGCCCGGAGTGAGCAGGCGGCGCGCGTTGGGATTGCCGGCATCGACCAGCTCGAGATTGCTCTCCACCAGCCAGCCCGTCGTCGGCGTCTCATCGTCCGCCAGCACCATCGCGGGAGCCATTTTCTCCATCTCCTCTTTCAGCGCCTTCGAGAATTCCGCCGGAGCCAGCGAGTGCCGGATGGGCCGCTCCCCGGAGTGGCTGTGATGTCCGACGAATTGCGCCTCGTCGGCATAGGAGCGGATGTAAATGGCCTTCGGGTTCGTGGCACCCGTGGCGATGTCGGTCTTGGCGACTTTGACGCCCGCGCAGCCGGTGAGCGCGCAGACGGCAGTGAGAAGGAGGAGGGTGTTTTTCATAAATTGCGAAGTGAGATTCTCTCCTCGCAATGCAGGATGCGTGCCCGTTCACCGGCCCGGCAGCGAGATCCCGCGCACGTTTTTATAAAGCTCCAGCGCGTAGCTGTCCGTCATGCCGGAAACGTAATCGAGAATCTTCAGCAGCCGCGGGTACGGCTCCGCGTCCGGCCTGCGCCCCGGGCCGAGATATTCCGCGGGCACGAGATGCAGCAGCTTGGCCGAACGGCGCGGCTCGGCGTCGAGAGCATTGAGCGCGGAGACGAAAACATCCAGCAGCCCGCCCAGAACCTCAAAGCCCGCAGCCTCGATCATCACCCCGCGCCGTGTGGCGTAAATCGTTTCGATCGATCGGCGCTGGATCGCCGCCCAAGCTTCACAATTCGCGCCTGCCTCGATCAGTGGTCGGTCAAACGCGCCCGTGAGAATCGCCGCCTCGTTTTCGAGAAAGACTTCCGCCGACTCGTCGATCGCGCAGCCGATGGCGATGGCGCGGAGAATCTGCACGCGCCGCCCGTCAGTATGCGCCTCGTGCAGGCGCTTCGGCCTTTTCTCATCGGGCATGAGGGCGAGAAAGGCGTCCCGCACTTCCGCGTAGGCGAGTTCACCCACGCGAAAACCGTCCTCGAAATCCACCAGTCGGTAGCAAATGTCATCCGCCGCCTCGACCAGGAACGCCAGCGGATGCCTCGCCCACCACGCCACGTCCGGCGCGCGGCGCAGCAGCCCGCAATGTTCAGCGACGCTCGCGAACTGCTCACGCTCGCTTTGGAAAAAGCCGAATTTTTTCGCGCTCGCCCCGCGCTTCACCGTCTCGGGCACCACGGACTCGCGCGGGTACTTCGTGAACGCGCCAAGCGTGGCGTGCGTGAGTTCCAGGCCGCCGGGATTGTCCGGCATTTGCAGCCGCGTGATCAGCCGGAAGCCCTGCGCATTGCCCTCGTAGCGCTCGATGTCCGAGCGTTGCGCCGCGCTCAGGCCAGTGCTCGCCGCGTCTGCAATCGCCGAAGTTTGGAACCAATGCCGGATCGCATCCTCGCCGGAATGCCCGAACGGCGGATTGCCGAGATCATGCGCCAGCGCCGCCGCCGCCACGATCTCGCCAATCTCCGAGCCGTGCGATTTCAACTCTGGGTGCCGCTGGCAAATCTCCGCACCCACCCGCGCCCCGAGCGAACGCGCCACGCTCGAAACCTCCAGCGAATGCGTGAGCCGCGTGCGCACGTAGTCATTGTCCGCCAGCGGAAAGACCTGCGTCTTGTCCTGCAACCGCCGGAACGCCGTCGAAAAAGTCAGCCGATCCGAGTCCCGCCGGAACTCCGAGCGAGCCGGATCATGCGGCCGCGGTTTGCCGTCCTTCCCGAGGCGCTCGGCGCAAAGGAGTTGGTTCCAGTCCATGCTCATGGCTCGCAGCCTGCGCGCCCCGCGCCCCAAACCCAACTGTCATTCTGAACGAAGCGTCGGGAGGCTTTGCGACCGTCGCGGAGTGAAGAATCGCTGACCGTAAACGGGCGGAGGCGGCGGGAGATCCGGGTGGAGAACTCGACCCGAGTGCTGTTCTCGGCGACCCGCCGAGAACTCGACGGAGCGTATCGCTCACGCAGACCACAGCATCCAAAAGCGCCCGCACACCTTGCGCCCGGCGAGTCGCCGGGCGCAGCACTCGGGTCGAGTGCTCCACCCAGCCGTTGTGCCCACGCGGGGCCATCGTTGAAAGGTGTCATGGCTGTTTCGCAGCGGTGCGGTGGATGAAAAACTGGAAGGCCAGCTCGACGAGCAGCAACGCGGCGGCGGCGAGGATGAACCAGTGAAACACCGGCTTGCCAAGGATCAGGTTTTCAAAATCCTCGCGTCCTTGGACGAAAAACCCGCGCTGGCCCTTTTCGCCGAGTTGCTCCGGGAGCAACGTGCGGTCGATCGGACGCAGGTCGCTTTCGTCCGGCGGCGGATTGACCGCGTAAGCGTGCAGCAGGCGGCTGCCGCGGATCGTGTAAAAGCCGATTTCCTCCGGCACAAACGAGATGCCGATGCGCTCGCCCAACGCCTCCGCCTTCACCTCGAGCGGCTCGCCGGTCGGCCTGCGCACAGGATTCGACGCCAGCTCGCTTTTCCACACCTCGTCTGTCACCGGTTCGCCGATGACCGATGAAACCGGCAGCGGCTCGTCACTCGTGATGTTCTTCACGAGATCCTGCATCCACGCCGGAAAGATGCGCTGGCGGGCAAGGTTGCTGGAGAATTCGCTGACCGAGAAGTTCATCAGGAGCAGCGTGCCGAGGCCGTGGTTCAGGCTCGCCATCGCGGGGGTGTCGTCGGCGTAGGTGAGCAGGACGCTGCCCGCGCCGGTCGAACCGGCGTCGTAGATGTCGTAGAATTCGAGCAGCGCGAGGTTCTGCCGGTTCGCTCCGCGGAAGAGCCGGAGGTAACGCGATTTGAAGTCGCCCTTGATGATCTGCTGCGCGCCGGTGCCCACGCTCTTCGCCACACGCCGGCTGCCGAGCTTGAGCGGGAGCGGGCTGCCGGCCATCGCCTTCTCCAGCGCGACCAGATTCGCGGCGTCGTTTTCGCCGTCGAGGAACCAGACCACGCCGCCGCCGTGGAAGAGGAAATCCGCGACAAGCTTGCACGCGGCGTCGGTCAGGCGGCCGGTGCGCGTGAAGAAAATCTTCTTCACCGCCGCCAGCTTCGCGCTCGTCACGCCGGCAGCCGGCACCTGCTCGGGGAGCAGCGATCCGGCGAGATCGTCGTACGGGTTCAGCGCGGTCTTGAGGAAAAGCGTGGCGTCCGCGTTCGGTGAGGGCGCGTCGGAGACGATGAGGATGCCCTCCTTTTCCATGACCGGGATGGTGAGAAAATGGCGGTCATCCAGCGCGAGGTCATCGGGCGTGAGGCTGATCTCGCATTGGTGCAGACCGGGGCCGCCGGGCGGCACGGGCAGCGTCACTTTCGCCGTGCTCCACGGCGCGACGGCGACTTCCTTTTCAAAGCTCGTCCGCCCGTCGAGCACGACCTTCAGCGGCTCCTGCATCGGCGTGTCGCGGAAGTTTCCGACCTCGACTTCGAGCGTCACGGTGTCGCCCGCGAGCACCTGTGTCTGGCTGATCGACGCGCCGAGGATCGCGCGGTTGTCGCGGTTCGGCGGCGCGCAATCGACGAAGAACATCCGCGCCACCGGTGGCAGCGCGGTGAAGTCCACGTTCGCCCAGTTCCGGCGCTGGAAGTCCGACAGATAGTAGATCTCCGGGCTGCCCGCATTCTGCGCGAGCAGCCGCGCGGCAAGCGCATTTGCCTGACTGAAGTCCGCGCGCGTGAAGCCCGCCTTCAGCTCCGCGACGAAGCGCTTCGCATCCGCGTGATTGCGCGAAAACTCGAAGAAGCACGACTTCGGCGACTGCCCGGCGGCGATGACATTCACCGTGTCGTCCGCGCCGAGCGTCGCGAGGATTTTGTCCGCCTCCGTCTCCGCGCGCTGCCGACTGCTCACCCCGCCGCCCTTGTGCTCCATGCTCAGCGAGTGGTCGATGATCAGCAGCACCGCGCGCCCGGCCTGCTGATCCGCCGCCGAGCCGAAGCGCGGGAGCAGCGGTTTCAAAAACGCGAGCAGCAGCAGCAGGACAAACAGCGTGCGCAGCGCGAGCAGTAGCAGATGCCGCCAGCGGAAAATCCGCGACCGCTGCGCGATGGTTTCGCGGATGTGCTTCACCGACGAAAACTCGAACAGCCGCGGAAAGCGCAGGTTCAGGACGTGAATGAGCAGCGGCAACCCGACGAGCAGCGCGAGGCCGGGGAGGAGGGCGGAGTTGAGAAAGCTCATGGCTGCAAAAGCGCGCGGTCCATCGGTACCACGCGCTCCCATTTAATAACCCGCACGCCCCCCCCAACCGTCATTCTGAGCGAAGCGAAGAACCTCTGATCTCTGCCTTTCTTCACCAGCGTCGGAATCCGTCACGATGCCCTCAGTCATACCACCCCTCGCTCAGATCATTCCACCGCGGGTTCGATTCACGGATCATCGCGTCCTTCTTCGCCCGAGTCAGCCCCTTGATCCGCTTCTCGGCAGCGATGCCATCACGGGCGTTGGGAAAGTGCTCGCTCCAGACGAGAATATGCGCGCTGTAGATCGCGGCGAACGACTGCGGATTCGTCTTCTGCCGATGCTCCCAAATGCGGCGTTCGAGATCGTTGGTCACGCCGGTATAGAGAACGGTGTGGGTCTTATTCGTCACCATATAAACCCAGAAATCATCACGCATGAGGAAAGGCAGAGATCAGAAGTTCTTCGCTTCGCTCAGAATGACGTGGGGTGGGGACGCGTGTTCTGCATGGGGACGTGCATGGCTATCTCGTGCTTTCGTTTTTCCCGCGGAAGCCGAGGTACGCCTCGATCGCGTCGAGATACGGGCGCTGGGTGTCGATCAGCTGGTGCTGGATTTGGCGGAGGTCGGCTTCGCGGGCGAGGTCGGCGACAAGGCGCTGCATGTTGGCCTGATACTGCGCGCGGATTTCCTCGGGATCGACCTGCACGGTCTCCGCCGTTTCGAGATCGACGAACTTCGCGGCGTTGAACGCGGGCAGGTTCATCTCGTCGGGGTCGGTGATCTGGAGGAGGAGGATCTCAAATTTCCGATGCACGAACTGCGCGAGCGTGTCGAAGAGCGCGGCGGTGTCGTCGAGAAAGTCGGAAAGGATCACGATGCGCCCGCGTTTTTTGAAGAGCACATTGCACTCCCGCACCGCCTCGGCGATGCCCGTGGTGCGCGCCGGCCGCACGCGCTCCAGCTCCGTCACGAGCCGGTGCAGATGCCGCCGGGTGCCGCCGGGCGCGAGGAATTGCGTGACCTTTTGCGCGAAGAGCACGAGCGCGGCTTTATCGCTCTGCGCCATCATCAGGTAGGCGAGCGCGGCGGCGATCTTCGCGGCGACGATGAACTTTGACGCCCGCTTTTCGCCGGCGTAGCGCATCGAGCCGCTGGTATCGACCATGAGATAGACGGTCATGTCCGTCTCCTCCTCAAACTGCCGCAGATACAGCCGCCGCGTGCGCCCATACACGCGCCAGTCGAGCCGCGCGAGGTCGTCGCCCGGCACGTATTCCTTGTAGTCCGCAAACTCCGCCGCCGAGCCGCGATAGGGCGACTTGTGCTTGCCCGCGTAATAGCCCTCGACCGTGGCCTTCGCGAAAACGAGCAGGTTCTCGAAACGCTCCAGCTCTTGCAGATTGAGCAGCAGTGGCGGCGGTTCCGGGATCGAAGTCCCGCGCGGCAGGATGCGCCCTGCCGCCGCGCTGACGCCGGTCGTCTTGGGAAGCGGTGGAGGGTTCATCGGTAAAGAATTTCGCCACGGTGAGCCGCGGGGAAAAGAAGCGCATTCGGGAACGTCACGCACTTGGGGTAAACGTTCCGCGGTGTGGTGAAAAGCTCGCGTGCATCGCGTTCCGCGGAATGCTGCGCGAGCCCCTGCGCGAGGCGTGCGCTCAACGCGGCCCGTCGGATCAACTCACGGAGCCGCGGAGCGAATGCTGAAGGGAAACCAGCCGACTGGGAAACGCGCCCGTCAGGGAAACGTCACGAAGATCTGGAGGAAGCGCTTCGGGACCGCGGGATCGTCGATCGCGACGAGGTCCGCGACTTTCACCCGCTCGTAGTCCAGCGATACGGAAGTTGGTCCTTCGACGACAACTGGGATGATCGGCTGGAAGTCACCGAGCGTGCTGGAGGCGCGGACCTGATAGGTGCCCGCGGTCTTGTGGCGGATGTATTCGAGTGTGAGCCTCGGCTCGCCATCGACGGTCGTCTGACCCAGCGCAGGCAGGCCGCTCGTGCCGGCGCTCGGCGCCACCGGCGCAGCGTCGGCCAGCAGCGGATTCATGTTAAAGGCGAACTCTCCGAAGTTCGTGACGCCATCCTTTTCACCGTCGAAGTCCGGCGCGCCGGCGGCTGAAGTGGAGTTTCCGAAATGGAGCTGCCGCCACGTGGCATACTCCGCGCCCGCTCCGCTCGAGCGGAAGACGAGCAGCGAAGCGCTCATTGCCGGAGCGGTGTAGAGGTGCGCATTAAACCGCGAGAGCGCCACGGTGCCGACGAGTTGCGGCTCGGGATTCGCGCTGTCGATCCGGAAGATATCCACGGCCGTGAGTGGCTGCTCGTGAAAGGCGCGCAGGCCGAAGCGGCGAGTCGCGTTCGTCTTGTTGATCGCGAGGACCGTCACGCGGGCGGCCGTGTCGCTGCCCGCGTAAACGGATGACGGCGCGGCTTCCGGCTGCACGACGCGCACGCTGGTGGCGGCAAATCGGACATCGGCGCCGTTGGCGTTCCGCAACAGCTTGATCGCGCCGAAGGCGTATTCGTTGCCGTCCGCCGCGGGCCACATCGCGGCCATCTGCATGCCCATGCGGGCGAAGACCCCCAGGGAGTCGGCGGTCGCAAGGCCGCTCGAAATGTGCGCGCGCCCGCCGGGGAAATACTCGGTGAGCCCCAGCCCGGTGCCGGGGTAACCGGCCGCGATGCGCGATTGCAGGCGCGTGAGGATGTGGGCCGGGCCGAACAGATGATCGATCGTGATCCACGATTGCTCGTCATAAGTCGGATCCCAGTAGCTGCGGGGTCCCTGCACGACGGCATCGATCTCCGCGGCGGTCATCGCCCGCGTCGCGTGGTTCAGATTCCAGGTCGGGACGCCGGCGAAAACGCGCTGCGGGTACCAATGAAAATCCCAGACATCGAGCAGCCGCCGGCCGGCGACCGCGCTCTCGTCGCGCACGGTTTCGAGGAAGTCATCCATGTACCAGCGGCCCAGCCCGCTGTATTCGTTCATCGAGCCGTTCCACGTCGTCCAGCCGTCGAAGTGGTAATGATCGGGGCCGACGATCGTCGCTCCCGGCGCGACGAACTTCGCGCGTTTCGCAAAGCCGATGAACCGCTGGGTGAACTCCGTGCCGGTGACGCGATTGCCCACCTGGACGCCATTCGCCGCGTAGAGCGGGCCGCCGCCGCCGGCCTGGAGCATGGGGAAATTGTAGGCGTAAAGATCGGGCTCGTTGTCGGTCCCGATGATCAACTGCGTCGGCCCCGGCGCGTAGATGTCATTCGCGAACTGGCTTTGCAGGTAGTGAATGTGTTCGTCGGTGTAAACGAAGCCGTCGCTCAGGTTCGGCGTGGCGGAGAACGGCGCCGGCTTCACCATCTCCAGCTTGCGGAAGTAAAAGTCCCGGTCCCAGCCGCCGGCGTTGTCGTACGGGATGTTCGCGGCGAGCGGCCCGGCGACGTAATCATTGAGCACAAACGGCACCATCGTCGCGCGACCGGCAGCGCGGTTCGCGGCGAGGAGCGCAAGATCGACCGCGGCGGGAGCGTTGGGATTGGCCAGCCCTTCCGCCAGATACATATCGCTCACGACTCCATGCTCGATGCCGCTGTTCGAGACATTGGTTTCCCAATTGTAAGCATTCGAGCGATCACCGCCGCGGCGGACGAAGGTGATGCCCGCCATCAAGTCCGCCGGCAGGGACGCCGGGCGAATCGTGTTGATCCCGTAGATCAGCGGCGAAATCGGCGTGCGATCGAGGGCGGTGTGAATGTTGGTCACGACATCGACCTCGCCCGCGGCGAAATCATCCGGGTCGCCCGGATTGGCCGGCGCGTTGACCTGAAGTCGAACCGGCGAGGTGACGAGGCGATTGACGGTGATCCAGAGCGTCTGGGTGGCCGCGTCGAGCGACGCGAAATAATCGACGTCCGGCGTGACCAGACCGTCGCCGACGGAAATCGTCTGGGGCAACTGCGCGAGCGTATAGCCGTGGACGACGAAGATCGGCCGGTCGAGTGGCTTGCCGGCGGCGGGCGTGAGCGTGGCGTCCGCAGCATTGCCGGCGGCGGTCATGTCCCAGGTAGCGTAGGTCGGATTGTATCCCGCGGGCGTGTAAGGAATCGTCAACGCCGCGGCGTTGACGACCCCTGCGGGGCCAGAGGTCATTACCGTTCCCGCGGCGGCGGTCAGGCTGGCGACCGCGGCGTTTTCCATCTGCTTCACCGTCTGGCCGACCGCGCCGTTGAGATAGCCGCCGGTGTGCGGGCCGAGCACTACAAAGACCGAATACGCCATCAGCATCCCATCGGCGCGGGCACCGTTGAAGGCGCCGTTCTGGCTGGTTGCGTGCTGGGAATATTCACGGACGTTTAGCGCGCCATTGCCGTAGTTGTTGAAGCCGCCAGGCAGTCCCCAATTTGTCCCCCACGTCAGGCGCCGGCTCCATGTCGGGCCCGATGCGGGCATCACGTAATTGAGGATCTGATACGCCCAGTTTTCGTCATTGATCATCGGGCCATCGAGATCCTGAGTGCCGCGAAGATCCACGACCGGGAACGTGCGCGGGTCGCTCCCCTGATCCCGCACGCCAATCGGCAGCGTTGCCACGTGGCCCATCTCCGCATTGGCCTGCGCGGGCTCGGTCCACTGCATCGCGTAGGGGATGGTGTTCGGCTCGTTGTATCGCCAGCCCGTGGCGCGCGTCACCCGTTCGGGGTTCGCCGCCAGCGTCGCGAACTTGTAAGTATCGCCGAACGATGCGCCGCCCACCGGCGCCCCCGCCGCGCCCGCATATTCGATGTCGCCATACGGTGAACGCGAATCGGCGCCCAGATTGCCCGCCAGCGCGCGCGCATCCTGGCTGAGCGCGAAAATCGGGTGCGAGCGCCCATTGGCAAAAAACCACTGCACCCGCGTCGGCACCGTCCGGCCGCTGATCGTGTAGCCCGGCATGTCATAGGAAATGATCGCGTGATGCGGGCCGGCCAGCAGAACCGCGGTGGTCCCCGGTGTGTTGTGCGACGAATTCCCGCCGCCGTTGGCGAGGTGGTTTTGCACATAACCATCGCCTTGATGCCCATTCGCCCCGGTCCCGCGGCAAAGCCGATCCACGCCGCCCACTCGATAAGTAAGCTGCCGCAAATAACCCGCGCCCGCGGGCCGCTGATCCACCATCACCGCCGTGCGCGCGGTGCCCGCCGCATCGGTCCATTGCACCGAGCGCGCTGCGAGGCCGTTGTCCGAAGTAACGGCGGTCAGTGAGAGCGCGCCGGAGGTGACCGTGGGTGCAAGCAGCGTGACATCATCCACGTAAAATGTCGGCAGCGCGTTGCCCGTGTAGTTCCGAATATAGAAGCCGGTGACTTTGACGCCGGCCGGGATGCCGAGCGAACTCAGTGGGACCACCGCCTGTTTCCAGCTCAGCGTGTCCCCCGGAAACTGCGCCGCGGTCAGTGGCGTGACCGGCCCTTCCGCGCCGCCCTCCAGCACCACCTGCACGACCACGCTCGACGGCGCGAAGGTGCTCGCCCCGAGATGCAGCCAGAAGCTGAAACTCTCGTAGGCTGAGACATCGATCGCGGCGTGATTGAAATAGAGCGCGGTGAATGCCGGCGCGTCCACGCGGATCGAGCGCGCCCCGCGCGCCGGCGTAGTGGCGGCGAGGTCCACCGTGGCCCAACTGTAATTCTCCCAGCCGTTTTGCAGCGCATCGTCGTAGAGCACGAAAGCCTTGGCCGTGGAGAAAATGGTCAGCGCCGAGAAGAAAATCAGGAGACGCCCTAGCAGAAGAGTTTTCATGGGAGTGCAAAAACAACCAACAGAAAGGCGCCTTTCGGCGGGAGCGAGGAGCGGCTGACCCTGGCGTCCGGAGAAGTTCGTCGTCTGAGACTGGCCTACTGATAACGCTTCCGCTTAGCAAAAAGAATCCCAAGTGCTCCGCCGCCGGTTGGAGGGGGATGGCCGCAGATCAGGCTTGTCGGGGCGGCTGGCGAACGCCTCGGAGCGCTTTCCGGGATCGGATGTAACGAGGATGATTGTCCCCCGAGGCACTGGCGAAATTCACCTGGCCGACGGGTTGCGCGACCGCTTCCCCGGCGTTGCTGAATAATACGATTTCCACAGTCGGATTGCCTGAAAGCGCCATGAGCGCCGAAGGTGCTCCATCCGTCAGCCCAGGGTTGCGAGGCACGAGCTACCCTGGGGTTTTAGATTCAAACACGGCCCAAC
>Ga0105044_10006946_pt1 | contig 15590 bp, 11 predicted proteins | sample MAT01_FD_78092 | JGI IMG/M metagenome (GOLD analysis project Ga0105044, IMG submission 78092) | Freshwater microbial communities from Lake Fryxell liftoff mats and glacier meltwater in Antarctica - MAT-01 | ecosystem: Environmental > Aquatic > Freshwater > Ice > Liftoff microbial mat | place... | reverse complement strand
TCGCTTCGCTGGTGTGGCGGTTTGCGAGCACGACCGACGCATTTCGCTGCAGCCCGGCCAACTTCGCCCGCTTCATCGGCGACTTCCGGAACGCCGCACTGAACGCGTCCTGATCGAGCGCCAGAATGTCCGTTGCCAGCGTCACCGCATCCTTTCCCGCAATGAACTCCCGCGCCGCAAACGCCGACCCCTCCGGCAACTCCTGCGCGAACTTCACATTCCACGGACACACCTCCTGACAGATATCGCACCCATACAGCAAATCACCCACCGCCTCCCGAAACTCAACCGGAATCTCACCACGCAATTCAATCGTGAGATAACTGATACACCGTTTCGCATCGAGCACCCGCGGCCCGACGAACGCCTGCGTCGGGCACGCATCGAGACACCGGGTACACGTCCCGCACCGATCCGCGTCAAACGGCACATCAACGTCCAGCTCCACGTCAACAAACAGCGACGCGAGAAACAGAAACGATCCGCGCTTCGGCGAAATGAGCATCGTATTCTTGCCAAACCAGCCAAGTCCCGCGCGCTGCGCGAGATCGCGTTCGAGCACGGGACCCGAGTCCACGTACGGCCGAGCATTCACCGCATGTCCAACCTCGCGCTCGAGCCACGCATGCACGTCACGCAATTTCGCGCGCAGTAACTCATGGTAGTCATCACCACGCGCATAACGCGCCACCGGACCACTCGGCTCACGTCCACCGTAGTTGATCGCCACCACTAACGCGTGCGTTGCACCCGCATGCGGCAATCGCGTGTCGCGACGCAAGGCGGCGCCCGCGTCATCGAGATAATGCATCTCGCCATGAAGACCGGCGGCCAACCATGCGTCGAACTCGGCGCGCGTTGCGGGCTCGCCTAACGCGACCACCCCAGCGAGATCAAAACCCACGGCATAGGCCTGGGCCTTCAACCGTTCGGTCAGCGAACGGCGCGCTGCGTCAGTCATCGCCGATGCCACGCTTGCCAAGCATCACCTCGCTGCCGCGACACGCGCCATCGCCGTCAGGGCTGACGACCAACCCATCGCGCAAACGCAATCACATCGTCGGCCGGCGGGACCGCGTCTTCGGCGCCATACGCCGTGTACATGCGCCACTTCACATACGTCACCGCAGGCAACGGCAGAAACGGGAACTTCGTCAGCCACCGCCGATGCCGAAAACGCCACGCCACCCGCAGCAGGTCGATGGCCAGCGCAGGGTTGACCAGCGCGCGCGCCGCCAGAGTCAGGGAAAGGCCGATCCACGTCATGCGACAAATGTAGTGACGGGTAGGCGCGGTTGCCCCCGTCTCCAGCGCCGCGATCACCTGTCCACTGCAATCGCGATCCCAGCGAAAACGCGGTGCGGGCGATCGCGCTCGGCGATTGATTCACTGGCAGCCCAACCAGGCAGATTGCGATCACCCAATACGGCGAACGCCACTACTCCACAACAGCCGCGCACCACATGCCACGCGTCACGACCCGGATCGCCACGCACGACGCGACGCTGCAAGCGGTCGTGATCTCACGCCTGCCGCTGCACTACGCGACAGGCGAAGACACCGCGCAGGACCGCCCGGCACATGTGCGCGCCGCGTCGAGCATCACGTGGATCGACCATCGCATTGCACTCGTGCAGGACGATACAAACTTCATTGCGCTGCTACAGCCGGGCGACGGATCGGTGCATCCGATCGCGCTGCCGCGTGGCGAAGGCGGACTCCGTCAGTTCGACGACGGGCGCGGCAACAAGAATTTCAAACTCGATCTCGAAGCCTGCGCCGCACTCTTGGGCGAACACGAGTCGTCGCTGCTCGCATTCGGCTCGGGCTCAAAGAAACGCAGGCGCAACGTCGCCGTCGTCGATCGATGGAACCACGATGAGCCCAGGGTGCAGCTGCACGACGCAACCACGCTCTACGAAACGCTGGAAGCAGAAGTCGCGTTCGCCGGCAGCGACATGAATATCGAAGGCGCGCTCGTGACCGGCGACTGCATCCGATTCTTCGGACGCGGCAACGGCAAACCAAGGCGCGGCCTCGTTCCGCTCAACGCCACATGCGAACTCCGCGTCGATCAATTACTCGCGTACCTGGACAACACATCGTCCACCAGGCCACCCACGCCCACGCGTGTCGTGCAGTACGAACTCGGCCAACTCGGAGGCATCGCAATCGGCTTCACCGACGCGGCATCGTTCGGAGACCAGACGCTGTACTCCGCGGCCGCTGAAGCCACCGACGACGCATCCGAAGACGGACCGGTCGGCGGCTCCGTACTCGGCGTCATCGACCCGCGCGGCACTGTGCGCTACACGTCCATCGTCGATGTCACCGGCCAAGCGTTCGTCGAGAAAGTGGAGGGCGTTGTGTTGTCGCCGAGCGATCCCAAACGAGCGTTCATCGTCATCGATCCGGACGATGCCACGCGTCCCGCAGAACTGTGTGAGGTGGAGTTGCTCGGGAGTTGGTAATCGTAGACCCGCCGGACAGACGAGCAGCGCTGACCGTACCAATCAGGGCGGGATGGGTCGGCGGGAGCGCTCGCCGGTAGGTCGATCGTAGGCAAGATGTGACCATTCGGCCCGTTGACACCGGAATGCCGACAAATTTACTTGGGTATTCGACAAGTGAGAACAATTCTCAAACATCATATAAAGCATTTCGCGATGATTCGCTCCCTTCCCGTCGCCACCACGCTCGCGGCTGCGGTGGCTCTCTCGTTCGTCGCTTCGTCCGGCCACGCCCAATCGACCACCGGCCAAGCCGTTGGCGCGTCGCCTGACAGCCTCAGGCCCCGTGCTCAGGACCTCCGTCCGATGCTTGTCCGCGACTCGGTGCGCCGGCGCTCGGGCTACGCTGTTCCCGCCAGCGCCTCAAGCACCCGAACGTTGACGGCCCTCCGCGATGTCCCGCAGTCCATCAGCGTGGTGTCGCGCGCACTGATCGCCGACCAGTCCATGCAGTCGATGGCAGATGTGGTGCGCTACGTGCCCGGCGTGGTGATGGGGCTCGGCGAAGGACACCGCGATGCGCCCACCATCCGGGGCAACGCGTCAACGGCCGACTTCTTCGTCAACGGAGTGCGCGACGACGCGCAGTACCTGCGCGATCTCTACAACGTCGAGCGCGTGGAGGCGCTCAAGGGCTCCAATGCCATGGCCTTCGGTCGTGGCGGTGGGGGTGGTGTGCTGAATCGCGTCACCAAAGAAGCGCAGTGGCTTTCCACCCTCGCGTTCAACACGGAGTTCGGTGCCTTCGGCCATCAACGAGTCACGCTCGACGTTGGCAACGCCCTGTCCGCGAACGCCGCACTGCGCCTTACCGCGGTCGTCGATGAATCCGGAACCTTTCGAATGGCTGATGCACAACGCCGACAGGCGGTGAATCCGACCGCGGCATTCCTGCTGTCGCCACGCACAATCGTTCGCCTCGGCTACGAGTACGTGCACGATGCTCGGCGCATCGATCGTGGCATTCCGTCGTATCAGGGGCGCCCGGCGTTGGTTCGCTACGACGCGTTCTTCGGCAACCCCGATCTCAATACGTCAACGATGGCCGTGCAATCCGGCTCGACGCTGATTGAACACGAAACCGCGAACGGCATTCAGATCCGCAATCGCACCCATCTGGCCGGCTACGCCAAGTTCTATCAAAACACCTTTGCGGGCGTTGTTTCGGCGGCAGGCGACAGCGTCGCACTGTCCGCCTACAATCACCGCATCGATCGCCGCAACTTGTTCAATCAAACCGACGTCACATGGCGAGCGACGACAGGTCGCATTGCTCACACGCTGCTCGTCGGCGGTGAGCTCGCCGCGCAGGAGACGCAGCAGTTCCGCAACACGGGCTTTTTCGGTGGTGCTGCGACATCGTTACGGGATCCGCTCGCGTCGCCCACGATTGGCAGCGCGGTCGCGTTCCGCCAGAGTGGAACGGACCCAGACAATCAGTCGAGCGTGTCGGCCGCTTCGGCCTACGTCCAGGACCAAGCCGCGTTGAGCACGCACTTGCAGGTTATTGCAGGTGTCCGTCTCGAGCGGTTCGACGTGCAGTTCCTGGACAGTCGCACCAACGCCCGGCTATCGCGCACTGACCACCTTGTCTCGCCACGCATCGGGCTGAACTTCAAGCCGGTCGAGCGCGCGTCGGTGTATAGCTCGATCTCGCGTTCGTGGCTGCCCAGCAGCGGCGATCAGTTCACAGCGCTGACGGTAACCACGCAAACGCTCAAGCCAGAGCGCTTCACCAACCGGGAACTCGGGTTCAAGTTCGACTTCTCTGGCGCATTATCCGTCTCGAGCGCCCTCTTTCAGCTCGACCGCACGAACACTATCGCACCGGATCCGGTGGACGCGACGCGCGTGATTCAGACCGGCGCCCAACGGACACGCGGCGTTGAAGTTGGCGCAACCGGTGATGTCACCTCGGCCTGGCAACTCGCCGCTGGCCTCTCGGTGCAGGACGCACGCATTCTCAGCACGACCACCAGCGCCCAAGCGGGTGCGACGGTACCGCTCGTGCCGCGCGCGACCGCGTCAGTATGGAATCGTTTTCAGTTGTCGCGGCGGCTGGGTGTTGGCCTTGGGATTATTCACCAGAGTCGCAGCTACGCTGCCATCGACAACAGCGTCGACTTGTCCGACTTCACGCGCATTGATGGCGCATTGTTCGCGCAGCTGCATCGCACGGTCCGCATGCAAGTGAACATCGAGAACGCGCTGAATCGCCGCTACGTCGGAAGTTCGCATGGCAACAACAACATCATGCCCGGTGCGCCGAGAAATTGGCGGGTGACGCTCTCGGTGCTGCCGTAGAGCGATGGTGGACTGCGGGCACGGCGAGCGCGAGTAGATAGGAGTGCCGGCACCCGACATCGCCCACAATCCCGTCGTTCCGCGATCCGTGCTTGCCACCGGCGGCTGCGCGCCTACTTTGGTTCCGCATGTAACGAATCGGTTTCCCCTTTGGAGATCCGCATGCAGCCAAACGTCGTTCGCAGGCCCCCGCACTGGGTGCGGGGCGCGTGTGTCATCACCAGCCTGATTAGTGCGCTGGCCACGGGCCGTGCGCTGCCAGCGCAAGGCACGGGCACCATCACCGGTACGGTCACCAGCGAACGTAATGGCGCCCCCATCAGCGACGCGCAGATCGCCATCGAAGGGCGCTCGCTGGGCACGAACTCGGATGCGGCCGGGCGCTTTCGCCTCACCGCCCTCACCGGATCCGGCGAAGTGCGGTTGAGCGTGCGACGCATCGGATTCCAGCCCAAAACGGTTACGACCACCATCGGTGCGACGGATGTTCGCATCGCACTGGCCGATCGGGCCATGGAACTGTCGCAGGTCGTGGTCACCGGCACCGCCGGAGTTGCCGAAAAGCGCGCCATCGGTAACGCGGTCAGTACGGTCAACGCCAGCGAAATCGTCGCTACGCAGCCCGTCAATTCCTTCCAGGAACTCCTTAACGGACGGGCGTCGGGTGTGAGCATCGTGGCGAGCACCGGCCAGGTCGGCAGCGGCGCGCGTATTCGTGTCCGCGGCGCGTCCAGTCTGTCGCTGTCCAACGATCCGCTCATCTACGTCGACGGCATTCGCGTCGATAACACGCAGGCGTCGGGTCCTTCCAATCAGGGATTCGGCTCGGCATCGATCTCGCGCTGGAACGACTTCAACCCGGATGACATCGAGAGTCTCGAAGTCATCAAGGGGCCGGCCGCGGCAACGCTGTACGGCACCGAAGCGTCCAACGGCGTCATCCAGATCATCACCAAAAAGGGGGCGGCCGGACGACCCGTCTGGAGCTTCACCGGGCGTCGGGGAAACAGCACGCTCCCGAATCTGCTGACGCGCTTCCCCGACAACTATGGCACGGTCCCGAGGGCCGGCAGCGCGACGGCGCTCGATACCGTCAGCATCAGCACAAAGCAGCTCAACGACTCGCTCAACGCGCGCTTTGGGAACAACATCTTCACCACGGGGCAGCTCGAAGACCTGCAGATGTCCGTAAGCGGCGGCACCAGTGCGATTCGCTACTACGTGGGCGGCGGCTACGAAGAGAATCGCGGCGTGGAGCGCGTGAACCGTCTCAATCGGTCCAACCTGCGTGTGAACGTCAGCGCGAACCCGAGCCCCAAGTTCGACGTCACCTCCTCACTCGGCTACACGTCCGGTCGCACGTATCTCCCCTACGAATCGGGCAATGGTGGTGCCGTTTGGGGGACGGTCTTTGCCTCGCCCAGCTTCCTCTACGGCGGCGTCAGCGTGCCGACGCGCAATCCGAACAATCCGCAGCTCGGCTTCCGCTCCGGTCCGCCCAACGCGTACTACGAAGCCTACGATGTCTTTCAGGACGCCGATCGATTCACGGGCAGCTTCCAGTTCACGAATCGCCCGTTTGGGTTCCTCAATCATCGCTTCATTCTTGGCGTTGACCGCTTGGCCGAGAACAATGAAGATCGGACGCCGCGCAATGACCTGATTGGTGCGACCTATGCCTCGTTCGCTGGCAGCGGCCTGCCGAACGCTGGCAGTATCTCGGTCTCCACGCGTGACGTGACTTATACCACGATGGACTATCTCGCCAACGCCGAGTTCGGGGTGACCTCCACGCTGCGCAGCATTACGTCCGCGGGTGGTCAGGTGTACCTGCGTCGGTCGCGTTTCCGTGCGATCTCCGGCACCACCTTCCCCGCGGCTGGCCTCACGTCAATCGCGTCGGCAACAATCCGCAACGTCTCGTCTGACGACGTGTTCGAGAACAACACCGTCGGCGCATTCATTCAACAGCAGTTCGCGTGGAACAACCGGCTCTTCGTTACCGGCGCCATTCGCACCGACGACAACTCGGCGTTCGGCACCAACTTCGATGCCGTCACATACCCCAAGCTGAGCGCCTCGTACGTGATCAGCGAAGAGCCCTCGCTGCCGATTCCGACGTTTGTGAATCAGCTCCGCCTGCGCTCCGCGTACGGCGCCAGCGGCCTGCAGCCCGGCGCGTTCGACGCCATCCGCACCTATTCCGCGAGTGGCGGCTTCCTCACGCCCTCGTCGGCGGGCAACCCCGATCTCGGTCCCGAAACGAGCACCGAGTTGGAACTCGGCATTGACGCCGGTTTGTGGAACGATCGGGTCGGCGTGGAATTCACCTACTTCAATGGCAAGACGAAAGACGCCATTCTGTCGCGGCAGGCGCCACCCTCGAACGGCTTCCCGGGATTTCAGCTGTTCAACGCCGGTCTCGTGAATCGCAACGGCTTTGAATGGATGGTGCGCACCACTCCGCTGAAAAGTGAAAACGTGTCCTTCGACTTCACGCTGAGCGGGAGCACCAACAGCTACACGATCGCGTCGCTCGGTGCCAACCAGGTGGTGTCGCTGTCCAGCAACATCCAGCATGTGGTCGGCTATGCACCGGGTGCCTTTTGGGATCGGCGCGTCGTATCGGCCGACTACAATGCCGCGACTAAGCGCGCCACCAACTTGCTCTGTGATAACGGCGCAGGCGGGACGGTCGCGTGTGCCACAGCGCCGCGTGTCTTCTTGGGCAACAGCGTGCCGCGCACCGAAGGATCCATGTCCGCTGGCCTCACGCTGTTCAAAAATCTTCGCGTCAATGCGTTCGTTGACTGGCGCGGTGGCTACAAGAAGCTTGACGGCAACTATCGTGTGCGCTGCGGTGCGTTCGTGTTGTGCCGTGAGCTCTACTACCCAGATGAAGTGCAGGACAAGGCCCTGCTGGGCGCCGTGCAGGCCGGTACGGCCTATACGTATCACCTGACCTCCGACGCGAGCTTCATGCGTTTCCGCGAGCTATCGGCCACTTACACGCTGCCTTCGCGAGTCGCGACCCGTTTTGGCGCCAGCCGTTCATCCATCACCTTCGCCGGTCGCAACCTCGGCTTGCGGACGAATTTCCCGGGGATCGAACCCGAAGCGTCATTCAACGGTGGCACGCGTGGTGGTGCCTTCGGACAATGGGAACAGAGTGTCCTGCCGCAGCTCCGTCAGTTCGTCGCGACTGTCAACCTCAACTTCTGATCATCATGCGCTCAACGATGCCGAAGGTTCTGACGGCGGTGCTGGCGCTTGGCGCAACCACCGCTTGCAATCTCGATCGACTGCTCGAAGTGAAGACCCCCAGTCGCCTGGCGGAGTCGTCCTATCTGGTGCCGGCGAACGCGGTGCTCATCTCGGTGTCGGCTGTATCCGATTACGAGTGTGCACTTGGCGGGTACGCGGTAGCCAGCGGACTCGCCGCCGGTGAACTCGTTGAAACGACCCAGACGGCGGGGCGCTGGTCGTACGACCGCCGTAACACCCTCGCCGTGGATGCCACCTATGGCACTGCGGGTTGCGAAGGCATCGGTGTCTACACCCCGATCAACACAGCCCGCTATACCAATGATCAGGCGGTGCAAAAGCTCGAAGAGTGGACCGATGCCCAAGTCCCCAACCGGCAGCGGTTGATCGCCGTGAATTCGGCGATGGCCGGTTTCAGCCTGCTCCTGCTGGGTGAAGGCTTCTGCGAAGGTTCGATCAACGTCGGAAAATCGCTTTCGCCAACGCAGCTGTTCGATTCGGCCGAGGTACGGTTCGCGAAAGCCATTACTGCGGCGACGTCGGCCAATGATGCGAACGTGCTCAACCTCGCCTACGTGGGCCGCGCGCGATCCCGCATCAATCGCGGACAGAAAGCGGGCGCCGCGTCGGATGCGGCGCTGGTACCGGTGTCGTTCGTGTACAGCGCGACCGCTGACGCGTCCATCGGCCGACGCAACAACCGCGTGTTCCAGCAGAACAACCAGTCGTTCTCGGTCTCGGTCGCCGCGACGTATCGGGCACTCACGTGGAACGGCGCGCCGGACCCGCGCGTCGTCTCGACGAACGCGAATCGCCTCGCATCCGATCAGGTGAACCAGCTGTGGACGCAGGGCAAGTTCACCTCGCTCACCGCGACGTACCCGATCGCCAGCGGGCTTGAAGCGCAGCTTATTCTCGCTGAGGCGCGCGGCGGATCTGAAGGCATCACGATTCTCAACACGCTGCGTGGACGCACTGGCATCGCCCTGCCAGCGCTTACCGCAGGTGAGTCGGCCAACTTCGACGCCGCCGTGGCCGAAGAACGTCGGCGTGAGCTGTACCTGCAAGGCAATCGTTGGTTCGACATGAAGCGATTCAACCTCTCGCAGGTGCCGACGGCTGGCGTTCAGTATTCGAAGGGGGGTGTGTACGGCGACCAGCGGTGCTGGCCGTTGCCCGACGCCGAACGGTTGGCCAATCCGAATTTGGGCGGCTGACGAACGGCAGGACGTTAGGTCGCGACAGTCTCTCTACGGAGTTCCTTCTGCCCCTGCTCGATCGCTCGCATTCGGTGGCACCGCTCGACTACGATCGCTGGCGCGTGCCACCATCGGCGCTGGCCATTCATCTTTCGATCGGTCAAGCGTACGCGTTCAGCGTGTTCAACCTCCCACTCTCCAAGTTGCTCGGCGGTGCCGTTGCATCGCCGGACGACTGGAGTGTCAGTCAGATCGGCTGGGTGTTCAGCATGGCCATCGTGGTGCTCGGACTGTCAGCCGCGTTGTTCGGCCGTTGGCTCGAGCGCGTTGGTCCGCGGCGGGCCATGGCGACAGCGGCAGCCTGTTTCGCCGGCGGGTTCTTTGTCGGCGCGGCGGGGATCGCCACGCATCAATTCTGGCTCCTGCTGTTCGGCTACGGCGTCCTCGGTGGCATCGGTCTGGGCATCGGGTACATCTCGCCCGTATCGACGCTGCTGAAGTGGTTTCCCGATCGTCCAGGCATGGCCACCGGCCTCGCGATCATGGGCTTCGGCGGCGGTGCGATGATCGCCTCGCCACTGTCTGTTGCGCTCATGGCGCATTTCCGCAGCGCGACGTCGCCCGGCGTGGCGGAGACGTTTCTCACGCTCGGCGCGATCTATTTCGTGATGATGTTGTTCGGCGCATTCACGGTGCGCGTGCCGGCACCGGGTTGGGTGCCCGTGCATGCAAGGGGAGTGGTGCGCGCAACTCGCACGCCGGATGTCGTGTCGGTCTCGGCGCGCGACGCGGTGCGTACGGCGCCGTTCTGGTTGCTGTGGATCATGCTGTGCACGAACGTGACGGCGGGCATCGGCGTGCTGGGTCAGGCGTCGGCAATGATTCAGGAAACGTTTCCCGGACGCATCGGGGTTGAAGCGGCCGCCGGATTCGTTGGCATTCTGAGTCTCGCCAATCTGTGCGGCCGGTTTCTCTGGTCCTCGCTGTCGGATCACATCGGACGTCGGGCCACGTATCTGACGTTCTTCTCGTTGGGCACGGTGCTGTACGCGACTGTTCCGTCGTCGGGGCGCTCCGGGAGCATCGTGCTGTTCGTGCTCGCCTTCGTCGTCGTACTCACCATGTACGGTGGCGCATTCGCCACGATTCCCGCGTATCTGCGCGACCTCTTTGGCACGCAGGAAGTGGGCGCCATTCACGGTCGCTTGCTGACGGCATGGTCGACGGCAGGGATCGCCGGGCCGGCGCTCGTGAACTACGTGCGCGAGTACCGAGTGATGAGCGGCGTGCCCAAGAGCGACGCGTATGGCGTGACGATGTATGTGATGGCCGGACTACTGCTGATTGGATTGGGCGCGGCGTGGCGATTGCGCGGTCTGCAGCGATCGCTGGCGACTGTTGGTGCGGAGCGCCTCGCATGAACCGCGCGCCGGCTTCCGCCCCCACGTCTTCACCGACGCCCCCACCTACTCCCACGCGTCACTGGCTGCCGTTGATTGGCGCTTGGCTGGTGGTGCTCGTCCCGTCGGCCTGGGGGATTTCGCAGGTGGTCCTCAAGTCGCTCGCGCTGTTCCGCTGACTCGGCACGCTCGCGGTGGGCATCATCTGCTTCATGCAAGCGCAGGGCTCGCGCGCCAAAGGGCGTCCGCCCCGCTTCTACCGGTTACCGACAGCCGGTTACCACCAACGGGTTCCGGCCCTGAAGACGTCGATGCCTCACCGCGATGCCTCACCGCATCCCCGCCGCCCACCCGCTGAAGCCCGGTGCCAGCGCATTCAGTCGCGACACTAGCTCCTCAGACGTACGTGCCTGCGTCGCACCGCGCGGGAACGCCTGTTTCAGCTTGGGCAGGAATGCGACGCCCTGTGCATCGTGCACCGCCGCCACCTGTTGCTGGAAGCGCGCCTGATACCAGATGTAGTTCTGGGCGCCCACACCGAAGTACAACCGTTCGAACGCCTCGATCGTGCGGTGCTCCGGATGGACGGCATCGCGATACCCCTGCAGGATCCCTTCCCAGAGCTTGGCGTCCGTCGGTCGTGCGGACCGGAGATACGTGTAGCAGAAATACGTGGCGAGCCACTCGTTGAACCACATCGACTCTACCTGAATGCCATACGCCTTGGCGAAGGCGTGTCCGAGCTCATGGAGCCCCACTAGATCGACGTACCGGCGCGAAGCCGCGGCCCACGTGCGACCCGAGGCCGCGATGAGCCGTCGCGCCGTGTCGGAGATTGCCGCTTCCAACGAGAGCGCGTCGTCCGCCGCCATGTTGTCATCGGTGGCCGGGAGAAACGCGACCGGCGGGTCGCCCTGAACGCCGGGAATGCCATAGGGCTGCCATTGGATCACCCGATCCCAGGTCGGGCGCTCAAGCACCGCGATAGACAGCTCCGGCGCCACGCCGAGTGAATCTGCAAAGAATTGCATCGCGTCCTGAACGAGCGACCGCAGCCGAACGGCTTTGGCTTCGTGCGCTTTGTTGAAATACACGGTCAGTCGATCGGTCGAACTGGGAAGGCCAAGCGATCGGACACGCGCCAACAGATCCGCGGGTGGTGCCGGCGGGGGTGACGCGGGTGGAGCGGCTTGTGCGAATGCGCGCGACGGCGGCGACGTCAGCACCGCGACCAGCGCGACCAGACGCAGCGCCCGGCCGGCCCCCGTTCGCCGCGCTGGAGCGACAATCGATTCGGGTGACGACGCGATGGAACGAGTGAGCTGCATGGGACTCTCCGCGGGGTTGGGTCGCCTTGCGTGCACCGCTCGACGCCTTGTTGTCGATGGGTCGGCGCGCGACTTTCCCATAGGCTGCTCCAATGGCGCTATCTGGGCGTTATCTGGGTGTGATCCCTTGCCGTTCTGGGCACCCGGCCGCGAACATGGTGACTCAAACTGAACCCAACTGATCCGCCGCAATCGTCCGCGTCCTCGCGCTTACTCACGTCTCACACACTATCTTCTCGCCCTCATCACGCCCCAATAGAGCGCTACTCACCGGAGCCTAGGTCGCATGAATCTCGACGAATACCAGTCGCTCGCCGCACGCACACTCGGGCGCAATCGTACGCAAGAACAACTGCTTGCGAATGCCGCGTTGGGTTTGACCGGTGAAGCTGGCGAAACCGCCGAGATCATCAAGAAGCATCTCTTTCATGACACGCCACTGGATCGCGACGCGCTGATCAAGGAGCTTGGCGACTGCCTCTGGTACATCGGCGCCTTCGCAACGGTGCTCGACGTTTCGCTCGACGAGATCGCGCAGCGCAACATCGACAAACTGAAGAAGCGCTATCCAGCGGGGTTCGATCCTGAGCGGAGCAAGAATCGTACGGAGTAGCGGTTCATCCAGCCCAGGCGCCCTGTGCTCGCAGCACGGGATGGGCGGAATCAGCAGAAACTCCGACCGTCGAGCCCAGGAGGGAGTGGAAGGCCGAGCGCGGCAAGGACACTGGGCATCACGTCGGCCGTCCGCTGCGGTGTGCCGCTGATTGGCGCGTCGAGGAGGAGGGGTACCAACATCTGGTCACGTAACAGCGCGCCGTGTGTCGACACATGCGGCACCGGTTCGAATCGGTCGCGCAGGTCCCAGTCGGCGGCGGCAGAAACGATGATGTCGCCAGCGCGTGGCGTGGTGCAGAGCGCCAGAAGTTGGACGATCGCATCGGGGTAAGGCGACGTCGCACACACCGCCCATGCGTCGCGGTCATTGAGTGCGTTGAACGATCCGCCCAATTGCAGTGCGTCACCGTTGCGCGCGTCATAATCGAATCGCGTTTCTTCGCCCGTGTTCGTCAGACGCAATTCCGCCGTGCCACGCGCTGCATGCGAGATGTTCACTGTCGTGGCAGACGTAGCAACCGCGGCGAGATCGATGGGCGTGCGTGCAAGCAGCGCGTCGTGCAACTTCGTCCAACGGGCCGCGTGCGTTGGCCACCACGTGCGCGTCCTGGCTGACGGTTCGAGATATACGTGCGCCATGGCGTTGCCGCCAACCATGAGTGCGACATCAGGTCGTCGGGTGCGCAGGTGCGGGTGCGCCAGTACGCGCAACGACTGCGACTCGAGCCACCCGTGCAAGTCGTCATGCTGCGACACGGGTGCGTGGCCGTGATCGCTTACCACCCAGACGCGCAGTGTATCGCGCCAGCCGCCCTCGGTGGCGATGGCCGTTGCGCGCGCGATGGCTCTGTCGGTATCGGCGATGGCGTCGCGCACATGTTGGGAGTCACTCCCGAACTTGTGCGAATACTTGTCCGGACTTGTGATTGCCAGCACGGAGAATCGTGGACGCGACTTTGCGAACTGACGCAGAAATTCGGCTGTTGCCGCGCGCTCCGCGGTGCGCCAGCCGAGTATGTCGCCGCGAAAGTGCGGGATAGCGGCGCGCACGGTCCACGCGATTGAGCGGCCGATGTTTCCGGCGGTCGCACCGCGACCGAGCATGCTCATTCCCGAGAGCGATGGGCGCGCGAGCTCGAAAAGTGTTGGCGCATCCTGCGCGACATCGCGATCGACGTGCCAGATATCGATTCCGGCGTAGCTGCGCGCATTGGCGGCAGACCACCGGATCTGGCGCGCGCGGTCAAACCAACGGAGTCCGGGCAATCCAACGGAACCGGCATGACGTCCCATCAGAAACGGGACATATGCGGGGCCGGTGACCGATGGGAACGAGGACGTGACCTGATATAGCCCGCCGCTGGCGCGCAGCGCGGCCATTGCCGGCGCACGCCCCTCGTCCATCTCCTGCTGCAGGATGTCGGGTCGTACGCCATCGGCGACAATAAGTAGCAGTCGGGCAAGCTCTGGCGTCACGATGTCACGGGTACTGATGCGATAGGGGGTTCGATTGCCGACCCGTTGGTTGACGACGTCGCCGGCGAAGGGGTGGCGTTCATTGCGAACGGTGGCGTACACTTCGACCGACGCGCGATGCAACGCGTCGCACGGTCACGCTCCCGTCCGCCCTCCCCGAGCTGCGCACTCATGGCGAAATCGCCTCGTCCGTCCAAGGTCAAACGCAAGTCCAATGATACCGACGGCGAAGCGAAGCCGAAGCGTCCGCGAACGGTCACTGGAAAGAAGCTATCACCGGTGACACGCGCGAAGGCGGAGCATGCATCACTCGACGGCTTGATCGAGCGGACGGAAGAGGGGCATCGCCTGGCCGGCCGGGAGCCCGACTCTGAAGCGCTCGTCACGAGCGGTGCGCGCGCGGTCCGCCGCAAGTTTCCACGAGTGGTGGACCAGACCATTCGCGACCTGCCAACGCTCACGGAAGACGAGAAGCTGCTGCAGTCGCCGGGGCTGGACCAGGGCGCATTCACCCGCAGCGACCCGTGGCGTGTCATGCGCATTACGTCCGAGTTTGTGGAAGGCTTTGACGCGTTGGCCGACATTACGAAGGGTGTGACGATTTTTGGTTCTGCCCGCACGGGTCCTGACGATCCGCAGTACGCGGCGGCCTGCGAGACGGCGCGACTGCTCGCGAAAGAAGGCTTCTCGATCATCACAGGGGCGGGACCCGGCATCATGGAAGCGGCCAACAAGGGTGCGAAGGAAGGTGGCGGACACTCAGTTGGCTGCAATATCGAACTCCCATTCGAACAGGGGGCCAATCCGTACGTCGACACGTTGGTCAACTTCCGGTACTTCTTCGTCCGTAAGACCATGTTCATCAAATACTCGAACGCGTTCATCATTTTTCCGGGTGGGTTCGGCACCCTCGATGAACTGTTCGAGGCACTCACATTGATCCAGACGGGGAAGATCTTCCAGTTCCCGGTCGTGCTGTTCGGTCGACACTATTGGGCTGGTCTTGTCCGCTGGATGTCCTCGCGGCTCGCGGGCGAAGGCAAGATCTCGGCGAACGATCTCGATCTGTTGCTGCTCACGGATGATCCCGCTGAGGCCGCGCAAGCTGTGATTGATGCGCACGCGGCGCAGACGGCCAACGCGCCGGCGCGGTAGACAACAACTGCATGTCTCGCGGAGGCGCGGAGAACTGCAACTGCATGTCTCGCGGCAGCGCGGAGTCGCGGAGTCGCGGAGAACTGCAACTGCATGTCTCGCGGAGGCGCGGAGTCGCGGAGAACTGCAACTGCATGTCTCGCGGAGGCGCGGAGTCGCGGAGAACTGCAACTGCGGGAACAGAAACAAACAAGAACCAGGACGAGAAAAACAATGAAAAACAACGAAAAACAACGACAACTTTGGGTCGGTCCCGCATCGACTCTGACATCGGCGCAGTTCCCCGCGGTTCCCCGCGCCTCCGCGAGAAACGCAGTTCCCGATCTCGCCTACACGCTC
>Ga0105044_10006943_pt1 | contig 15592 bp, 14 predicted proteins | sample MAT01_FD_78092 | JGI IMG/M metagenome (GOLD analysis project Ga0105044, IMG submission 78092) | Freshwater microbial communities from Lake Fryxell liftoff mats and glacier meltwater in Antarctica - MAT-01 | ecosystem: Environmental > Aquatic > Freshwater > Ice > Liftoff microbial mat | place... | reverse complement strand
AATGCGATCAGCAGTTTTTCCGTTGGGTATATTTGGGAAATAACAGACGATGCATTCGTAAATAAATACACAGCAGTACGGTACTACAAAAAAGAAAAGTACTTCTTCAATGGGTAAGTTCACTAGTTTGATGCCCGTGATGTATGCCGAATTAAAACTCCATACGCCTAAATGCGTGAACCAGGCATCCCAGATGATATAGAATAAGGCTGGCAGCACCATAGCTGGAAATAAGAATTTCCATTTTTTGTAAAATGATACTTTCTGATCAAAGCTAAGCCCCAGCGGACCAGCGATGGATACAGCCAGTATCAGAAAATATGTGTAGCTAAGATTCAATCAGGTAAAAGCGAAAAATAGTGAACAATTATTGGGCTAATTTTGGAGCGTTTCTTAGTTTGTCAGCTTTTACTTTGTTCCAATATTTTTTAGCCACATACAGCATTCCAAAACTTTCGCTCTTCTCTTTTTCCATTTGTTTGTGGTGCATTTTATGCGCCCATCTAATAGTGCGAACATACGTATTGTTGCTTCTGGTAAACCACTTAAATCGCTGGTGAATGATTACGTCGTGTACCAGGAAATAAGCTAAGCCGTACAGAGCGATACCAAATCCTATTCCTGAGAGCCAAGCCGATTTATCTTGCAAACCGTACATGATGCAAAGCCAGCTGGGAATCGCAAAAATCAGAAAAAAAGCATCATTTTTTTCAAAAGTACCTGGGGAAGGTTTGTGGTGATCTTCGTGTAAGTACCATAAAAATCCATGCATCACAAAACGATGGGTAGCCCAGGTTATGCCTTCCATCAGAAGAAAAGTAACGAAGGTAACGATGATGAGTAGGAGCCAGTTCATAAAAAAGTTCTGAGTATTAAAAAAAACATTGATTGTATGAGTAACAAATTTACGGCGAATTTGTTAGACTTCCTGAAAGGCATTGTTTTGAATAAGAGCAATAATATCGAGCTGATGACGAACCAGCAGACATAGTTGTAGAGAGGGATTTCACCATCTCCAAGCCATGTCCAATAGCCGAGTTTAACCGCCACAGGTTCCATCAGCCAATCAAATAATACCGCTAGCAAAGCCCCATCAACTACCACTGCAATCACTTGTACATCCTTTGTTGCAGCAGCAGAATTCGGCGTTATTTTTTCCACAATTTTGGTCAGGATCATGTTGACGGTTACGCCGCAGCAATACATCATAATAAACCAGTTAATGCCAATAATATACGGCACATCTGCAATAGCCGGACCAAGTACTTTACCGTACCTATAATTGCCAAACAATAAACCAGTAGAGGTTCCAACGATCTCCACCCCAATGCCCACCACCACGCAAATCGCAAAAAAAGAAAGGAATGCCGTGTTTTTGTTTTCGTGTGTAAAAAAAAGTAAGCCTGCCATCAGCAATAAATTGAGTGGCGTTGTCAGCACAAAATCGGTTGTCCTAAAAAAAATCATCCCAAATAAACCAATGCTATGAAACAAAATAGCAATGGCCGTTGCTATTTGGTATTTTGAATAATTTTTCAATGAGCGTATTCTTTTTTTTGTGCGAAATCTTTTTCAATGATCCCAGCGGTTATCTGCGCGCTTTTTAAACAAAGTGGGATACCGCCGCCGGGATGCACGCTCCCTCCACAGCAGTATAAGTTTTTGATATAACCCGTAAAATTAGGCGCTCTAAAAAAAGCTGCCATCTTACTGTTAGAGCTGGTACCGTACAGCGAACCCATGTAGCTGCCTGTTTTTTCTTCGATTAGCAAAGGATCTAGTACCGTTTCGGAAGTAATCAGTGCTTCTATATCAGTGCCTAACCGCCGGGAGAGTTTTTGTACTATTTGAGCACGGGCTTGTTGTTTCAAAGCATCCCAGTCTTGCCCACTGTTGGCAGGCACATTTACCATTACAAACCAGTTTTCGGCTCCGGACGGTGCATGTGCGGTTTCTTCTTTGCTGGTAATATTAATGTACACAGTAGGATCGGTGTACAATTGCTTTTTATTAAATATACAATCGAACTCTGCTTTGTAATTGTTGGTGAAAAAGATATTGTGTAATCCTAATTGACCGAATGTTTTATGAATGCCCCAATAAAAGATAAGTGCGCTGCTACTGCGTTCCTGCTTCAACACCTTGCGTGCTTTTACCGCATGATTGAGCAGGTTTTTATAGGTAAAATAAATATCTGCGTTGCTCACCACCATATCGGCATACACATTGGTATGATTGATCACCACACCCTGTGTTTTGTGATCGCTGTGAATGATGCGTTGAACAGGCGTGTTGAGCTGGAACTCCACCCCTTTTTTAAGGGCCAGTTTGTACAAGGCATTGGTAATGCTAATCATGCCCCCTTTGGGATAAAAAGTGCCTTGGTTCATTTCCAAATGCGGAATCAAACTCAGCATGGAAGGGGCTTTGTAAGGATTACTGCCATTGTAGGTGGCATATCTATTAAAGATTTGTACGGCTTCCGGCGAAGTAAAATGACTTTCGTTGTACTTGTTTAAACTCTTGAACAGATAAGGAAGTTTTACCGTTTTAAAAGCAGTAATAATTCTTTTGTTCAACCAGGTGCTGCGTTTGTGCAGAGAGTGGTTTAAAAAAACTGAACCTATATTGTCGAATATTTTTTCAGACTCGTTGAGGTAGCTGCTCACAGCCGTGGTATGCTCCCCTGTTTGCTGCGTAAGTTCTTCCGAAAAAGCCGCTGAGTCAGTATATCCTTTGATATTTTTCCCTGATTCGAAAAAATAATTACAAGCGATATCGATGGGTTTGTATTCAAAATAATCTGCAATGGGTTCACCGGCCTCTTCAAATAAATCTTCTATATTTTGGGGCTGTGTAAACAGCGAAGGACCGGCGTCGAAACGAAATCCATCTTTTTCAAACATAGATAATTTACCGCCCGGATACGCATTTTTTTCAAATACTTTCACGTCAAAGCCTTTCACGGCAAGCCTGATGGCCACAGCCATACCTGCTACGCCGCTTCCAATAACGATGACTTTTTTTGGTTGCATATTACTCATTTAAAAGATGCAGATGTGAGATAAGTTTCTAGTGCAGGAAATGCAATTTTGAACCAGGAAGTAAATAGTTGAGGGGTGCTTTGGATGGCTTCGCGAATACTGTTCATGGAACGGTATTCGTAGTTGCACACTTCTTCCGGATTGGGTAGAATAGCACCTTCGTACTCACCAATAAATACATGATCTACCTCATGTTCTGTAAGTCCGTTGTCAAAATCTGTTTTATATACAAAAGAAAAACTTTTCTTCAAATCTGTTTGAAAACCCATTTCTTGCTGCAACCTGCGTGCGGCGGCGGCGGCGGTAGTTTCTCCTGGTTGCGGGTGACTGCAACAGGTATTCGTCCACAATCCTCCGCTGTGGTATTTTTCAAATGCTCTTTGCTGTATGAGCATCTCCCCTTTTTTATTAAAAATGAAAATACTAAAAGCACGGTGTAGCAAGCCTTTTTTATGAGCTTCCATTTTTTCCATCACGCCGATGGGTTCATCCTGGGGATTTACTAGTATGACCTGTTCCAATGAAATTGAGGTTTATAAAATATTGAACTGGCTTCTTACACCCGCTCTCATCAGTATGAATGCTTTTGAATAGTTCGGTATACGAATTCTATTATTCAAAAGAAGTGATGGTTGAGATTTCTTAATTTTTTTGAACAGGGTCAGGTAATATTTGTATGCCACATACACCCCAAAACGAGCTTTTACCGGAAGCTGTAAAATACCTTGGTAAGCTGCTGCAAAATCTGCAGTAATGTCCTGTTCTATTTGCTCCTTCATGGAGGAGGTAAAATTACTGAAGTCAACCCCGGGGAAATAAGTCCTGTTCAGTTGCTCGTAATCTGCTTTTAGGTCTCGCAGGAAATTTACTTTCTGAAAAGCCGCTCCCAACGATTGCGCAGAAGGTTTTAATTGTTCGTATGATTTTTGATCTCCTTCGCAAAATACATACAAACACATCAAGCCTACCACTTCAGCACTTCCATAAATATATTCTTCGTAACCAACGTCATCGTACTTTGTTTTATCGAGGTCCATTTCCATGCTTACAAAAAAAGATTCTATTAGAGCATGGTCGATGTTGAACTCGTTAACCGTTAATTGAAAACTTTGTAAGATCGGATTAAGGCTGATTTTCTCGTCGATGGCAAGATAGGTTTCAGCTTTGAATCTGGCCAACAAGTTTTCCTTTTCGTACTCGTGAAAGGTATCAACGATCTCATCTGCGAAGCGAACAAATCCATAAATATTATAGATAGGTGCGCGCAAAGAATGATGCAATAATTTTATGGCACTGCTGAAAGATGTACTGTATCTTTCTGTGGTGAGTTTGCTGCACTCCTGACTAACAGAGTGAAAGAGATGCATCATGAACGATCAATTTATTTCTTAAAATCTTTTAAAATTTCTTTACACACCACCTCTCCGCTGATCAAAGAAGGAGGTACTCCTGGACCCGGAACGGTTAACTGTCCGGTATAATACAAGTTACTAACTCTTTTACTTTTAAGGGATGGTTTTAAAATGGCAGTTTGCATCAATGTATTAGCAAGCCCATAGGCGTTTCCTTTAAAAGCATTGTAATCATTCACAAAATCACTTACTGCATAAGACCGTTGATATACAATGGAGTCTTTGATCGTTTGCCCCGTTATTGCTTCGAAACGGGCAACGATTTTATCAAAATATTTTTGCCTTAGCTCTTCTGTATCGCCTTCAAGTCCTGCGGCAACCGGTATTAGAAAAAATAGATTTTCTCCGCCCTCCGGAGCCACCGTTGTATCAGAAACGGAAGTGGCGCTCACATAAAACAAAGGTTCCGTTGGCCATTTTGGATCTTTATAAATTTCATCTCCGTGCAGGCCAAAGTCTACATCAAAAAACAAAGAATGATGCAAAATGTTGTCCAATTTCTTGTTTAATCCGATGTAATATAACAAACTGGAGGGTGCCATCACTCTTTTATTCCAATAATCCTCGTTATAAGATCTATATTTTGGGGGCAGCAGGGCGGTTTCAATAAAGTGATAATCAGCCCCTCCGATGATAACATCCGCTTCAAATACTTCGATTAATTCCTCCCCATTTTCGAGCAAGTGTTTGGTGCTTACAGATTTGGCTATTCCGTTTTCTACATGGATGGCGACTGCTTGTTTGTTGAATAAAAATTGAACACCCAGCTCTTCGGCCAGCTGGTGCATTCCATCTACTATCTTGTACATACCACCTTTGGGATACCAGGTTCCCAGTTTGATATCGGCGTAATTCATCAAACTATACAATGCAGGGATATTATCAGCCAGTGCGCCTAAAAATAAAACGGGAAACTCCATGAGTTGGCGCAATTGTGGGTGGGTAAAGAGCCTACCTACGTGTTTTTTCATAGAGGTGAAAACGTCGAGTTTTAGGACCCCCTTTACCAGATCCATATCTGCAAACTCCATCAATGACCTTCCTGGTTTGTGAACCAGTTTGTGGATACCCACTTGGTATTTAAAGGAGGCTTCGTCGATAAATTGGTCTAATTTGGCTGCTGCGCCTGTTTCAAGGGATTCAAATAAATCTCGGAATGCGCTGTAATTAGCGGGTATGTCCATCGGACCGTTGTCCCAATAGACCCTGTAAGAGGGATCTAATCGATCTAGTTCGTAATAGTCAGAAACTTTTTTACCAAAGCAGTTGAAATAGCGTTCAAAAACATCGGGCATCCAATACCAACTGGGTCCCATATCAAAAGTAAAACCTGCTTCTGAGAATTTGCGGGCTCTGCCGCCTGGCATGTCGTGTTTTTCTAACACGGTGACGTTCCAACCGTTTTTCGCCATAAAACTGGCCGCAGACATTCCTGCGAAGCCGCTACCGATGATGACCGCTTTTTTCACTTGCGTAAAGTAAGATAATTGGAAATAAAAACCAGCATAAATTTAGTACCTGCTCAGTTGCTCCTTCAGCAATTTTCTGGCAAAGTGGATACGACTTTTAATAGTACCCAAAGGTTCGTTGAGCAAAGTAGCAATTTCATTGTATTTATAGCCTTCAAAATAAAGCACAAAAGGATGTTTAAAAATTTCAGGTAGCTCGTGAATGGCTGCCTGGATATCTTTTAATTTTAGGCTCACTTCTGCTGCGTTGGCAACGGCTGTTTGATTATGGTTCAGCAAAAAGTCGTTTGGAGTGCTATCGAACATAGTGTTCTGGCGCGACTTCTTGCGATAATCGTTGATAAAAATGTTGCGCATGATTGTGTACATCCATGCTTTGATGTTAGTGCCTACATTGTATTTTTCTTTGTTGGCGAGCGCTCTGAAGAGGGTTTCCTGCATCAAGTCTTTAGCAGTTTCGTTATCACGGGTGAGCGTAAATGCAAAAGGCTTCAGGTAATCTGCGTTGCTCAGCAACATGTCGTTAAAGTCTGTGTTAGCCATTTTGTTTAATGTTTAGACTGTAAAGTTAAACAGTAATTTTGGTTAAAAAAAACCCTTTATTAAAAAAGGGGCTAATTTTCAAAAATAAATGAAAGTTTTAAAATTAAAGTGCTGATATAAAGTCCATTACCTCAGCAAAAGATTTTTTGAAGACCACCGGAGGGTGTATCTTTTTCTCGTAAGTGTTGGTTAGGAGGCCTGAAAAAACGATGGGAATTTCTTTGAATCTCGAGGTAATGTTGGTCAAAAATTTATCGAAATTGAAGTTGTGCCCTACAGTTGTTAAGTGACAATAGAGATAGTCTGGCTTCTTATAACCTACCACATATTCAACATCTTTGAGGGGCACATTGGCGCCTAAGTAAATCACATAGATTCCCCTGTTTTTCAGTAAGAAATACATGAACAGCAGACCAAGCTCGTGGTACTCTCCTTCTGGCAAGAATAGCAACATTTTTTTCTCCGATTTCAAGGGGGTTTGAACCGCTTCGATACCGCTGATGAGTTTTTGGCGGATGATATTGGTGACGAGGTGTTCTTGCGCTGGATTGATATGGTTCGTGAGCCAAAGGATACCGATTTTTTCGAGGAAGGGGAAAATAATCTGCGTGATGGTTCTTTCAATTCCTTTGGAAGCGATGTATGAGTTCAATGTTTTTTCGAATGACTCAATATCAAGGTCGATCATCTGTTGAATGAGTTCATTGACGATACGTTCTTGTTGCGCCTGTAACTGATTGAGGGAAACAATTTTATCTTTTACTTCCTGCTCCGTCATTTTATCAATGTGAGAGATCTTAAAGCCATACTTATTGAGCAAAGCAATATTTAGGATGGTTTTTAGTTCTTCATTGGTGTAATAGCGTATGTTGGTAAAAGTGCGGTTGGGTTTAAGAAAGCTGTAACGCTGTTCCCATATCCGTAACGTGTGTGCTTTGATGCCAGAAAGGTTCGCGAGGTCCTTGATCGTAAATGAGTTCATATGATTTATATTACAAGTACAAATACAAGCAATCCATCAAATTGTTTATGTTTTATGAAAAAATATATAGATTTACTTCACTTTTTATGGAGCTTTAATCAACTTTGAGATGGCATCCAAATAGGCATCTACAACAATTTTTTTGGCAAATTTTTGAATCACGCGCTCTCTGGCGTGCGCGCCCATTTGTTTTCTTTCTTCTTCTGAAAGGTTCATCATTTGCTGCATTTTAAGTGCCAGATCTGTGGCATTTTTTACTTTGCATAAAAAGCCATTGTAATGGTCTGTAATGATATCGTTGCAACCAGTGGTATCTGATGCAATGCATGGTTTTCCCATACTCCCCGCTTCCAAAAGCACATTACTCATCCCTTCTCTGTACGATGGAAGTACTATACAATCTGCCTCTGCAATAAAAGGCCGAACATCATCGGCAGCACCGAGGTGATTTACAATGCCATCATCTAGCCAGTGCAGTATTTGTTTTTCGGTGATAATATTTTCTTTCAAATTCTGTGAATAATATGGCCCCAGAATTTTGCAGCTCATGTGCGGATAATTTTCTTTTAAACTTTTTGCCGCCTCCACATATTCTAAAATTCCTTTGTCTTTGATCAGTCTGCCAATAAATAAAAAAACAAAACCTTCCTCATTTCCTGTGCGGGTAATGGGTTTAAAATATTCGTAATCTACACCAGAACCTGGTATAACTTGTGTTTGTTCGGGTTTAACAAAGTTTTTAGAAATAAAAACATCGAGGTCGTCTTTATTTTGAAAGAAAACCAGCGCGGTTTTTTTAAGTACTAACCTGTAAAGTGTTCTGGCAATTTTATAAATCAGGGAGTTGCTTTCGGCAAGCGGACCAATACCGGTAATGTTTGTAATGGTAGGTACTCCTAAGAGCCTTGTTACGATATTTCCCCAAATGGCAGGCCTGATGGTAAAAGTGAGACAAATATCAGCATCCGCTTTTTTTATTTCCCGGTAAAGGTTTCTGACATATCGGACAACGTCTAAAATTTTTGTGTTGCTAGTCCCTACATCTATCACTTTAAACCCTTTGCGCCTGGCAGCCGCCAGTTCTTTTTCTGAACCTGTAGATAACACGGTTACATGGTAACCTTGAGCTATCAGTTCCTCCGTAAGTTTTTGCCTTACCGTATTGGTAGAGATAATATGGTTTTCAATAATAACTATATTTTTTCCCATATCAATTTGATTGCAGGTATATTTTTTTGTACCATATTTCCATGCTTAATAAGGTCCATAACATTTTAGCTCTTTTTTCGGCTGGCACTTTTATTTTTTGAGATAGCAGGCCATCTAAAAATTCTTTTTCGAGCAACTGTCTGCTTAGCGCAGAGGGGGCACCCACATAATCTTGAACAATAGATTGAAGGTCATTCTCTACCCAGTTTTTCAAAGGTATTTCAAACCCTCTTTTAGGTTGATGGATCAGCTCCTGCGGCAGGTATTTTTTAGCCATGGTACGGAGCAGGTATTTGGTAGTGGTTCCATTTATTTTTAAATTATCCCTCAATCCTGGTACATATTCCATGAGCTCTTTGCACAAAAAAGGACTGCGTCCTTCTAATGAATGCGCCATATTGGCGATATCCATTTTAACCAATAAGTCACAAAATAGATTGCCGTTGAAATCCATTGCCATGATCTTTTTTAATCCGCTCATGTTAGAGGATGTTATTTTTTCAAAATCGTTTCGCATACTAACCAAATAATCTTGATTGTTATGGATGATGTGCTGCTGGTAATCTTCAAAAATATCTACACCAGCTGCGAGGTAGACTTCCAAACTATCTTTTGATGCCAAGGAAGTGAGGCGATAAAGGTAATTGTATTTACTTTTCTTTTGGGTGGGCATGGGAAGCAACCCATGTACCATTTTAGAAATAGCGCGTAAGCTACTGCTGGTTTTAAAAAAATCGTATTGAGCAAAGGGCACGTATCTTCTGTAGCCGCCAAAAAGTTCATCTGCCCCATCGCCGTTTAAAATTACGGTGACATATTTTTTGGCTTCTTTGCTCACATAATAACTGGGGATGGCCGAACTATCAAAAAAAGGTTCCCCGTAGTTAGTCAAAATTTTCTCAAGATCATTTTTAAGATCTGTGAAAGCGATATTGATTTGAGTATGGTTGGTGCCATACTTCTCTGCAACTTTTTTAGCCAGTGGAGCCTCGTCGTATTCGCCTTCAAAAGATACTGTAAAAGTTTTTAAGTTGGAGTGATAGCTACTGGCCATTGCTGTTACCAAACCACTATCGATACCGCCGCTTAAGAAACATCCAACTTCGATATCGCTGGATTCTAACCTTCTTTTTACACTTTGTTGCAGATAATATTCTACTTTTTCGAGTGCGGTATTTTCATCATCATTGTTTTGCTGCAGGTAAAATGGTTGAACGTTCCACCATTTATTTGTAGAAATGGCAAAGTTGGTACAATCAATCATCATAGAAGACCCTGCAGGCATTTCAGTTACCTGTTGGTAAGGAGTTTGCTCACCATAAAATGTACCATTTCGCAAATAGGTATAAAAGTGTTCTTGGTTCATTTGTAGCGGCAACAAAGCTTTTAAACAATTGAGTTCGCTTGCGAATACAAATTTTTGTTGATCATTGAAATAATAGAGTGGCTTTTTCCCAGATCGATCTCTCGCCATAAAGAGCTGTTTGGTTTGCTGGTCGTAAATAGCAAATGCGAACATACCTTCTAAATGAGGTAAAAGTGCTTCGCCCAATTTTTGATAAAGCAAGAGCAGTGTTTCTGTGTCTGAATGAGTTGTGCCTTGTAGGTCAAATTTTTTTCTGAGATCGTTGTGGTTATAAATTTGTCCATTAAAGATGATGGTATATCTGTCTGCTAAAGTCATGGGTTGTTTTCCACCAGAAATATCTAAGATAGACAATCGCAAATGGTAAAAATCTACCTGATCACAAGTAAAACCATTTTGGTCGTCGGGCCCTCTGTGAAGCATCGCATTATTAGCTTGCTCATGAGAAATCTTAAAGTTTACAGCCCCCACAATTCCGCACATTGATTTATAAGTTTTGCTTGCCGCAAAATAAATGTTTATAATTGGATTAAAAATGATTATTTACGATAAATTTGTTGGAATCTGTTTTAATCAATTCACCCAAAATCACTGCCTTTAACTTTCCATGGGCTTACTAGACATAATATTATTCCCTGTTTATGTCTTTATGTTTCATCTGTATTTTTCGTATGCCAGAAAAAAGATGGCTGACCCCCAGCTCAAATTCTACCATAAATATGCTTTCTGGGTGAAAATCATCGGAAGTTTGGCTATCACGATTTTTAATGTATATATTTCTCTGGGCGATTCTACTACTTTGTATTATAGAGAAGGCTATGGTTTATACAAGTTAATATTGAATGATGGTGACCACCTAAAGTGGTTTTTTACACCAGGATTAGAATTTGACGCTAACCTCATAACAGATCCAGCCAACACCGGTTATTATAAAAGTGATGCCAATTTTTTTATTATCAAAATGGTCGCCTTCTTTTCCTTTTTCTCTTTGGGTAAGTACACGATCATCAATTTATTTTTTTCGATGCTGGCCTTCTCGGGAATATGGAAATTATTTTTGTTTTTTTATGAACGATATCCGGCTTATCATAAAAAAATTGCCATTGCGGTATTGTTTTTACCCACAGTTGTATTCTGGAGTTCCGGTGCTTTAAAAGATCCGGTTTGTATGGGAATGCTCGGGTGGTTAACCTACTCATTGTATGAAGGGTTCTACAAAAAAAGACATCTGATCAGCAATACTTTTATCGCACTCATCTGCATAGGGGTCATTTCGGTGGTGAAATCTTATATCGTATTCAGTTATTTGCCCTTTTTTATTTTATACCTCATTTTAATTAACGTACACCAGGTTAAAAATACACTTGGTAAGGTTGCCATTTTTTTGATGATTGTAATTGGTTCTATTGCAGGACTGTTTTTAGCCTCCGAGAAGTTACAAGAAGAAATGGGAAATTTGGCACTAGATAAATTAGCCGAATCGGTTCAAAGTCAACAAAACAATTTTATAAACATGGCCGGCAAGGCTGAGTCTTCGTTTAGCTTAGGAGTTGAATACGACGGCACGGTAGGCAGCTTGATCAAGATCGCTCCTGCAGCCATCAACGCCACCTTATTTCGCCCTTACTTATGGGAATCTAAAAAAATATCGACTTTATTGTCTTCTTTAGAGAGTCTCTCCCTGATGTTTTTCTTTTTATTTGTTTTAAAAACAGCAGGTCCCGTCAGATTTGTGAAAACCATTTTTAAAGACCCCATGATATTATTCTGCTTACTTTTTTCTGTTTTGTTCGCTTTCTTTATAGGTGCCACCACTCTAAATTTTGGCACATTGGTTCGCTATAAAATTCCCTGTATGCCATTTTTTATCATAGCGCTGGTATTGATATACGAATACAATAAGCCCATAAAAAAAGCCCACTCGGTAAAGCAGGCTTCTTGATACTATTTTAAAACAATTAGATAGGATTTGTTTGATCCGTTATATTTCTAGATTGAGTAGCTGTAAACAAATTAAGGAAAGCTTGTCTGCTATACCTTTTGTAGTCGTTGATAAATATGCCTGTTCTTTCCCAAACACTGCTGTTTAATCTTTGGAGGATCCTGTCGGGGGTTTGACTAAAGTTATTAGAGAACGCATCTACCGCTGGCCAAATAATGAAACCAAGTTTTTTAAATTTATCTGTCTTTTGAAACACCAATACCACACCTATCATCGCTGCCAAAAAGCAGCAATAATTGAACAATGCTTGCGCTTTGTTATTGAATTTAGATTGATGGATATGTAAACGGTTTCTTACATAAAAATACATTTTCCAGTTTTTTGTAAAATCCCAATCATTTTTATAAGTGAATGCGCTGGCAGGATGGTAATGAATACTGCTGGCAACTGTGCAAACCGGTATTTTGTTTCTGCTTACAATCCTTTGAAAATACTCGGTTTCGTCACCCCATAAAAACAAGGCCCGCTTAGGTAACCCTACTCTTTCTACAATACTTCTATGAATGAGTGTGCCATTAAACGGATGCCCTACACCAAATAAAAGATTGTTATCTACCTCATCGATGGTGGCAAAATTCTTTGTATTCCACACAAAAGATTTTTTATCCTCTTTATTCAACACGGCGCAATTTCTCAGGCAAAGTGTATTGATCTCGGCTGAAAGCAGGTTTTCCAAAGCATCTTCTTTTGGATATCCATCATCATCCATACACCAGATCCAAGTATAACCATTTTTATACGCCCATTCGATCGCTGTGTTAAAACCTCCGCTGGAGCCAACATTTTCTTGGGTGATGAATTGAATATCTTGTTGATTTTTTAACCAAACTTCTGTATCATCTGTACTGCCATTGTTCACTACTAAAATAGCATCTAAAGATTGAGTTTGATTGCGGAGTGCATCTACACATTCGGAAAGAAGTTGCCTGCGATTGTAGGATACAATCACGGCTATTGTTTTTTCCATGAGACTGGAATTTTGGTTTTTAAAAAGAAATTGGACATAGGTATAACGGACAACTATAATGTTTATTGTCAGTCCTTTAAAAAATTATACCGATAAAAAGAGAAAAACCATTTAAGATTCTACATTGGGGAAAACGGGGGCTGGGGTGTTTTGCTGCAACGATTGTACGAATAATTCTGAAAAAAGAAGTGCTTCACCTATCACATGGTGCATATCCATGTAACGGTAAGTGGCCAGTCGGCCAAGGAAGGAAACCTGTCGCTGTTGTTCGGCCAGGAGTCTGTATTGTAATAAAAGTACTTTATCGTTTTCGAGCCTTTTAGGATAATAAGGAACGTCATTTTCTTCGGTCTCCTTACTGAACTCTTTAAAGTAGATTGTTTTATCGTGTTGCTCCCAGGGAGTGAAATGTTTGTGTTCTGCTATCCTTGTAAAAGGCACTTCTTCATCACAATAATTCATCTGGGTAGCCCCTTGGAAATCGCCTGTTGCTCTGTGCTCCTCAAAAGTTACGGTTCTATATCCCAACCTTCCATTAGAATAATTAAAGTAAGCATCAATTGGACCTGTATAAAAAACATGATCAAACGAATGAACATCGGTCGCTGCATCGTATTTTTTTTGGAGCGATAATTTTATCTGATCGGAAGCAATCATTTGTTGCATGATGGCGGTGTACCCATCTACAGGAATCCCGGTGTACAAGTTGTTGTGGTAGTTGTCGTCATAATTAAACCTGACCGGAATCCGCTTTAAGATGGAAGCTGGCAGTTGAGTGGGTTCGCAACCCCATTGCTTTTTGGTGTAACCATAAAAGAATGCCTTGTATAAATCATTACCGATAAATTGCAAAGCTTGTTCTTCAAAATTTGCCGGCTCTTCAATAGATTGATCCCCTTGTGTTGCTATAAATGCTTTTGCTTCGGCTGGAGTAAAACTTTTATCAAAAAACTGATTGATGGTTTGAAGATTAACCGGTAATGGATAAATTTTTCCGTTGCTCATCGCTTTCACCCGGTGCACGTAGGGCCGAAACTCGCCGAAACTATTCACGAAATCCCAAATTTCTTTTTTATCTGTATTAAAAATATGTGGGCCATATTGATGTACCATTACACCAGTTTCCGCATCTCTATGCGTATTACAATTTCCTCCAAGGTGGTTTCTTTCGTCCCAGATGTCTATTTCACAATCCAGCGTTTTAGCCAGCTGATGCGCCAACACACAACCAGAAAATCCTGCACCTACGATTAAAAAACGTTGTTTCATAACCTAAAGATTTGTTAGCTTCTATTATTTTAATATTTTATTATACAACGCAATATACGCTTCGATGGCATGATCTAACGAATAAAAATCGAATGCTCCAGCTCTTATCTCCTCTTTGTTAAACGAACCGGATTGCATGTTTTGGATAACCTCCTTGAATGAGGCTTCAGAAAAATCATCTATTATAAAACCACTATTGTATTTGGTAATAATTTCTTTTACATCTCCTACTCCACTGTTGGAGATCACAGGGATACCCATGGCCATCAACTCTCCGTGTTTGGTAGGAGAGGACGACAATTTTGAATAACATGGTTTAATAAAAAAAATGGAGTAATTACTCAACGACAACAACATCGGAATTTGAGGCCGGTTGCCCTTTACAGCAATGACTTTATTTGCCGGAATACCGTATTGTGCGGCCGTACCGGTAATGTGCTCATGCAGATGTGGAGAGATGAATAAAAATTTAGCGTTTGAATTATAGTCGAGTAGTTGTTTACAAAACTGCATCATTTCAGCAGTGAGGTACCAGCCACCAATAGAACCTAAATAGGTTACTACAACATCGGCAGGCAGAATACCCATTTCATTTTTTAAATCTATTCGCTTTTTTTCCTCCAGCGTTGACGCATCAAATAATTGAAGGTCTACACTGCAAGGAATGACTGAAATTGGCACTTTGCTATTGTAAGAAGACCATTGTTGTATGATGTTGCGGGCTGCATAAGTTAAACAGACAATCCCATCGCTGAGCCGTACTTGTTCGTCTTCATTATTTTTAAAGTATCGATAAATACGCTTGTACAGTATATTGTTCATATTCCAAATACCGCCATCTACCCTGCTATCGGCATAAAACTCCCTGATATCATTTAAAAACTTTACCGCATATTTTTTCTTCATCCACAAACCCACCAGCGCCGGAATGCCTGGTCTGGTATGCACCATATCTATATTGTAGGATGAATGTATGTTGGCCGCAGCTTTTTTAAGTTTGATAACATCTAAAAGGGTTGATACTACCGGAGGTTTTTTTGTATACGAAAGCGGTATCCATTCTATAGAAGCCTCTTTTAAAATAACGGCAATATTATTTTTTTGCTGCTGGTACGCTTCTTTTTTTTCACAACTGAGCAAGAATATTTTGTAGCCATATTGGCTCAGCCCTTTTAAGTAAGGAATCACCTGGCTTTGGCCCAGCGGGTCGGTCATGCCATCGTAGGAAATGAAAAGTACCCGACGAATCTGCCTGTTATTCAACGTAGTATTTTCTTCCATTGCAGCCTTTGTATTTGATGAGCAACTCTTTTATTGGTCAAAAAAGTT
>Ga0105044_10006939_pt1 | contig 15595 bp, 17 predicted proteins | sample MAT01_FD_78092 | JGI IMG/M metagenome (GOLD analysis project Ga0105044, IMG submission 78092) | Freshwater microbial communities from Lake Fryxell liftoff mats and glacier meltwater in Antarctica - MAT-01 | ecosystem: Environmental > Aquatic > Freshwater > Ice > Liftoff microbial mat | place... | reverse complement strand
GCGCTGCACAACGTGCAACTCGACTCGGCACTACAGGCATCGCTCGATGTGCTGCAGGAGACGAACCTCGAACTGCAGCAGTCGCGACTGCGGATCGTCAGCGCCGGCGACGCCGAACGTCGCAAGCTCGAACGGAATCTGCACGACGGCGCGCAGCAGCACCTCGTCGCGATGGCGGTCAAGTTGCGCATGGCCGAGGAGCTGATCGACGACGACCCCGCTGAGGCCGTGAAAGTGATCGAAGAGTTGAGGAACAACCTCAAGGATGCGATCGTCGAGCTACGCGCTCTTGCTCACGGCATCTATCCGCCACTGCTGTCCTCCGGCGGTTTGCGAGAGGCGCTGCCGGCGGCGGCCGGCCGTTCAGCGCTCGACACGACCGTCGACACGGAGGGTCTCGGCCGTTACTCGGCCGAGATCGAGGCGACTGTGTACTTCTGCTGTCTCGAAGCGCTCCAGAACGCGAGCAAGTATGCAGGTGCCGATGCCGAAGTCGTCATCGTGGTGACCGAGCAGAGCGGCAAGCTGGTCTTCGAGGTCCGCGACGACGGGTTGGGTTTCACTCCGGATCCCGCCGGCGGTGGCGGCCACGGCTTCGTCAACATGACCGATCGCCTCGGTACTGTCCGTGGCAAGCTCAAGGTCGATTCCTTGCCCGGCAACGGCACCATGATCCGAGGCGAGATCCCACTCGATTGAGCTCGCCGTTCAGTCGTTGGGCCGAAAGTCGGGATCGCCGGAGCTGTCCCAAAGGCTGCGCAGCAGTCGGCCGCCAAAGTCGTCCTTGTTGATGTACGCCCTCGCGCCCGAGGTGCGTGCGGAGGGGGGCAGATCGCTGAGCTCGTACGTCGAAACGAGGACGACCATCGTGTCGGGGTAGCGCGCGGTGATCTCAGCGGTTGCCTCGATGCCGTCCATGCCGCCGGTCCCGTCGATTCCGCCCATTTTGATGTCCATCAGGACGAGCTGGGGGTGCAACGACTCGACGATGGCGATTGCGGCCTCACCCGAGTCCGCTTCGGCAACGACTTCGAAGCCACGGAGCCGATCGACGACGGAGCGGGCTGCTTCTCGGAATGGTGGTTGGTCATCGACGACCAGGACCGTGACATCGCGATCGCTGATGTCGGAGCCACCTGCAGGCTCCGCGTGGGCGTTCACAGCGAACCCGGGCGCGGACCCGATTCGTGTTCGACCGCTCCACGCTCGGCGGCGAGGTACAGCAACACGGCCTTGACACGGCGGTTGACGTCTGGCTCGACCATCAGACCGAGCTTTGCAAAGATCGAGTTGGAGTGCTTCTCGATCGCACGCGCCGAGAGGAAGACCGTGTTCGCGATTGCGATGTTCGACTTGCCCGAGGCGATCTCGGCCAGGATCTCGCGCTCGCGAGCCGTGAGTTGGTCGATCGGAGATCGGGGTCGGCGAGCGCGAGCGGACACCAGCTCCTCCACGATCTTGGGATCGACGACGGATCCACCGCCTGCCACGGCTTCGATGGCGAACAGCACTTCGTCGACATCGGCGACCCGATCCTTCAGCAGGTAGGCCCGCCTGTCCGAGCCGTCCTCGAACAGCGCATGGGCGTAGCCGGGAGTCGCATACTGCGACAGCACGACGACGCCGATCGACGGATGCGCCTCTCGCATCCAGCGCGCGGCGCGGATGCCTTCGTCGGTGAACGTCGGCGGCATCCGGATGTCGGTCAGCACCACGTCTGGCGGGTCGGCGTCGACCATCGCGACGAGCTGGTCGTACGTGCCGCAGGACCCGATGAGATCGATGTCGTCGGATTGGGCGAACAACCGGGCGAGCCCATCGCGAAGCAGGACGTTGTCCTCGGCCAGCAGCAGGCGAATCGGCACGGTGTGAATGGTACTCAGCGCCGAGCACGCCAAAGGTGTGGTTACCCACACTTTGCGCCAGCCACCCGATACATCGAACCTGGCGGCTCGTCGGCTACATGAAGTTCCTGATCGAGTCGGGCTTTCGCGTGGAGGTCAGCGCCGCGACAAGAAGGCCCACACACGCCGGCGCGGTGTCACACTGTCGCATGACCCAAGCCGTACTCGCATCATCCGGCCGGCCGTCGCGCCGAATGTTGGCGCTCGGCGGGATCGTGGGCCCGGTCGGGTTCGTCGCCGCGTGGGCTGCAGGGGCCGTGCGATCCGACGATCTCTCACCTGTCCGCGATGCCATCAGCCGACTCGCCGCCGTCGGTGCGCAGACCCGCCCGCTGATGTCGACCGGGTTCGTTGCATTCGGGGTCGGCGTACCGATCTACGCCGCTGCGCTGCGCCAGGTGGTGCCCGGGCCGGCATGGATCACAGCGACAGTCACCGGCCTGGCCACCACCGGCGTAGCGCTGGCCCCGTTGGATCACTCGTCGGCCGTTGATTCGCTGCATGCCGCATTCGCCGTGCTCGGTTACGTCACGCTCGCCGCAACACCGCTGCTCGCGTACCGTCCGCTGATGCGCAGCGGCCACCTACTGCTGGCCCGCGTCGGGGCAATCGCCGGCACCGTCGCGGGAACCTCGCTGCTGCTCAGCTCGGTCGGGGACTTGGGTGGCCTGTTCCAGCGCCTCGGCCTGACTGCGGGCGATGTGTGGATCGTCGCTTCGGCCGTAGCGATCCTGAGCGGGCGTCTGACCGCACCGATCACCTCGTCCTGATAGGTCTTCGAGATCCCTGGCCTGCGCGACCCCGTCTTGGCTTTCCCGCAACCGTACGTCGCCTACTGGGAAGGCCGATTGAACGGTCTCGCGCTGAATTGCTTGCTGAGCTCCTGCTGACGACGTGTGCCCATGGTTGCGTTCGGGCGGGGGGACCACCCAGGCAATGGCCATCGAGCGTGCAGGTAGTGGCGACAGTCGGCTCGCGGTGTGCGTCGAGCCGGCCCACGTGTGCCACCTCGACGTCAGCGAGCGCGTACTGACATCGACGAGCGGATCGACATCATCGAGAACTCCTGGCACGATGTCTGCGACGCAGCCGGGCTCACCATCGTGGATCGAGCACGCCTCCGGGCCGGTTCAGTGCAGCACCGTCGACGACGTACGGATACTGAACCGACCCGCCAGCGGGTCTTGACGTTGACGGGTTGTCATGGCTGCTTGACGCAGGTGGTGACGTCGCCCTCGGTGGTGCAGATGCCATCGAGCAAACCGGGCACCTGATTCGACTCGTCTGCCGCAGTCAGAGTTGCAGCGACCGGAGGCGTCGGGATGTTCGGATCTGGGAACTTGGCGAACACGAAGAAGTTGCAGTCGATGGCAGCGCCGGTGTCGTTCCTCACGGCGATGTTGACGCCGAAGCTGTTGAGGAAGCCGCCGGAAGAGGAGGTGTTGCGACTAGTGAGGGCTGCACTAGTTCCGGCACACTGCGTCGTGATCACGACGTTGGGGACTTCCGCTACCAGCCCTAGCCCCGTCACGTTCCAGCTCACCTGGTACGTGCCGAGGGCGAGCTTCTCGCTGGTGTAGTCCCCTGTGCCGAACTTCGAACCGGTCCCACCCACCTCGGCAGACCACACCCTCTCGCGGATCAGCGCTGCGTTCACGGCAGCGAGATTGGCCTTCGCAGCGATCTCGTTCTGCTGTGTCGCATTCGTCGCCTCCACCGCGTCGATCTCGGCTTGGAGGGCGTCGAGTCGGGCGGCTGTGGTGTAGCCGACGACGTCGATCAAGATGTCGGTCGCCGGCCCCGTCGCCCCATAGGCGTCGAAGGTGATGTCGATCCGACCGGCATTCGCCCCAACGGTCGGCAACGCCACCAGCACGGCGTTCGGCAAGATCGCGCCAACAGTGAAGTTCAACGATGACGTCGACGGGGCCCCCGTCGCATCACCGGGCCGAATCGAGATGAACCCGTCAGCGGTGGCACCCACCGGGGTCACGTTCAACAACACACCGGTCGCTCCGGACGGTACGACGACCTTGGTGCCGGTGTTGGTCGGAATCGAACCGGTGATCTTCAGCTTCTGGGAAGTCGCCGACACGAACGGACCGTTCAGCCCCACATTCACCGGATCGCGTGAGTCCAACACTCGCACCGGGTCGGTCAACACCGTGCTCGACTCGGTCCCACCGGCCGCATTCGCCACGAAGAGCCCTCCGCCACCGAGCGACACCGCCACCGCAGCACCGACGGCTGCCCACCGTGATCGCCACAACCGACCACGACACTCTCGTGAATTCGTTCCAGCATCCATCGTTTACTCCCAACGCTGATGGGAAACCCTCAAGGCCGCCCTGTACATGGGATGGCAGACCCCATCGAACCCTCCGAACCGCCAGCATGCGCCGGTTCGGAGGCAACAAGAGCTGCTGTTGAGAACAGGGTAACAGGGGCATGTTATGTGTACCAGTGTTACAATCCCGGTTCTGAAGGGGAGTATCCCAACACGGAACTGTCGCCATCACGGACCGCCCATCGGTCTCGGCAGCCCGGCTCCAATGAGTGGGAGAGACCTTCTATCGAACGCTGGGCGTTCATCGAAAGGAATCGGCGTCATGCGCAAATCATTGCTCTCCGAACTTCAACACCGGCGCGGCTGCACGAGTGTCAGGGCGCTGCTCGACACCGCCGTCACCCTTGGGAGCCGAACATGAGCATCGAATCTGAAGTGACCGACGCCGAGACCGAGGCGAGCCCGAGCGACGTGAGTTCGATCGAGAACAACCCTGTCGCCGGTGTGGGCAGCGACCCGTTTCTCGTCCGTGCATTCCTCGCCCATTCCGCCCAGTACATCGGCATTGCAATGGTGTCAGGCAGCGTCGTGCACGCCAGCACGCTCGGTGGAAGCCCGATCAAGTACGCCGCCCTGATCTTCGCCGGAACCTTGGTCTACTGCATGAAGTTCCTGATCGAGGCCGGCTTTCGCGTCGATCGCCGGCTCGCGAAGTTCCTCGCCATCTCCACCGTCGTGTCCCTCGGGACCGGGATGATGTCAGGCTCGGCGCAGCACTATCTCGACGGTCCGCGAGCGGGAGCTGTGCTCGCCAGCGTTGGGTTCGTCGTCGCCTACGTCAGTTTTTGCCTGCGCGAAGACCGTCGAGCGTTGAATCGGCGAAGCGTGACCGGCGCGTTGCTCATCGGCGCAGTGATGTTCGCCGCGTTGTGGTCGCTCGCCAGCGTGCTGTCCACCTCTGGCGGCCATCACTGAGCTGGGTCCTGTTGCCGTTCACGATCGCACGTGTCACGGGCCTACCTCGGTGGGTTGGCGACAGTGCCACTGGGTTCGTCAGTTCCGGCGCAGTTCGCGGAGATTGGCGACGAAGAACACGCCCGCGATGGTGAGCAGGATTCCGACAACCAGCATCCGCCAGTTCGCCAGGAACCCCAACACCAGCAGTCAGCCACCGGCGACGATGACGACGCCACCGAGAAGGCGAAGGAAGTAGGACTGGAAGTGGCCGCGCGTGAGGGCCTCGATGCCCAGCACGACCACTAGGCCTGCTGCCCCGCTCGCCACCAGTGATGGGCCATCTGACGAAACGAGGACAGCAAGCAGCACGAACAGCAGCGGAGTGCTGATCGTGGCCCAGATACGCAGCAGGTAGCGCCGATCGCGGGACTCGGTAGGAATCGGTGTGATGCGATGACGCAGGTGCGCGTGCGGGTGACTGGGTGGCGGCGACGTGCCGATCGTTGCTTGAAGGCGTCGGCGCTCGTCTGCCCCCGCCGTCGCCAGCGCCCCGAGGGCGAGCAGATCGCCCTGTAGACCCGACAGTGACGTAGGGCACCCCGACGCTGGACCGGTCGTCCGCACCGATTGTCCACGGTTGCAGGAAGCGCGACACGGCGCCGATGACCCTGCGCAGGCGATGCAGTCGTTCGGAACGAACGGTGATCAAGTACTCCCCTGCGAGCGCAGCGCCGGCATGCGAACCGAGGCCAGCGTGCACGACCGGGTGGTCGCCGACGAAGGTGACGTCCGGGTCGTCCCAACGGCGTCGAAGGCGGCGCCGACCTCGTCGTGAGCCGAGAACGCAACCCAGGCAGGTGTCGGCTCGCTGTCGCCTGTCAGGTAGATCGTGACCTGTTCCCAGTCACCCTCGTGGTCGTTGACGCCGTACGCCCGAGACCGCCAGTCGTTGAAGAACGTGAAGTACTAGTACTGCAACACGGTGTACCCGGCGCTGTGGGTGACCCGGCCGTAGTACGAATGGTCACCGTGATCGGTGCGGTCACGATCGAGCAGGGCGGCGGCGGCCTGCGCGCCTCTCGGTGTGCGACCGCGGGCCAGCAGCGATGCGCGTGCATCCGCGTCGACCAGTCGCGTCACGACGCCCACGCGACCGAGCCGGGTCTCGGTGCGGAATCGTGGCCGATCTTGGCGGTGCTTCCAGAGCCATGATTGGCGCCACGTGGCAGGTGTTGCCACGAGACGCAGGTGATGGCGTGCGACCGCCCGACCGGTCGGTTCGACCAATCGATCGAGGTCGAGTTCGCCGGCTGCCGCGACCTGACGTGTGCGGCCAGGGCCGATCCGTTCCCACAGCTCGCAGACGCCGGCGAACGCCTCGACCGATGCCGGTAGGAAGTACTCGCCCTGGTTGAATCGGATGATCGGCTCGAACCGGGCCAGCACACCAGCCGCCGACAGTCGAGCCGCTCTCGTTGCTTCAGTTTCGTCACCGGCCCCCAGCCGAACCTACCAACCGCAGCGCGTGCACGGCGCCGTCGACGACGGGTCGGTCTCCGCAGTTCACAATCGCACGTGTCGCGGGCCGACCTCGGTGTTCTTCGGTCAGGGCCGCGACACGAAGGCCAAAACCGGCCAGAAAGGCGGCATTCGGTCTACTCACCGGTCAGTTCCGCCATGCGGCGAACGTAGGTGTTCAGGTCGAAGTAGTCGCGCCACAGCACGATCTGGTCGTTGTCGTCGATCTCGAAGATCCCGGCGACGGGCATCTCCAGCCAGCCGTTGTCGAACTGGAACCGGTCGAGTCGCTCGTTGATGACCGTGCGACCGATGGCCCACTGATTCAGGATCTGCCAGTCGATATTCGATACCGGAGTGAGGAACGCGTCGAGTGTGGCGGCCACGTTCTCGCGGCCGCTGATGGGTGCCATCGGCACGTTCTCGTACGAGATCGTCTCCGACACCATGGACATTGCGGTGTCGATGTCCTTCGCTTCGATGGCAGCAATGAATGCGTTGACGATCTCTTCAGGCGACATCCAGCCAAGGTACTTCCTCTGCTGGCCCGGCCTGCTCACGCCGTCACGGCCGACCTCCGTATCGTCCGGGCACGCAGGCACACGTGCACGCGCGTCTCGTACCGGTGCTCGGCGGGTTGAGTTGTGCACCACGATCAGACGACGGCCGTGGGATCTCCAGCTCAGGAGGGAGGGACGAAGGCCTCGATGAGGGCTGCGAGCTCGATCGGCCGGTCACCCTGCACGCTGTGCCCGGCACCCTGGACGTGCGCGACCACGGCCGACGGGACGCGCTGCAGCAGTTCGGCTTCGTGTTCGTCGCGCAGGATCGACTGCGGCTCCATCCCGCGGACGAGGAGCAGCGGCACTTCGAGCTGCTCGATGATGCGCCACATCGCCTCGGTGCGCTCTGCCGGGTCGGGACCGTCGGCGATGATGGGCGCCGCGTCGCGGGTGCGCGAATGCCGCCACACCCAGGAACTGTCGGCTTGCTGGACAGCGTTGTGCAGGATGCCGCGGCGCAGCGACGATACCGTGCGCGTGGGGTTGAACTCGATGGTGCGTTTCAGTAGCTCGTCGAAGTCGGGGAACGACGGCGGGCCGTTGATGAACGCACCGATCACCGCGGTGGCCTTTTCGTCGCGTGAGGGAAGCACGTCGACCAGGACGACACGGCGCACGAGATCGGGCGCCTCCCTGCTCAGCGCAAGCGTGGTGAGCCCGCCCAGCGACATCCCCACCACCGCCGATGCGTTCGGCGCCAACGTGCGCACGACCGTCGCGACATCGATCGCCATCTCCTCCATCGAGAGCGACGCACGAATGCTGCCATCGGAGTGACCGTGCCCGGGAAGGTCGATCGCGATCAGCGGTCGGCCGAGCGCCATCGCCACCGTGTCCCACGTGTGCGCGTTCTGCCCACCTCCGTGCAGGAGCACCAGCTCCGGTTCGGCATCACCCCACACCAGCGCGCTCAGGTGCTGGCCGGGGCGAACGTTGATCGACACACGGCGCACCACCGGCGGCGCGGAGAAGGGCAGACCGAACTCGGCGGCGTTCTCGTGGAAGAGACCGAACTCGTCGTACTCGAGCAGTGCCATTCGCGCGACACTACCGATGGCACGTGCCGTTCACGAACGCACGTGTCGCGGGCTGACCTCGGTGTGATTCGGTCAGGGCCGCGACACGAAGGGTCGTGAACGGGCTCAGGAGAGCGGCAGGTCGTAGGTGGCCCGTGTGTCGGCGGGCACCAGGTCGAGGTATTCGCCGGGATTGTCGGCGATCACCTTGCTCACGAACCAACACTTCGGCAGTACGGCCAGCTGTCGCTCGCGGGCGTCGGCGAGGGCGAACTCGACCAGTTGCCGCGCAATGCCTTTGCCCTCGTTGCCCGGAAGCGTCACGGTGTGCGGGAACGTGATCACATCGCCGTCGAGCGTGTAGTCGGCGAAACCGGCCAGCTCGTCGCCATCCACGATCTCGTAGCGGTACTCGGCGGTGTTGTCGCGGACGGTGGCCATGCGCATGACAGTACCGACGGGCCGGCTCGCAGACCTGCCGTGGGTGGGTCACAATGGCCACCCGCCGAACAGGAGCACCGACATGCCGCAGCACCCGACCACCGGATTCGACCTCGCCGAGACCGACCGCTTGTTGACCACCACCAAGCAGGTGCGCCAACGGCTCGACCTCTCTCGGCCGGTGCCGTACGAAGAACTACTCGAGTGCATCGAGCTCGCCGGTCACGCACCCATGGGCGGCAACCTCGAACGCAACCGCTGGATGATCATCGACGATGCTGCGTTGAAGGCCGCCATCGCAGTGCGTTTCGCCGAGGTCGGCCGCCCATACCTCGCGTTCAACTCCGAGGCACGTGGCGACGACCGCAGCCAGCGGGTCGTCGCGTCGGCGAGCTTCCTCGTCGACCACCTCGCCGCGGTGCCGGCGCTCGTGCTGTCGATGCGTCTCGACCGGCCGCCAATGACGGAGTCGCAGGGACAGGTCGCCGCCTACTACGGCTCGGTGCTGCCCGGTGTGTGGAGCTTCCAGCTCGCAGCGCGCTCCCGCGGTATCGGCTCGGCGTGGACCACCTTCCATCTCGAGCACGAGGCCGAGATCGCCCAGCTGCTCGGCATCCCGCCCACCGTCACACAGGTGTGCCTGCTCGCCGTCGGCTACTACACGGGCGACACGTTCGCCCCCGCCCCGCGGCGCCCGGCGGAGGAAGTCACTTACCTCAACTCCTGGAAGACCCCCGTTCGCTGATGGCCGCGCAGATGCCGTGGGCTACTCGCCCGAGGATGTTCGGAAAATGTTCGTGAAGCAGCGCCCGATGCAGGGTTTCAACTCAGGCGAATTGATACCCTTGGGGGTATGTGTAGACAAGTGAAGTGTCGGACATGTCAGCGGCCCACGTGGGCAGGTTGTGGCGCTCATGTCGAACAAGTTCTCGGCAACGTTCCGAAGGCGGATCGGTGCCAGTGCCGTGCCGGTGGCGCGAAGTTGGCGCTGCGAGTCGCGAAGCGTCGGTCGTTGGTCGACCGGGTGTTCGGTCGCACGGTGAAAGGTACTGGTACACCCCGAAGTGGCCGACGAAGCTCCTTGCCCTTGTCAACCTCAACCACTGATTGCTGAGAACCCAGATGACGCCACTGTGAACCAATGGTCCTCCGCACGCCCGGCGTCGACGCAAGGGTGGCTCATGACAGTGCGAGACCGGAACGGACAGCGGTGTACATCGCGACGACGACCAGAAGCCCGACGAACCAGCGTTGCAGAGAACTGGAATCGCGGGTTCCGGCCAGTCGGCTGCCGACGATCACGCCGATCAGGCTGGCGACCGTGAACGGGATCACGGTTCCCCATTCGATGGACCCCGGCTGCAAGCGGGTGGTGAGGGCGACCAACGAGTTGATCGTGATGACCAGCAAAGAGGTGCCGATTGCCTCGGGCATCGAGAAGCCGAGCGCGAGGACCAGTGCCGGGACGATGACGAAGCCACCACCGACTCCGAAGAACCCGGTGAGCAGCCCGACGATGGTGCCGGCAACGATCACCTTGAGGATCGTCATCGGGTCGACCCGGACCGACGTTGGGGCGACGGGTGCGGCTGCCGCACCGACTGACTGCGGCACCGACTCCTTCTTCGTCGTGCTCACATGACGCCACATCCCGTACGCGGCGACCAGCATCAGCCCCGAGAACAGGAGCAGGAGCACGTTGGGGTCGGCCGCGTTGTTCCAGTGCGAGCCGAGCAGCGAGCCGCCGACGCCCGCAAGACCGAAGATCACGCCCGGTGCGAGACGGATGCGTCCGGCTCGCCAGTGCGGGATGATGCCGATCATTGCGGTGATTGCGACCAGCATCAGTGAGGTGGTGGTGGCGTGCTTCGGTGTCTGCCCGGCGGCATAGACGAGTGCCGGGACTGCGAGGATGGATCCGCCGCCGCCGAGGGCGCCGAGCGAGATGCCGATGAGGAACCCGAGCGGAGAGGCGAGCAGTGCGCGCATGACTCAGATCACCAGGCCCGGGTTGCCGGCACTGTTGACGAGCGGGTGTCCGCCGGCCGCCCAAGAGTTCATCCCCCCGGTCAGGTTGACCGCCTCGAAGTCGTGCTGCAGGAGCCAGGCGGTCACCTGCGCAGAGCGGTTGCCGGATCGGCAGACGCAGATGACCGGTCGGGTCGGATCGAGCTCGCTCGCACGTTTCACGAAGTCGTTCATCGGGATGTGGACTGCCCGGGGGGCGTGACCCCGGATCCATTCTTCATGCTCGCGGACGTCGACGAGCATGGAGACGTTGTCGGCGGCAGCGGTGTCGGCATCGATGGCGGGGAGGCTGGTCACAGGCATCAGTTGCTCCCGTCCAACGAGGTGGTCTGTTGGGACTGCCAGGCGGTGAACCCGCCGACCAGATCAGAGACATCTGTGAAGCCGTGAGCGCGCAGCAGACTGGAAGCGATGGCCGACCGGTACCCGCCAGCGCAGAACACCACGGTTGGTGCGCCCGGGTCGAGCTGGTCGATGCTGTGCAGCAGTTCAGGCAGGCTGATGGGCCGCGCGCCCGCTATGGACCCGAGAGCGACCTCGCCCGGGTTGCGGACGTCGACGAGCACCAGGTCCGGAATGGTGCGGATGCGCTCGGCCAGCGCAGCGGCGGACAGACGCGACAGCCGATCGGTCAGATGTGGGTAGTCGAGGAACGTGTCGATGGGATGCTCGAGCGCTCCCAGCACCCGGTCGAAGCCGATACGGGCGAGGCGGACCTTTGCCTCCGACTCGCGTCCGGGCGGGGTCACCAGCACGATCGGTGTCTGCGCAGTCATCACCTGGCCGGCGTACTCGGCGAAGCGTCCGCCGAGGCCGACGTTGACCGACCCCCGCAGATGCCCTGCGGCGAACGCTGTGTCCTCGCGTGCATCGATCACGACGGCCCCGTCTCGCTGGAGGGCGAGGACCCTACTCATCGCCAACGTGGAGACGGTGGTGTCGTCGGAGAGCAGTTCGCGCCGCTGTCGATTGCGGTTGGCGGCGAAGGCGAAATAGAGCGGCGCCACCGACTGACCCTGAGTGACGGCTTCGACGAACTCGTCCTCGGTCATCGGGGCCAGTGCGTAGTTCGTGCGGCGTTGTTCACCGATCGTCGACACCGTCTCGGTCGACAGGTTCTTGCCGCACGCCGAGCCAGCCCCATGCGCCGGGAAGACCTTCGTGTCATCCGGCAGCGTCAGCAGCTGGCGGTGCAGCGAGTGGAACAGTTGACGCGCCAGTTCGTCGGCCGTGACACCAACGGATGCGAGCAGATCGGGCCGGCCGACGTCGCCGATGAAGAGTGTGTCGCCGGTGAGTACTCCGTACGGCGCTGCGTCGATGCCCAGCGGGTAGACGACGATGCTGATCGATTCCGGCGTGTGCCCGGGCGTCTCGCGGATCTCCAGGACGACCTCACCCAGCTCGAGTCGCTCGCCATCGGTGTAGGTCTCGATCGGGAACTCTGCACGCCCAGCGGCTGCGCTACCGAAGCCGATGGTCGCGCCCGTGCGCGCGGCCAATTCGAGGTGCCCGGACAGGAAGTCTGCGTGGAAGTGTGTTTCCAGTACTTTCTCGATCCGTAGGCCGTGCGCTGCTGCGTCGGCCACGTATTCGGCGATGTCGCGCTGCGGATCGACCACCACGGCCCGGCCGGTGGTGGTGTCGCCGATGAGGTAGCTCGCGTGCGAGAGACAATCGAGGTAGTACTGGCGGAAGAACATGCGACTCAGGCTCCTTGCATGACGTGTCGCTTCCTTCAACTATACCCCTGGGGGTATTATTCCACGCCATGCCAATTGATGTAGGAGTGGACCCAGGCGACCGACATCACGGTCGGCGTTCGATGAGTTCGTGTGGGTAGTAGCGCCGTCTTGCCCACAGCGCGAAGTAGACGAGGGCGACCAGTACCGGGACTTCGATGAGCGGGCCGACGACACCGGCGAGCGCTTCACCGGATGAAACACCGAACACCCCGATGGCCACTGCGATGGCAAGCTCGAAGTTGTTGCCAGCGGCGGTGAACGCGATCGATGCGTTGCGTTCGTATGGGATGTGCATTCGCAGCCCGGCGAAGAACGACCCGAACCACATGATCGCGAAGTACGCGAGTAGCGGTAGCGCGATGCGCACGACGTGGAGCGGCTCGTTGGTGATGCGGTCGCCTTGGAGTGCGAAAAGGATGACGATCGTGAACAGCAGGCCATAGAGGGCGACAGGCCCGATTCGGGGCAGGAAGCGCTGCTCGTACCACTCCGCGCCCTTTGTGCGCTCACCGATCAGTCGGGTCAGAAAGCCGGCCAGCAGCGGTAGGCCGAGGAAGATCAGGACAGACTTGGCGATCTGCCAGACGGTGACGTCGATGCCGTTGGAGTCCAGGCCGAGCCAGCCGGGGAGCAGTTCGAGGTAGAAGTAGCCGAGCAGTGAGTACGCAACGATCTGGAAGAGCGAATTGACCGCCACCAACATGGCGGCCAGTTCGCGGTTGCCGCAGGCAAGATCGTTCCAGATCAGGACCATGGCGATGCAGCGGGCGAGACCGACGATGATCAGTCCTGTTCGGTACTCGGGCAGGTCGGGCAGCATCAGCCATGCCAGCGTGAACATCAGGGCCGGGCCGATGAGCCAGTTCAAGACGAGCGACATCACGAGCGAGCGACGGTCAGCGAGCACGCTACCCATCGACCGGTACTTCACCTTGGCAAGGACCGGGTACATCATCGCGAACAGACCGATCGCGATGGGCAGCGAGACGGTGTCGATCTTGACCTTCTCGAGCGTGTCGTTCAGGCCCCGGAACACTCGGCCGAGCGCGATGCCGAGGACCATCGCCACGCCGATCCATGCCGGTAGGAACCGGTCCAGCGTGGACAGACTCGCCGCTCCTACGGGGTGATCGTCCATTGCGCTGCTCCCCTCGAATACCCATCGTCGATCGTCGAACAGCGATGACCCTAACGAAGGACCACGGCGAAACGTGGATCGGCTAGCTCAATTATGATTGACTCATTGTGTGAAGAGGCAAAGTGACCCAACGCTGTCGGTGCGAGCGGCGATGCACGCCGCCCTGGCTGAACCTGCCCGGCTCGCGATCGTGGACGACCTAGCCTCCAGTGACAGGTCACCGAAGGAAATGGGCGATCGCCTCGGGCTGCTGTCGAACCTGTTGACCCACCATCTGGATGTGCTCGAGCAGGTCGGCTTGATCGTCCGGTTCTCGTCGGCGGGCGACGGGCGGCGCAAATACGTGCGGCTGGTGCGTGAACCGCTGGCGTCGTTGCAGATCAGCGGCCGGCAGCCGCGGGGTGACCTGCTGTTCCTGTGCAGTCACAACTCGGCGCGATCCCAACTGGCTGCCGCACTGTGGACTGCCCGCACCGGCCGGCCGGCTTCGTCGGCGGGCACTCACCCAGCGCCGCGCGTCCATCGCGGCGCGATCGCCGCTGCTCGGCGCGCCGGCATACGCCTCGACGACGCGACCCCGAAGCTGGTCGGCGCCATCTCGGCTGACACTCAGGTGGTCACCGTGTGCGACCGCGCTCACGAAGAGCTCGACCCAGGCCTGGGCTGGTGGCACTGGTCCCTTCCCGACCCAGTGGAGGCTGGAACCGCCGCTGCATTCGACGACGTCGTCGCCGACCTCGGCGCCCGCATCGCCACGCTCATCTCCAACGACACGACCAACGACACGACCAACGACACGACCAACGACACGACCAACGACACGACCAACGACACGACACAACGAACGACGGCTCGAAAGACCCGACAATGACCACCCGCCTCGGTATCAACGGCTTTGGTCGCGTTGGCCGCCTCGCTGTACGCGCGCTCCGACAGAACCCTGATCTGCAACTCGTCCACGTCAACGAGCACAAGGGTGGCCTGGAGACCGCAGCCCACCTGCTCGAGTTCGACACAGTGCATGGCCGCTACCAAGGCCAGGTTGGCGTCGATGGCGGCCGGCTGATGATCGACGGATCGGCTGTCACGTTCTCCGACCACTCGACTCCCGGTGCCATCCCGTGGGACGAGCACGGTGTCGACCTGGTGATCGAATCGACGGGCAAGTTCAAGACCGCCGCCGACATCGAACCGCACTTCGGTCGCGACGTCCGCAAGATCGTGGTTGCGTGCCCGGTGAAGAGCGAGGGCGTGCTCAACGTGGTGATGGGCTGCAACGATCACCTCTACGACCCTGCCGTCCACCGCATCGTCACTGCCGCATCGTGCACCACGAACTGCATAGCGCCGGTGGTGAAGGTGCTCCACGAGGCGATCGGTATCGAACGGGGTGCGATCACGACGATGCACGACGTCACCAACACCCAGGTGGTGGTCGACGCACCGCACAGAGACCTCCGCCGGGCCCGTTCGGCGCTGAACTCGCTGATTCCCACCTCCACCGGTTCGGCGACCGCAATCACCCTCATCTACCCCGAGCTGGCCGGGAAGCTGAATGGCATCGCCGTGCGTGTGCCGTTGCTCAACGCGTCGCTCACCGACTGCGTGTTCACGATGGCTCGCGACGTCACGGTGGATGAGATCAACACCCTGTTGCGCGACGCGGCGGCCGGTCCACTCGCCGGGATCCTCGGGTTCGAGGATCGGCCGCTCGTGTCCGCCGACTACACCAATGACGTCCGTTCCGGCATCGTCGATGGTCCGTCGACGATGGTGATCGACGGCCGGATGCTGAAGGTTCTCGTGTGGTACGACAACGAGTACGGCTACGCACACCGCATGGTCGAACTCGCGGCGAAGGTCGCAGCATCGCTCGAGCACAGCTGACATGAAGTTGCGCAACTATGTCCTGGTGACCGCCGGCTATTGGGTGTTCACCCTCACCGACGGTGCGCTGCGGATGCTCGTGCTGCTGCACTTCAACGAGCTCGGCTACTC
>Ga0105044_10006938_pt1 | contig 15595 bp, 11 predicted proteins | sample MAT01_FD_78092 | JGI IMG/M metagenome (GOLD analysis project Ga0105044, IMG submission 78092) | Freshwater microbial communities from Lake Fryxell liftoff mats and glacier meltwater in Antarctica - MAT-01 | ecosystem: Environmental > Aquatic > Freshwater > Ice > Liftoff microbial mat | place... | reverse complement strand
CCGTGGAACTTCCCTAGGTGGAACTTTCCTGAGCCGAATGTCCTTGAAAATCGAGGGCGTCTGGGCTACATAGTACGGCTGTGGCAAAGGTCAGAAGCCCAGGCACTCCCACTCGCTAGCCCAATATCCCCTAGGTTGGGCAGCAGCTAGACAGCAGCAGACGGCAGCAGACAGACAGGAGACAGACAGACAGGAGACAGAGGATCAACTGACCGCCCCTCGCTCTATGGGGGCACGGTCTATGGTAAAAGTCTGGGATATGAGTCTGGGGTAATGTCGAAAGGCTTGATCCGTGATAGAACAGACGAGATCTTTGTCCCGGTAGTTTTCCATCCGGTGTTTATGAATGCATCTGCGAGCGACTCAAATTTATGCGTTTTGCTGATCGTGACGGATGATCTGGTCGCTCAGCAAGCCCGTTCTGATTTGCATGGGTTGGGCTATCATGTGGCGATCGCCCGTGACAGCGGCGGTGGGTTAAAGCAAGCCAAAGACCTCAAGCCTGCCCTCATCGTGGTCGATCGGTTGCTGGCCGAAGAATCGGGGCTGGCCCTCTGCAGCAGCCTCCGCAGCAATGGCCTCCGCATCCCCACGTTGCTGATGATGTCACGCGATACGGTAGAAGACCGCATTGCCTGCCTCGAAGCCGGAGCCGATGATTACTTCCTCAAACCCTACCGCAGCGAAGAATTTCTCAAGCTGGTGCGCTTCTACCTCCAGCCCGATGTCACCACCAACGAGCAGTTGCGGTTTACCGACCTGATGCTAGATTTGGCAACGCGCAGAGCCTCTCGGGGCGATCGCAGCATCGACCTCACCATGAAAGAGTTTGAGCTATTGAAATACCTCATGGAGCATCCCCGCGAAGTCCTCACCCGCGAACAAATTCTCGAAAATGTGTGGGGCTACGACTTTATGGGCGAATCCAACGTGATTGAGGTCTACGTCCGCTACCTCCGCCTCAAAATCGAAGACGAAGGCGAAAAACGGCTCATTCAAACGGTGCGGGGCGTGGGCTATGTCCTACGGGACACCTAAAAACCCAGCGCCTAGGAATGTTCTACGAATCGCCCTGACAGCATATTGCTATAACAGCATATAAACCGCGTCTAACTTGAAACCCAGAGTTTTCCCTCACCCTAAATCCCTCTCCCTAGGGAGAGGGACTTTGAAAGCTTTTCCGGCTCCCCTCGCCCTTTGGGAGAAGGGCTGGGGGTGAGGGCTAAAACTACAGTTCTCAGCGTGGACTTGGTTTAGAGAAAACCCAAGACGAAACTTCTGGAAGACAATCCCGGTCAACAGGGATGAACCACACAGTCAGCAGGATAGGTAGGTATGCCGCGACAATTCTTTCGATGGAACTCGATCCGGGGACGCGCATGGCGGTGGCAATCGATGCCATCATGGGCTGGGTTAATGGCTTTGAGCCTTTCTGTGGCGCTTCTGGGCTGTGGCGTGCCCTCGGCTCTTTCGTCCGATGATGTCGCCCCCTCAGCCAGCACCGAGATGCCAACCCAGGCGGGTCAACTATTACCGATCACGGCAGAAGTAGAGATTGCGGGGCAAGTGGTGCAGCTAGAGGTGACCCGCACCCGCGAGGAGCAAGCCATGGGGTTGATGCATCGCCCTTCCCTAGAAGCCAACCGAGGCATGTTGTTTGAGTTTCCCCGCGCCTTCCCGGTGCAGTTTTGGATGAAGAATGTGCTGATTCCGCTAGACATGGTGTTTCTGCATAACGGCGAGGTGCAAGCCATTGTCACGGCTCCTCCTTGCGATCGCGAGCCCTGCCCCACCTATGGCCCCGGCACCCCCGTAGACACAGTGATTGAGTTGCGCGGCGGACGAGCCGGTGAGTTGGGCTTAGAAGAGGGCGATCGCCTCCAAATTCGCTTCCTCGACACCCCTCAACCCTAGTCGCCCTACCCAAAAAAGCACACACAGCAAGGGCTGGCCTCAACGCTTGAGGCCAGCCCTTGCTGCAATTGGGTGATGAGATCGGGTGCTTAGTGGGTGGGCGCTTGGCGGTGGGCGATCGCCGTCGCCAAACTGGTGAGCGCGTGGGTGTCTACGGCTAAATGTTCGCCTAGCTCTAAAAATTGGTGGGCGATCGCCCGATCCTCAGGGGAACCTTGCACCAAGGGCAAGACCATGCCGACGAGGTGGCGAAGATATAGTTCTTGGGCGCGATCGCGGGTCAACCCGGCACAGAGTTGCCGCCCGACTTGCAGCAAGCTCAGCAGCAACGCAATATGCTCGGCGGCGGTGAGCCGATCGAGTTCATAGAGCAAATGCCAAAGCATGCTGAGAATCATCCGTTCTAGGATTTGACGGATTTCTTGGGGACGAATCTGGCAGCGGAGTTGTTGGGCTTCATTGGCGATCGCCTCTAAGGCTGAAAGATAGCTCTGACAGAGAGTGAGGTTGACCGTCGCCCAGTCGCCCAGTTCCCGCTCTAGGGCTTGCAGGGTGGCCAGCGCCCGGTGGCTCAGGGTGATCTCGGCAGCCACTTGCAGCTCTGCAGGAACCTCCAATTCATCGCGGTGAAAGGCCATCAGCACCCCAAAATTATCTCGGTATACCTGGGCATAGAGCTGATCAAGCCCCGTCAAGGTCGATTGGCTCAAGAGGCGCATAATCCGATGGCGATCTTCGGCAAACAGGTGTTGGAGGCCAAAGGACTGATCCCCGAATGAACGCTGCATCGCCAAAATCACTTGGGCCGCACTGGCAGACTCTAGCGCCGTCAACAGGTCAGCGGTGATTTGAGCGGAATGACGACGCCCCGCAAAGGGCTGAATGCAGCAGTGAAAATCCCAACCGCCCAAGTGCAATACGGCAAACACCAGATAGGCCGTTTCGCAGGTAATTTCAGAGGTGAGCTGGAGTTGCCCAACGGCCAAGGTAAGGGGGCCAATGCGCCGCAGTTGGTAGTCGAGTTGTTGGGTGCGGTAGCAATAGATGCGGGCTTCGGGAGCATAGGTTTGAAAGAGAGAGCTGATGGCATAGTGCGCCGCCACCTGTTGAATGGTGGTGCGATGGGGCGCAACCAGTTGCCGATAGAGTTCAGCCCCGTTGCCAAACTGCTCCACATTGCTGGGGATCGCCGCCAACCGGCGCACAAACTCCTGCTCTAGCCGGATGCCCATCACCTCTTCGGCCAGCTCTAAGGCACGGGCGGCATAGCGCAGCACCTGGGTTCCTTCAGGGCGCGACACCTCCTCAAAAAACCAACCACAACTGGTATACATCAGGAGGGCATGGCGCTGCATTTCGAGCAACCGCAGGGCATCAACTCGCTCGGCATGGCTGAGGCGGCGAACTTGGTGGTGCGCCAGAAAACGGCTGATGTTGCTGGAGGAGCGATCGCCCAAGAGTTGCACATATTCATCCCGCGCCCGCCAAGGATCTTGGAAAAACTTGGCTCCCTCGGTGTCGTAGAGGGTAATCAGGCGATCGCGCAGCCAGTCGAGGGCATCCCGCAGGGGACGCCGCCATTGTTGGTGCCAAAGGCCACCGCCACCACAGCCGCAATCCTCCTGCCACCGATCAACGCCATGGGGACAACTCCACGCCGTCACGGGTTTGAGCACCACTTCCCAGGTGGGAGGGTGCAAGCTGAGGTAATGGGCATAGTTGGTCACCGTCCAGCCTCGTGCTGGAAATTCTTGGGTCACCGCATAGGCGATCGCCTTCTCTGCACCGCCCTTATGATGGCCAAAGGTTTCGCCATCGGTGGCCACCGAAATGAGCTGTGCATCTCGATGATCCCCCCGCACAGCCTGCGCCAACCGCGCGGTCAAATGTTGAGAGCTGTTGAGCCCGTCGCTAAAGCCCATATCCCGTGAAATCGGGCCATCGTAGAAAAACAGCGTGATGAATTGGGGGTTGCCCTGCTCATCGGGATCAGGCAAATAGCAGCGATAGGGGCGAACGGGATCGATCTGGCTGCCGCCGACTTCGATCCAGCTAGGGTCAGGATCTTGGGGGTTGGGCATGACACGACACCGCTGCGCCTGAGACGGAGCCAAAACCACAAACCGGATGCCCTCATCCACTAAAACCTTGAGAGTGGCATAATCTATGGCGGTTTCGGCCAGCCACATCCCTTCGGGATCACGGCCAAAGCGCTTCTGAAAATCAGCCTTACCCCAGCGCACTTGGGTATATTTGTCACGCTCGTTGGCCAAGGGCAGGATGATGTGGTTGTAGACTTGGGCGATCGCATTGCCATGGCCATTCAACCGCTCACAACTCTTGCGATCGGCCTCCAAAATCCGTTGGTAGGCTTCCGGGTCGGCCTGCTCCAGCCAACTCATGAGCGTGGGGCCAATATTGAAGCTCAGGTATTCAAAATTATTGACGATGCGGATGACCTCGCCACGGTCGTTGAGAATGCGGGCAAAGGCATTGGGGCGATAGCACTCGTGATGGATGCGCTCATTCCAGTTATGAAACGGAGCTGCGCCCGGTTGCCGCTCAATGGCATTGAGATAGGGATTTTCGCGGGGAGGCTGATAAAAGTGACCATGCACCGTCACAAAAACCCCCGTACTCGTGGGTTGAGCAGGCACTAGGGGCTGCGGCTCTGGCCACTGACCTTGAAGCAGCGCCAGGGTTTCAGGAGACACAGAATGGAGAGCAGGAGAAGGAGAAGACATGAAGGACAACTCGTAGAAGTGAAGATTAGGAGCGAAGATTTAGAACAACCCGGGGCAGCAGAGGGGCATCATAGCTACCCAACCAACAGCCTCAACAGGCTTAAACCCTGGGAACAAAGAATTAGATGATCGGTGGAAACTTTGGGGGATCGCAACATGGGGATCGCAACCGATAGCAGGGATCAACCCATTGGGGATCATGAGGGATCATAGAGAATCAAAGGGATACTAAAGGCTATCCTGAATGGGATCAATGAGAGCAATTTGCCTAGGTAAAAAAGCTTAGTCAAAAATCCATGCTTAGAATCAGGATGGTGTCGTAGAGAAACAACCAAGGCTCACAAAAACAGCCCAGCGAGCATTGCATTGCCATCTAGGAAGCCTTGTCAATTATAGCGCTGTGGCGATCGCCCCATCCAGTCCTTCATGAAAGTTGCAGATTCATACAAGGTTTGAGTATCGCCTAGAAGCCTCAGCAAAGGGTCAGGAGAAGGGGGCATTCAGACAGGCTCAAGTTAGTAGGAAAGGGGGGCGATCGCCAGCGCTATCCCAAGAGACAGCACCCATCCCATTTCCCAACTCCAGCCAACGATCCCCCAGCCAATCCGCCCATTCGCAATAAAACTTTATATTGAAAGATATTGAAAGCCACCACAGCAACACAACAGCATGGAGCGACTGTCATCTACTAAAAGATCGGCCAGAAGGTTCTACAAACCAGGCCGCATCGCAAATCTAGCCTGAGTCAGGAGGGTTGTCGGGATCTGGCGCACCAGCCTTTAAGGCTTGACCGTTTCTGCACGGGGTGGCAATTCTAGGGGAATGGTGCCCAACAGTCCTTTCCGAAAATCGTTCAAAATTTGACGGGCAGTGCGCTCTTGGTCATTGCTATAGCGCTTCTGGGCAAGGGCTTCTAGGTAGCTTTCTCCGGTCATCAGCAACGGATCTAAATCGTAGCGCGATCGCAATCCATTCACACCATCTGGAGCTTGAGGGTGTAAGTGCTTGAGCAAATCAATAAGCGCACTCGTAATCCGCTGGTTATCGTAAGCAGCTTCGCCAATATCATCACAAATGGCCAGTTTCAGCGCAGATTCTTGATCTTTGAGCAAAGACGGCAAGACCCCAGGGGCATCTAGCAACTCAATTTCTTTGGAGATCCGCACCCAGCGCAGTTGCCGAGTCACCCCCGGACGGCGGGCACTCTCGACCACGCGCCGGTTGAGCAGCCGATTGATCAACGCCGACTTGCCCACATTCGGAAACCCAATGACCACCGCCCGCACCGGGCGGGGTAGCATCCCCCGTTCTCCCCGCTTTGCATTGACGCGATCGCCCACCCGTTTCGCCGCCTTCAACACCGCATCTACCCCCATGCCCTGGTTAGAATTGGTGAGAATCGGCTCTTCTCCCTGCGCTTGGAACCAAGCCATCCACTGGTTCTGAAGGTTTTTGGGGATCATGTCCATCCGGTTGAGCACCAAAACCCGCTCTTTGTTACTAATCCAGATGGCCACCTGCGGGTGCTCTGTCGCCAACGGAATTCGTGCATCCCGCACTTCCAGGACGACATCGACCTTCTTGAGCTGCTCTTGCAACTGCCGCTCAGCTTTCGCAATGTGGCCGGGATACCACTGAATCGTCGGAGAGGACATAGGCACACTTCTACAACATCGCCCAATTAATAGCCGACACGCCACCACCATTGAGACTTATTATTATCCGCTATTTTGTTGGCCGGATGCAAAAGGGCATTGAGCAGGCTCCATGGATCAATGCCCTATCCTTAAAAATTGCAACAGTTAAAAATAAAGAATTAACAGATTATGAATGACCGTCAAGCACAGGCTAAACCAGCAAGAGTGCGTTTCTAAAAATTATTCATCTCCAAAATAGTCAGAATCAATTTTTTTGATTTCATAACTTGAGACCGTCGAAACGCCTAGGTGGAAATCAATCATGTATTGCGCCAGTTGCTCTCCATCAATTAAGACAATTTTGGTTTCATTGCGGGGAATATAGTCTTTAGCTTGCTCAGAAAACTTAGAGGTGGTGATAAAAATCCCCTTACGCGCACCTTGCCCAGCCAAGGCTCCCACAAATTTTTGGATTTCGGGTCGCCCCACAACGGTGCCATTCCAACGTTTGGCTTGGACATAAATCACATCTAAGCCCAACTTATCTTCCTTGATCATGCCGTCTATGCCTTCATCTCCACTCTTGCCAATGGCCTGCCCTGCTTCCTTAATCGAGCCGCCATAGCCCATCTTGACCAATAGCTCAACGACCAACTGCTCAAAAAATTCAGGTGAACACGCTTTGACTTTTTCGAGCAAATCTAGAGCTAAGGTTTTGCGAATATTTTGATAAGCCGCTTCTAACGATTCTTCTGGTGTTTCAAAATCAGAAATCTCGTTGTCACTCCCTAGAGTGATTGTGCCGTTGGGTGTGAAGCCCAAAAATTCTAAATATTCTGGAAATTGTTTAAGAAGACGGCCATTAATCACGGGTGGATTTTGGCGCAAAAGATCGAGGCCACGGGGCGTTATTTTAAAGAGCGATCGCCCCGGAGACTCTACTAAACCCGCCTTTTTTAGGTGCGTTCTAGCCCATCCTACCCGGTTATCAAAAATGGGTTGTCTGCCGCTGGGTAGGAGTTCTTTTCGTTCTATGGCACTCAAATTAAACCCTTGGGCAAGACATTCGATAGTCTCTCTCAGCGTATGTTCTTGTCCATCGCTAGCCAACTGCATCAGCGGCAACATCACACGTTGAAAGTCTGGAATCGGCATGGTGTCTGTTCTATCGTTCTGGGTAGAGCACAAAGGGCTTTTTCTCAGAGTTCCCTGTCTCCTTGAAGCAGTAACAGCTTAGAAAAATAGCACCTGATTTCAGCCCAGAACGGTTACGCCATGACAGCGATCGCACGCTAAACAGCGTAGGCTAGAGAGTCGATCCTGAGTGTAATGTCCGTTGTGAAATGTTCTTCGTAGAATGCTTAATCCCCTGCCATGATTCCTCTTTCCTCTGATTGGGTCGCGAGATCGCTGCCGCTCACCCCTCCCAGCAACGATGCCCCTGAGCAATTTGCCAGCGACAACTATTCAGGAATCTGCCCCGAAGCCTTGGAATATACCCTGCGTGCCAATGGGGGCAGTGCCCCAGCCTATGGCAATGATCCCTGGACGCAGCGCGCCGCCGATCGCTTCCGAGAGTTATTTGAAACAGATTGTGATGTATTTTTTGTGTTCAACGGCACGGCGGCCAATTCCTTGGCCTTGGCGGCCATGTGCCAGTCATACCACAGCGTCATTTGCCATGAGTTAGCGCATATCGAAACCGATGAGTGTGGGGCACCCGAGTTTGCCTCCAATGGCTCTAAGTTAATGCTGGGGCAAGGAGCATTGGGCAAACTCACCCCAGAATCGATTGAGGCGATCGCCACTAAGCGCACCGATATTCACTACCCTAAACCGAAGGTTGTCAGCATCACCCAACCGACAGAACTCGGGACGCTCTACAGCCTCGACGAACTCCAAGCCATTCACGCAACCGCAGCCCGCCATGCGCTCAAAATCCACATGGATGGGGCACGCTTTGCCAATGCGATCGCCGCGCTAAAGGTTTCCCCCGCAGACCTCACATGGAAGGTCGGGGTCGATGTGCTGTGCTTCTGCGGCACCAAAAATGGCATGGCTGTGGGGGAGGCCATCCTCTTTTTCAACCGCGACCTAGCCGCAGATTTTGCTTACCGCTGCAAGCAAGCAGGGCAGCTAGCCTCCAAAATGCGGTTCATCGCCGCCCCTTGGCTAGGCTTACTCGAAACCGGAGCTTGGTTGCGAAATGCCCAACATGCCAACCGCTGCGCCGCTTACTTAGCCGCGCAATTGACCCAAATTCCAGGAGTCTCGCTGATGTTTCCATGCCAAGCCAATGGCGTGTTTGTGTCGCTGCCCGAAAGGGTGATTCAAGGATTGCGCGATCGCCAGTGGCTGTTTTACACCTTCATCGGCGTCGGGGGTGTCCGCTTCCTCTGCGCCTGGAACACCACCCAAGAACGACTAGATGCACTCATCCAAGATGTAAAGCAGCTCATGGCAAAACAGCCCTAAACCCCAAGCACTCTCAGGAAAGCACCTCAGGAACGCACTCTTAGGGAACCACCATAACCGGGCAGGGTGACAGGTTAATGACGCGATTTGTGACGCTGCTAGATGCGCCTTCTTCGGTCAGGCCAACGCCCCGACAGCCCATCACAATCAGGTTGACGTTGAGTTCATCGGCCACATCACAAATCACAAAGGCTGGTTTACCGGCCCGTTCTAATACCTCCGATTCAATCCCCTGCTTGCTAAAAAGGGCGCGGGCGCTGTGCAAGAGTTCGGCGATCGCCTCTGGGGAAGTCATTTCTGCGGCGGAGGGTTCGCCCTCCACCAATTCTTCAACCACCGAGAGTAAGACCAACCGACTGCTATAAGTTTTTACCAAATCCGTCACGACCTCCACCGCTTCGCGGGCTTCACGGCTTTGGTCAATGGGAAACAAAATAGTTTTAAACATGGCTTTATCTCTCCAAAGATCCAGATTCTTGTAGAGTTTTGAAGGGAGGGGAGAAATTGCAAAACCAACATCGGCAACCCATAGGGATGGGTGTCAATGCGAAGATCTGCTAAGCATGAGACAGAATCCTAGCGTCTGTTGCTCGATGCCGTTACCTACGAGTGTAGACCGTTATTCGATGGCTGCTACGTCAGATTGCGGAGAAGGGCGATCGCCCTACCCAATCACTGGGGTCTGTCTAGATCCTAACCCAGACGCTGACAGCCGACTGGAGGATCAACTGCCGCGATCGCCCCTAGCGATACCAGGGTTGACAGGGACTGCCTCAAGGACATCGGCCTTGGCCTCGATATCCTTGAGGCAGCCCCACCCTAAAAGCCACTAGGATTTTGTTTAGAAACTCTGACGTTTTACAATGACGATCAGTTCTTGTTGAATAAGTATAAAGACTCATTTAGGGGGTTTGTTAAGAAGGTGTCTAAGAAGTCTATTGCTAGTTTGTCGGCTGCCGACCTCCAAGGGAAGCGGGTTTTGGTTCGGGCTGATTTCAACGTGCCACTCGATGAAACCGGAGCCATCAGCGATGACACTCGGATTCGAGCGGCATTGCCAACCATCAACTATTTGACAGAAAACGGCGCAAAAGTCATCCTCAGCAGCCACTTTGGCCGTCCGAAGGGTGACAACTTTGAGGCGCGGGTAACCGATAAGTTCCGCCTCACCCCCGTTGCCAAGCGCTTGTCCGAGCTGCTCGGCCAAGAGGTCGTCAAGCCCTCTGACTGTATTGGCGACGAAGTAGAAGGGGTCGTAGCGGCCATGCAACCGGGCCAAGTCATTTTGCTCGAAAACGTGCGATTTCACCCCGAAGAAGAGAAAAATACACCAGAATTTGCTGCCAAGCTGGCCTCAATTGCCGATCTCTACGTCAATGATGCCTTTGGCACCGCCCACCGTGCCCACGCTTCCACCGAAGGAGTCGCGAAATATCTACACCCCGCTGTGGCTGGGTTTTTAATTGAAAAGGAATTGGAATACCTACAAAATGCCATCCACAATCCCCAGCGTCCTTTAGCCGCGATCATTGGCGGATCGAAGGTATCTAGCAAAATCACCGTGATCGAAAGCCTGCTCGAAAAAGTAGACAAGCTACTGATTGGCGGCGGGATGATCTTCACCTTCTACAAAGCTCGTGGCCTGAGTGTTGGCAAATCGTTGGTTGAAGATGAGTTTTTAGAATTGGCTCGAACCTTAGAAGTCAAGGCTAAAGAAAAAGGGGTCGATTTGTTGCTACCCACGGATGTAGTTGTGGCCGATAACTTCGCCCCCGATGCCAATGCCCAAACCGTCAGTGTGGAAGCGATCCCCGATGGCTGGATGGGGTTAGACATCGGCCCCGACGCCGTGAAAGTCTTCCAAGAAGCCTTAGGTGAATGCAAATCAGCCATTTGGAATGGCCCCATGGGTGTGTTTGAGTTTGATAAATTTGCCGCCGGCACAGAGGCGATCGCCCATACCCTGGCTGACCTCACCAAAACGGGCACAATCACCATCATCGGTGGTGGCGACTCCGTGGCGGCTGTCGAAAAAGTGGGCTTGGCCGACCAAATGAGCCACATCTCCACTGGCGGGGGTGCTAGCCTCGAACTGCTCGAAGGCAAAGTCCTTCCTGGCATTGCCGCGCTCAACGACGCCTAACCCCCCTAAATTCCTAGTCCGTTAAGGTTCATCAGCCCCTCTAACATCCTGATTCTGCTCTGGGAGAGGGATTTAGAACAAGGGCAACACCGCCAAAGCGGCTGAGAAATAGATCCAAATCACCTAAAAAGCGTGGCTCCTGGAGGAACCACGCTTTTTCAATCGGCCTCAAACCAGTTTCCAGCCTCAAACCGGTTTCTAAAAGACCAGATTCTACAGGCGTAGCCATGATCCATAGGACATTTACCTGTCATTCCCGCGCAGGCGGGAATCCATCCTGAGCGTCATGCAACCCATGGATTCCCGTTTCCACGGGAATAACGCTGGTATGTCCTAATCTTTGTGACTATCGCTATAAAAACGGATTTGTAGCCAGATATGCCACAGCCTAAGACTACAGGTGGGTCAATACAGGAGAAGCCAGATGAGCTATCTCTGGAGCTTTCATCGCCGCTGCCGGAAAAGCTCCATTGATCTTGGCGTAGGAGTCTTCCAACTGAGCCGTCAGTTGAGTGGTGCTGGCATCATATAACTGCGTCAACAACTTGGGATAGAACCCAATCCCAATAATGGGGATCAGGAGGGACGCAATGATAAAGATCTCACGGGGTTCAGCATCTATGAGCATCTCATGCTCGACCAACTCCTTGTTTTCGGAGCCATAGAAAATCTCGCGCAACATGGAGAGCAAGTAGATAGGGGTGAGGATCACGCCGATCGCCGCGAGGGTCACGATGATGACCTTAAACGTCAGGTCATAGGCGGGGCTAGTGGCAAAGCCCACAAACACCATCAGTTCGGCCACAAACCCACTCATCCCCGGAAGCGCCAGGGACGCCATCGAGCAGGTAGTGAACATGGCAAAGATCTTGGGCATCTTGCGCCCAACCCCGCCCATTTCATCCAAAATCAGGGTGTGGGTGCGATCGTAGGTTGCGCCCACCAAGAAGAAGAGGCTGGCTCCAATTAACCCATGGGAGACCATTTGCAACACGGCACCGCTCAACCCCAAGTTGGTAAAGGAGGCGATCCCAATCAGCACAAACCCCATGTGGGAGATGGAGGAGTAAGCGATTTTACGCTTTAGATTGCGCTGGGCAAACGAGGTGAGCGCCGCATAAATAATGTTGACCACGCCCAAAATAATCAGGATGGGCGCAAAGTATACATGGGCGTCGGAGAGCATTTGCACGTTCATCCGAATCAAGGCATAGCCGCCCATTTTCAGCAAGATCCCTGCCAGTAGCATGTGGACGGGGGCAGTGGCTTCGCCATGGGCGTCTGGCAGCCAGGTATGGAGGGGGAAGATTGGCAGTTTCACGCCATAGGCAATCAGGAACCCGGTGTAGGCCAGCAACTGAAACTTCAGCGGATAATCCTTCGCCATTAAGGCCTGCATATCAAAGGTAACGGTATCGCCGTAGAAGGCCATGGCTAGGGCGGCAACCAAGATAAATAGCGAACCCCCTGCGGTGTAAAGGATGAACTTAGTAGCCGCATAGAGGCGCTTTTTGCCGCCCCAAATAGAAAGCAGCAAATAGACGGGGATCAGCTCTAGCTCCCACACCAAGAAGAACAGCAGCATATCTTGCACGGCAAACACCGCAATTTGGCCGCCATACATGGCCAAAATCAAGAAGAAGAAGAGGCGCGGCTTCAGGGTGACCGGCCAAGAGGCCAAGATCGCCAGGGTTGAGATGAAGGATGTCAGCAGGATCAGGGGCATGGAAAGACCATCGGCACCCACCGACCACTTCAGGTCCAGCATGGGCAACCAGGTATAGCTCTCGACCATCTGGAGGCCAGCAATGGAGGGGTCGTATTGGGTGTAGAAGCCGTAGATCAGGATGGCAAAATCAACCAAGCCGACGACCAAGGAATACCAGCGGATGGTTTTGCCATCTTTGTCTGGGATGAAGGGAATTAGAAGAGACGCTGCAATTGGCAGCAAGATGACGGTTGTTAAGAAGGGAAACGTCGCGGTATCCATGGGTATCTTGTAGATGGAAAAAGGGAGTTCAACAGGCAAGGGGGAGGGTTCTAGAAGGCGCTAGAAAGGTTTGGCAGTGTTGATCTAGAACGGAAAAGGAGATTTTTATGGAAACGCGGGTGGGGTCGTAAGGCTGGGGGTTGGTAGGGTAGGGGCGATCGCCCCTACCCTACCCCAAATTTGGCTAGCACCCTGTGCTTTAGGTCACCCCAGACACGAGCACCAGCCCTAAGACAGCACCAAACACAATCAGCGCATAAAACTGCACCCGGCCATTTTCGAGGTACTTCAAGGCTTCCCCCGTCACCAGGGTGACAAAGCCAGCCAAATTGACCACGCCATCTACAATCCGGACATCCACCTCCAATACCTGGCGCGCAAGGCGACGGCTACCTTGGATAAAGACCACCGTGTAGATTTCATCGACATACCACTTGTTCAACGAGAAGCGGTAAAGCGGCTGAATGGCTTGGGCGATCGCCCCTGGATCAATCACCTTACGGGCATACATCAAAATCGCGAGGGTGATGCCGATGAGGCCGATCCCCACGGAGCTACCCGCCATGGCAATAAACTCACCCCACTCAAAGTCAGCGGGCACACCCAAAGCGGTCACAGCTTCCACCACTTCCCCAGGGGGATGAATAAACGCCTCAAAGTAATTGCCAAAGGGCGTTCCCACCAAGCCCAGCAGCATAGACGGCACCGCCAGGATCATCAGCGGCAGCGTCATCGTGATGGGCGACTCGTGGGGGGTGTCGCTGTGGTGATCGTCATCGTGGTGATCGTCAGAATCTGCCGGGTATTCCGCCGTCAGCTCCTTAGGGTTCATGGCTCCGGGGCCAAAGGCTAACCCCAATTTTTGTAATTGCTCTGTTTTGATCTGCTTTTTGATCGTGTCGTTCGTGCCCCGAAACTCCCCTTCAAAGGTAGAAAGGTACATCCGAAACATATAGAAAGCCGTGATCCCTGCCGTCAGGAAACCCACCGCCCACAACCCAGGGTTGACCCGGAAGGTCGCACCCAAAATTTCATCCTTCGACCAAAACCCAGCAAACGGAGGCACACCACAAATGGCCAGGGTTCCAATCAAAAACGTGATCGCGGTGAAGGGCATATATTTGCGCAAGCCACCCATCAAGCGCATATCTTGCGCCAGCACGGGGTCATGCCCCACCACGCCTTCCATCCCATGGATGACAGAGCCTGACCCCAAAAACAACATAGCTTTGAAGTAAGCATGGGTCATCAGATGGAAAATGCCAGCTCCGTAGGCTCCAGCCCCCATCGCCATCACCATGTAGCCCAACTGCGACATGGTGGAATAGGCCAAGCCTTTTTTAATGTCGTTTTGGGTAATGGCGATCGTGGCTCCCATGAAGGCCGTAAAGGCTCCTGTCCAAGCCACAACATCCATCGCAACCGGCAAATGCTCAAACATGGGGAACATCCGCGCAATCAAAAATACGCCAGCGGCCACCATGGTCGCTGCGTGGATTAGGGCGGAGATTGGCGTCGGGCCTTCCATGGCGTCGGGTAGCCACACATGGAGCGGAAACTGAGCAGACTTCGCTACGGGGCCAAGAAACACCAAAATGGCGAAGAACGCAGCCAAACCAGCACTGAGCGCACCGCTCTCCACCAATTCATAGAGGCGTTCACCGATCACTTCAAACTCAAAGCTGCCCGTTGCCCAGTAGAGCGCCAACATGCCTAACAGCAAGCCAAAGTCTCCCACGCGGTTCGTCACGAAGGCTTTTTGGCAAGCATCGGCGGCGGCTTTGCGGTCATACCAGAAGCCAATCAAGAGGTAGGAACACATCCCTACCAGCTCCCAAAAGATATACACCTGCACCAAGTTAGGGCTAATCACCAACCCCAACATAGACGAGCTAAATAGGCTGAGATAGGCATAAAACCGAACATAGCCAGGATCATGCGCCATATAGCCATCGGTGTAGATCATCACCAAAAAGGCAACGGTCGTCACAATGACGAGCATCAGCGAGGAGAGGTGGTCGATGGTATAACCCATCTCCAGGTGAAAATCCCCTGCCGATGCCCAGTCGATGTATTGCAAATATGGGGCATGACCCTGGAGTTGGCTCCAAAGTAAGGCAAATGACAATACCATCGCCATCCCAGTGAGGGAGACGATGAAGATGGAACTGAACGATCGCAGTTGAATGGTGAATTTGCTGTAGGAGATCAGTCCTATCCCCAGCAGCGTCGCGCCTGCCAATGGCAAGACAGGAATGAGCCAGGCGAGTTGATAAAGGGAATCCATAGCGGGTGTCTGCTTAGCTGTCTGCTTACAAAGATTATCTGTTTAAAAAATCTCTTCAAAAAATTATCGGCTTCAAACGGCTGCTCTCAAACAGGATCAAGCTCTTCAAAATGATGGCCTCCATAAAATTGATGGCATCAATCCAACCTGTAACATTTTAGAACTTCCAAATTAAAACCTCCAAACCCTGAAGCAGGCTGCTTTTGTTTTGACAGACCTCTCGGTTGAAATCAGGATCCACATAAACATTGACAACCATAGGGTAAAGCATCCTAGACCAAGGAGAAGCGGGGAAACAGGGTGTCTCCCCTAGTACTTAAACTTTTGTAAGTATTAAGTATAGTGAAACAAAACCGTTTATATTTTGGCACAGCTTCGGCAGCCTCACTCAGGCCATCCTCCATG
>Ga0105044_10006931_pt1 | contig 15601 bp, 12 predicted proteins | sample MAT01_FD_78092 | JGI IMG/M metagenome (GOLD analysis project Ga0105044, IMG submission 78092) | Freshwater microbial communities from Lake Fryxell liftoff mats and glacier meltwater in Antarctica - MAT-01 | ecosystem: Environmental > Aquatic > Freshwater > Ice > Liftoff microbial mat | place... | reverse complement strand
TATACCTCGCTGTTCATGCGCCTGGAATGCGGGTATTGGAGCGACGCTGGCGAGCGCGCGTTGCGCCAGGCGATGGCCTGAGCCTATTTGCCGCAGTCCAAACCACGCAGAGGACCAGAGGACCCAGAGGTGAGCAGCGTTGCGCCGCGAGCTGCGCTCACCCGGAGGGTGACCCGCGTTCCTTGCTCCAAGTCGTTCAACCTCTGGTTTCTTAGGTCCTCCGTGTGAATCCGACTGCGATTTCAAGGTTGAGCCGGACGGTTTGACTGGTCGATGGACGTTGATCTGCCCGGGGGCGTGATTGGTGGTTTCGCCCGATCGGGGTGGCTGCAGGGTGCTTCCTGAATGAGCAGTTGACGCTGTCGAAAAGTCCTTGGTGTGGTCTTTACGGACTCACCTGTCCCTGGTATTTTTAGACATCGGCCGTCGAAATGCCGGTCATCTTCTTGGCCGCCAATGACTTGAGGGTGTTTGTCGAAAATGGCGAAAGACACCACAAGGTGTGGGGTTGAATTCATAAAAGAACCCTATATCTAGTGGACCTCTTCCCTCAGGCCGTCCGAATCACCATTCCCACTGCCACCCCCACCTTCATCCACGTCGCTCCACCGCCAATTGCAGGAACGGACCGCCTCGCACCCGGTTCCGCTAGTACCATGACCCTTCCCCAGCTCCAAGACTACACCTTCAACACCAAATACGCGCGCTGGAATCCGGCGATCAATCGGCGCGAGACCTACGCCGAATCGGTCGACCGGGTGTTCAGCATGCATGAGCGCAAGTACGCCGGTTACCCCATCGAGACCGAAGTCGCCTACGCCAAGGCGGCGGTGAAAGATCGCCTGGTGTTGGGCAGCCAGCGGGCCTTGCAGTTCGGTGGCCGTCCCATCGAAGACAAGAATGCGCGCATCTACAACTGCACGGTGAGCTACTGCGACCGTCCCCGCTTTTTTCAGGAGGCGCTGTGGCTGCTGCTGTGCGGCGCGGGCGTAGGCTTCTCGGTCCAGCATCACCACGTGGCCCGGCTGCCCCAGATCGGTCGCCCGTCCTCCGACAAGGTGATCTTCACCATTCCCGACTCGATCGAAGGCTGGGCCGATGCACTTGGCGCCCTGCTTTCAAGTTACCTGGTCGCCGACCAGCCCTTCCCGGAATACGCGGGCAAGACGGTGGAGTTCGATTTCAGCAAGATCCGCCCGGCTGGCTCGTCCTTGTCCAGCGGAGTGGGCAAGGCGCCCGGCTCTGGCCCACTCAAGCGCAGCCTTGAGCAGGTCCGCGTGGTGCTCGAAACCCGTCTGGTTACCGCCGGCGCGCCCTGCGCCCTGCGCTCCATCGATGCCTATGACATCGTCATGCATGCCAGCGACGCGGTCCTGGCCGGTGGCGTGCGCCGCAGCGCGACCATCTGCATCTTCTCGCTGGATGACACCGAGATGGTCAATGCCAAGACCGGTGACTGGTTCATCAAGAACCCCCAGCGCGGCCGCTCGAACAATAGCGCCCTGCTGCTGCGCGACCGCACCCTGAAAAGTGATTTCGCCGGCCTCATGAAGGCCGTGCGTGAATTCGGCGAGCCCGGCTTCGTGTGGGCCGACAGCACCGAGATCATGTACAATCCCTGCGTCGAGATCGGCATGTACCCGGTCGACCTGACCACCGGCGAGACCGGCTGGGCGTTCTGCAATCTGTGCGAGATCAACGTCAAGGCGTGCACCACCCCGGCGATCTTCCTGCGCGCCTGCAAGGCCGCGGCGATCCTGGGCACCCTGCAGGCCGGCTACGACCGCTTCGAGTACCTGGGCGAGACCACCGAGCGCATCGTCCGTCGCGAGGCCCTGCTGGGCTGTTCGATGACCGGCATGATGGATAACCCGGCCATCGCTTTCGATCCCGCCATGCAGCGGCAGGGGGCCGAGCTGATCCTGGCAGAAAATGAACTGATGGCGCGTAAACTGGGCATCAATCCCTGCGCCCGGGCCACCTGCGTGAAGCCGGCCGGCACCACCAGCTGCATCCTGGGGACCGCGTCCGGCATCCACGCCCATCACGCGCGGCGCTATTTCCGCCGGGTGCAGGCCAATGTGAACGAGACGCCCTACCAGTACTTCAAGCTGCATAACCAACGTGCGGTCGAGAAGAGCGTGTGGAATCCCAATGGCACCGATGCGGTGATCACCTTCTGCATCGAGGTGCCGGAAGGCGCCCGCACCTTGAACGAGGTCGGCGCCATCGACCTGCTCACCCACGTCAAGTTAACCCAAGAAAACTGGGTCAATTCGGGCAAGCGCGAAGACCGCTGCGCCCAGCCCTGGCTGCGCCACAATGTCTCCAACACCATCACCGTGCGCGAGGACGAGTGGGACGCGGTCACCGACTTCATCTTTGCGCACCGTGAGGCCTTCGCCGGCGTGTCGTTGCTGCCCATGGGCGGCGACCTGGACTATCCGCAGGCGCCCTTTGTGGCGGTGTGGACCTTCGAAGAGCTGATCAAGGAATACGCCGTGGGCGCCCTCTTCGCCTCCGGCCTGATCGTCGATGGCCTGCACGCCTTTGACGATGATCTGTGGGCGGCCTGTGACTGCGCCCTGGGTCGCGGCCGCAGCCTGGATCTGCCGCAGATCATGCCCGGCGAGGACCTGGCCCAGCTGCAGGAGCGCATCAAGAAGCTGCTGCTGCAGAAAGACTGGGTGCGTCGCGCGCGCAAGTTCGCCACCAACTACTTCGGGGCCGACGTCAAGCGCATGACCTGGTGCCTGAAGCGCGTCCACAACTGCAAGATGTGGGAAGACCTCAAGCGCGAGTACCAGCCCGTCGATTACACCCTGATGCTCGAGACCGCAGACAATACCGAGAACGTCGCCCTGGACCCGGCCTGTGCCGGCGGCAAGTGCGATGTGCTGGCGCCGACCGGCGGGAAGTAGCCCGCTGGACTCGCTCCAGACGCCACCCAGCCTGTGGTCATGACGACACGTCCTGGGTGGTTCCGCTATTGGGTGTTAGGTGAAGGCCGGCCGATGCATGCGATCTGGTGGGTGCTGGCCGGCCTTGCTTGTGGCTTCATCTTTGGCATCGCGGCAGCAGCCCGGGCGCCCGATATCCGCTATCTGGTCGAGCCGATCATGACGGTGCGGGAATCGGACCTGCCCCAACCGGTCACCCCGCCGCCGCCGGGTATGGTCTGGGCCTTCGCCCAAACCACCGGCTATTGTCCCTGTACGATCTGCTGCGGGAAGAACGACGGGATCACCGCCAGCGGGCGTAATGCCTACGAGTACCCCTGGGGCATCGCCGCAGGGCGTCTGTCGTGGGTGCCGAAAAACACCTGGATGATGGTACCGGGCTACGGCTATGCCCTGGTCGATGACACCGGCGGGGCCATGCGGCAGAGCGCGAAAAGGGGAATCATCCATCTGGATCTGCGCTTCGTTACCCATCAGAACGCCAGGCGGTGGGGGGTCAGGCGCATGTGGATCGCCATCCCCGCGGGGTCGGAATTGTCGCGACTGGCTGCTGAGCAATAGGATCGGCCGTTGTGTTCCGGCGGCGTCCGCGCAACGTTCCGCATTCCACCAAGGGTATCCTCATGACGTATTTCCGCATCGTCCCCACGCTGCTGCTGGCTGCCGGTCTTGGTGCTGGCGAGGCGACTTTGCCGCTGATGGAGGCGCGCCTGGCCGACGGGACGCAACTGACCAAGCACTGGGAGGCGAGCATTCTTGCCCTGGTGTGGAAGGACCCCGCCATGGCCCCGCTGCGGGACAAGCTGAGCGAAGGTTTGGACAAGGCCGAGAAAGAACTGGGCTTTGCGCCCTTGGCGGTGCTGGCTGCGATCAAGGACGCACGGATGGTGCTGACCGGGCTCAGCAAGGGTGACCAGTTCCCCATCCCGCATCTGCAGGCCACCGTCGATCTGGGTCCGCTGGCGACTACGGTGCTGGACAAGATGGCGGCGGCCGCTGGCAAGGACTTCGAGCGGGTGGAGGTCGCCGGCGCGGAGGTCGCATACGTGCCGGCCAAGGCCATCTTCCCAGTGACTATCGCGCGCTTCGGTACGCGCCTGGCACTCGCCCTGGGGGAGCCGATCGGCACGGTGCCGGCGGTGGCCGCCAGCGTGTCGGATTTCCATCTGAACGCCGATATGACGGCCGGCATGAAGGCCCTCGACGAGGCGCTGACGCCGGAGATGGCTGCACTGATCACCAGCCAGCTGGACACCCTCAAACCCTACTTGGGCCGCATCACCTGGGACAGCACCCTGCTGCCCGAGGGCATGCTCGATCGCATGAACAGCTCGGCGGCGGTGCCACCCTATCTGCTCCCGATCGATCGCGCGGTCCTGGCGCGCCTGCCGGCGCAAGCCCTGATGGCTGGCGGCTTCGGCTTTGATGCCCCAGCGTACTGGGTGATGCTGAAGGAGCAGTTTCGCGCCCAGGCGGCGGCCATGGCCAAGGGTGGTGCCGAGGTCGATATGGTGGCCATGATGGAGCAACAGGCCGAGTCCGCCTTCCAGGAGGCGGGCCTGGCCTGCACGCTGGACGAGGTATTGGCCGACCTCAAGGGCACGGTCCTTATGGCGATCGCCCCAGGCGCGCCCTTCCCGACCATCACCATCGCCATCCCTCGTGGACCGGCGGTCGACCAGGTGGTCGAACGGATGCTGCAGGAAGTGGACACCGCCATGCCCGCCATGGGCGAGGCCGCGATCGTGCCCATTCCCAATGTGCCGCTGCCCATCGTGATCATGCGCGACCAGGGCCATTGGCTGCTGACCAGCGATACCGCTTTTTCGGACCAGTGGGCGACTGGTGCGTCGAACGGTTGGAGCGACAGCACTGCCGGCGCCCTGGCCATCAGCAAGGCCCCAGCCCAGGCCAACATGATCGGCGCCAGCGATACGCCGGCGGTGCTGCGCACCATCTCATCGTTCGCCAGCCTGGCCCTGGCCATGGTGCCAAGCCTTGAGCCCAAGCAGAAGACCGCCATCGCCCAGGCCCTCAGCCGCCTGGCCGCCAAGGCCTCGACCGGATATATGGTTTCTGGTGCCACCGCGGGTGGACAGATGAGCGAATTCCGCGGCTTGTTGGGCCTGGGCTTCATGCCGGCGGTCATTGCGGCCATTGCCATCCCGAATCTGCTCGAAAGCCGGACCACCGCCAACGAATCGGCCGCGGCCGCGACCTTGAAGTCAGGCATCTTTCCAGCCGAGATCCAATTCCAGGCCGGTGGCTACACGGACGTGGACCAGGATAATATCGGCGAGTACGGTTTCTTGCCTGAGTTGGCCGGCGGCCGCAATGTGGGACCCGATGCATCGATCAAATTGAGCCTGCTCAGCCCACAGTTTGCCGAGCCGGACGCGGAGGTGAACGGCTATCGCTTCACCATTTTCCTGGCGGACGGCATGGACGGCGCCGTCGGGGATCAAGCCGAGCCGCTGCCCGCCGAGGGCACCGACCAGCGTGAACGCTCCTTCATCGCTTATGCCTGGCCCGTGGATGATTCGACGGGTCACCGCATGTTCGCTCTCGACGTCCATGGCATGATCTATGCCGCCCCCTGGAACGGCCAGGATCCCGAATGGAACAGCCTGTACGCCGGCGGCACCTGGGACGATCAGCCGGGCGGGCTGTGGCTGCCGTATCGAAAGTAAGAGACGGCCGTCGCGGGGTCATCGGGTCGCGCGGTCGAAGCGCAGCCTCGGCAGGCCGTTCAGCGGTCTTGCGAAGTAGCCGTGCCCATCCGATATCCGAACCCGCCGCCGGCCACCAACTCGACGCCATAGGCCTTACGGATCAATTCCGGGGTGAGCACATCCCATGGTCGACCCCGGGCGAGGATGCCGCCCTGATGCAGCAGAATCGCCTCATCAGCCAGATCGAAGGCTTCGGTGAGGTCGTGCACCGCCACCAGCACCGCCCGGCCGTCGCTGGCCAAGCGCTTGAGATGGCAGCCCAGGGCCACGCGGTGGCCGACATCGAGGGCGCTGGACGGTTCATCAAGAAGGAGGTGGTCGGCGCCGCCGGCGATGGCCCGGGCGATCACCACCCGCTGCGCTTCACCACCGGACAACTCGGTGAAACGGCGCTCAGCCAAGGGCAGGGCATCCATCGCCGACAGCGCGGCTGTGACGGCGGCCTGATTGGCGGGTGAGGGCCGGCCCAGGCTTTCACCGGTGCCCAGACCGCAGGCATAGCGGCCCATGGCCACGACCTCGCGCACCCGCAGCGGCGCGACCAGTTCACTGCGTTGCGGCACATAGGCCACCCGCTGGGCTCTGGCGGATGTAGCCATGTGGGCCAGATCCAGGTCGCCCAGGCGCACCGTGCCGGCGGCCGGCGGCAACAGGCCGGCTGCTGCCATCACCAGCGACGATTTGCCACAGCCGTTGGGGCCGATCAACACGGTGACCTGATGCGGTTTCAGCTGCATCGAAATCCCGGTGAGCACGGTGCGCGTGCCGCGGGCGATGGTGACCTGGTCGAGGCTCAGCATGGCATCAGATCCGGCCCGCGTGGCGTTCGCGGCGGAAGAACCACAGGAAGAATGGCGCCCCCACCAGCCCGGTGATCACCGCCAGGGGGATCTCGCCGCTGGCGGTGGCGAAGATGCGGGCGCAGGCGTCGGCCAGGGTCAGGAAGGCCGCTCCGCCCAGGGCTGACAGCACCACCAGCGGCCGGTGGGCGGGCCCGATCCAGGCGCGCAGCAGATTCGGCACCACCAGGCAGACGAAGCTGACGCCACCGCCAAGCACCACCGCGGTGGTGGCCAGCAGGGCCGTCCAGGCCAGGACCCAGCGCCGTACCACCTCCACATCCACGCCCAGAGCCCGCGCCTCGGTCTCGCCCGAGAGCATCAGATCGAGGGGCCGTCCCCAACCATAGGCCGCGCCCAGGCCGAGCAGGGCCAAGGGCAGGCAGGCCACCAGAGTCGCCGGCGACGAGGCATCCAGCCCGCCCAGGCCGAAGGCCACCAGGGCCCGACCGAGCTCGTAGCTGTTGTTGCCGATGGCCAGGACAAAGCCGGACAGGCTGCCACAGAGGATCGACAGCACCATGCCGATCAGCAGCACCTGGGTGAGGTCCGAGCCAGTGCGTCGCACCAGGGCCAGCAGCACCAGCAAGGCCGCCAAGGCGCCAGCGAAACCGCCGACCGGCAGCCAGAATTCACGCGGCAGGAACAGCACCACTCCGGCGCCCGCCAGCCCATGCATCAGCAGGGCCAGCTGCGCCCCCAGGGCCGCGCCCGCGGTGACGCCGGCCACCGAGGGACTGGCCAGCGGATTGCGGAACAGGCCCTGCATGAGCACGCCGCTGACCGCCAGCGTGGCGCCCGCCAGCAAGCCCGCCGCCAAGCGGAACAAGCGCAGGCGCATCACCGTGGGATCGAAGAATCCGCCGGCGACCTTGCCGACGCTGAGGGATAAGGCGATGGCCACGACCAACACAATCAGGGTGATGACGATGGCGATCACCAAGCGTGAGCCGTGCACCTCGACCCCGCGACTCCGCGACTCCGCGACCCCGCGACCGTGATTGTTCTCGGTATTCACGGCCGCCTCGCCCGCGCCAGCGCCACCGCCTGGGCCGCATCCAGAATGGCCACGCCGGGCATCGCCAGCAGTCCGCCATCGACTTCGATGAGCCGATCGTGGACCACGGCGCGCAGGTGCTCGGCACCCGGCAGGCGGCGGATCTCGGCGGCGTTGCCCAGTGGGCAGATGATCACGTCCGGATCGATGGCGATCAGATCCTCGACCCGGTAGTCGGGCCAGCCCGTATAGCCGTGGGCAGCGGCAGCATCGGTGAAACCCACGGCGGTAATCACATCACCGAACGAGGTACCCTGGGTGCCGCCTGATAATTTTCCGGCGAAGCAGCCAACATAGCAGGCGCTTTCCCGTGGCCGCTCCGGGTCGGGCACCAGCAGCAGGCGCCGCCGCCAGGCCCGCGCGGCCGCCTCGCCACGGGGCGCATCGCCGCAAAGCTCGGCCAATTCATGGAGTCCCCGTTCCGCGTCCGCGATGCCCAACTCATCCCCTACATTGAACACGGTGATGCCGGCGGCGCGCAATTTCGTAGCCCGTCCGCCATCACCAAAGGTGGAAAGCAGCACCAAATCCGGTCGCAACGCGAGGAGGTCCTCGACCGACGAGGCTTTGGGAATGGTGGCCGGCACCGCCGCCAATTGGGCGCGGCGGGTGGAATGCTCGCGGGAATACGTACTGATCGCCGCGAACCGAGACAACAGCCCCAGATCGGCGGCCGCGTCGTCCCAGCTGGGCACCAAGCTGACGATGCGTCGGAAGTCCTGCACGGTGACCGCCACGCCATCGTGGCCAGTCACCGTGCCCGCCGCCGCCAGCGGTCCGGCCATGACCACCGGGCGCCAGCCATGGACCAGCCACGCCCCCGCACCGGCCGCCAGCAGGGCTGCGACCAGGGCGAGAGCATTGATGGCGTCAGCGCGCGTCATGTGGGCTGCCAAAGTAGGCCCGACGGCGGACAGTCGACGGTCGTTCCGGCGATCCTCACAAGCTTGCCGTCCCACCCAGATAGAACGACAAGCCGGGCGTGCTGTAGCCAGACGCTTCTTCGTACGCGCGATCGGTGAGATTTATCACGCGGACATAGACGGTGCCCCAGTGCACCGGGCGCACGCCGGCATTGGCATTGAGCAAGGCGTAGCCAGGCAGGTCGGCGCCACCATAGCGGGATGAGACGGCATTGAGCTCAAGCGCCGCCCACCAGCGCTGCTGGTACCAGCCAGGACTGATGGTGACCGCGTTCTTAGGCAGATTGACCAGGGCTTCGCCGTCCTGGTTGTCCTGCAGCCAGGTCCATGCACCGCGGATCCGCACGCCATCCAGCCCCGAACGCCAGGTCACGCCGTTCTCGACACCTTCGATGCGCTGGCCGGTGGTGTTCTCGTAGCCTGCGCTCAGGAAGAATGGATCAGTCACAGGATCCCAGACGAAGGCGATGCGCTGCTCGTAGACGGTGCGAAACCACGCACTTTCGAGGCGCAGATCCAACGGCAGATCCGCCGCAGTGCCTGCTTCAAGGCTCCAGCTCTCCTGCGCCTCCAGGCTGTCATCGCCATAGACCGGCACGTACAGCTCATAAAGACTGGGGGCGCGGAAGCCGGTGGCGTAGGCCCCGTACACCTTCCACGCATCGTTGCCGAGCGGGAAGGCCGACAGCCCCAGGCGCGTGGTGTTGGCGTCCCCTTCCTGGCTGTGCTCGTCGTGCCGCACCACCGCGCTGGCTTCGAGCCAGCGCCCGCCTGCCTGGGCCTGCAGATAGACGCCAGTCAGATGGTCATCGGCGCTGAAGGCATCGAAGCCGTCATTCACCGTGGCCTGACTGCCGTTCCAATCTGCGCCCAGCGTCAGATCGACCCGGCGTAGCCAGCTGTCTTTGTCGGCAATGAGGTGACCGGTGGCCCGGGCGGCGACATAGTTCGCGCCGCTGTCATAGGCCGAGGTGCTTGGGCCGGTGAAGCCCACATAGGTGTAGTCGCGATCAAGGTCGGTGTGGGCGGCGTCCAGGGACAGGGTCGCGCGGTCGCCCAGGTCGACGCTGCCGCCGCCGCTGGCGCGCCAGGTGCGGGATTCCTGGTTGGAAACCTCGTCGTCGGGCAGACCGAAGGAGTCGAACTCCTGCTGCACGACGCCACCGCTGCCGGCGACATACAGACTCGACGACGTGGTCGGATGGGCCTCTACCCGAGCCGTGCCCCCGACCCGGTCGACGGCGTCCCGCTCGTAGTCTCCTGATCTGCCCGGGGTGTTGGGATCGGCCAGCGAACTCAGGCCATCGCTGTGCAGGCCCTCGGCACTGACCGCGTAGCCGAACATCTTGCCGAGTGGTCCGGTGGCTGAGGCTTCGGCACGGGCGGTGCCAAAGCTGCCGCCTTCCACCAGAACGTGCCCATCGTGAGTGGCGGTGGGTCGCGCGGTCATGGCGTTGACCACGCCGCCCACCGCCCGGGAACCATACAGGCCGCTCTGGGAACCGCGCACCACTTCGATGCGGTCGGTGACGCCGGGCAGGATGGTGCTGGAATTGGGGTCGCCCTGGGTGCTGCTGGGATCAGTGACGGGAATGCCGTCGACCAGGTACAGCGTGTCGCTCGCGGCGGCGCCGCGAATGCGGATGTTGGCAATCCCGCCATCCACGTTGCCGGTGCCGATGGTCGAGACGCCGGGCAGGCCGCGAACGTCCTCGCGCAAGGCGGTGGGATGGCCGCGCTCCGCCTGATCAGCGGCGGTGATGACCGACGCTGCGGCAGTGCTGCGTTCAAGACTTTCGGCACTGCGCTGAGCGGTGACGATCACCGTGGCGGCGGTGGTGCTGTCGACCGCAGCGAGCGGCGCGGCGGCACAAAGGGTGAGGAGGGTGGGGACGAGGACCGGGAGACGCATGACGGATCCGTGGCCGAGAAAAGGCCGGTGATCGGGCCCAGAGGTTCCCACGCCTCTGGCACGACTCGCGTCAGCGTCCTCATGACGAGGGGCCGCAGCCGGTCGACAGACCGGCTTGACACGACCCCTCACCACGAGGATCGCTGTCGCGAGGTCTTGGCCGGTCTCCTGACTTCTGGATCATCCCGCGTGGCACCTTCCCGGGTTTCCCCAGTGGCATCGCCAAGCAGTCCCCAGTTACAGTGGCGGGTCCGCGCCGGAGTCGCACCGGCTTCCCGTTTCACCCGGGTACACCCCAGGCACCAAGACGGCGGCACTGTCCTGAAAGGTGCCGGCCCGCAAGAGGGTTGGTGTGATGGTCGACCAACCGTGACTGACCAAGCGCGCCTGGACAGCCCCGCCGGCCTGCCACCCTCGCGCGGCATGACCAGCATGCGCGTGAAACCCAGCAAACGACGGCTGTATGTGGTGCGTTCCACCTACGTGCCGGCCAAACGGGATCAGCAGGGTAAGGTGCAAAGCGGCACCGGTCGCGCCAAAGAGTTGGTGCTGGGCTCGATCCCTAGCGACAAGGCCGGCCATGCCCTGCCCAGTGATTTGGCGGGCAAACTCACCGACGTCGAACGGCATCAGGTCGAGCAGTTGCTGACCGAGCAGCATCGCACCCGGGAATTCAAGCGCATGGGCCTGACCCTGGCCACCGCGCACGATGCCATCGGTCTGGTGGTCGATGGTCTGCGCTTCTATCCCGCCGAAATCCCCCGCGATCAATTGCAGCTGCTGGCCCTGGCCCAGCAGGACCTGCTGCGGGCCATCCGCGCCCGCGCCAAACGCCAAGGCATGACCCTGGGCGTGCTACCCCGCCGCCGCAAAACCAAGGCTCGGGATATTCCGGGGCAGCAGAATTTCATCGAGGGGATGGCGTGAGGACGGCCGTCGCGAGGTCGCGGGGTCACAGAGTCGCGTGGTCGGTGATCAGTGCGTACGGAGTCTCACTGTGGCGCGAAGTCGTGGAGCCCGCGACCCCGCGCGACCCCGTGACGGTCCAACTATGATCCCCTCGTCGCTCCTCGCTGCGATCCGCTTCCTGACCCGCCTGCCGGTGCCCGGGCCGGACACGACTGCCGAGGATTTGAAGTTTGCGGTAGTGTGGTTCCCGCTGATTGGTGCATTGTTGGGCCTGCTGGTGGGCGGCTTCCACGCGCTCTGCGTCGGCTGGTGGCCGGCCTGGATCGCGGCGGTGCTGACCGTGGGCTTCGGCCTGATGGTGACTGGTGGCTTCCACGAAGACGCCGCCACCGATGCCGCCGATGGCCTGGGTGGTGGCTGGACCACCGACGACGTGCAGCGCATCATGAAGGACAGTCGCATCGGTGCCTATGGCGCCATGGGCCTGTGGTGTCTGCTCACCTTCCGCGCGGCGGCGCTGGTCGCCCTGGGCTCGGCGGCCTGGCTGCCCCTGGCGGCGGCCTGGTGCTGGGGCCGTTGGAGCGCCGCGCCCTTGCTGCGCGGCTTGCCCGCGTTGTCCAGCACCGGCCTGAGCAGGGATATTGGCGCCGACCTGCCCACCGGCGCCGTAAGAATCACCACGGTCCGAGCCCTGCTCATCACCGGCGTGCTGCTGGTGCTGGGCATGATGACCCAGGACAGCACGCCCTGGCGGCTGCTGTTGGCCCCGGGCGCGGCCCTGGTCGCCTGCGTGCTATGGTGGGCGTATCTGGCCAAGCGCGTCGGCGGGCAAAGCGGGGACCTGCTTGGCGCCGGCAATCAATTGGTGGAATGCGCAGTGCTGCTGGTATTCCTCGCGACCTTCGTCCCGGCCACCAAATGACTGAGCTGATCCTCCTGCGCCACGGGCCGACGGCCGCCGCCGCTGCGCGAGCGCCACTTGGCCATCGCGATGAACCGGTCCAGACCGGGGCGTGGGCGCGCTGGCCGGACGTGCGCCAAGTCATCGCCGGCTGGGGCCCCGCCGAAGTCGTGACCAGCGATCTGGCCCGTTGCTGCGTGCTGGCCGAAGAGTTGAACCTGCCCTGCACCGTGCTGCCGGCCCTGCGCGAGCAGGATTTTGGCCAGTGGGACGGCCAGCCCTGGAGCCGCGTGCCGGCTGACCATCCCTTCTGGGCTGATCCGGTGCACGGCGTGCCGCCCGGCGGCGAGAGCTTCGCAGCCTGCGCCGAGCGCGCCTGGCAGGCTTTTATTGCGCTTCCCACCGAGGCTCCCTTGCTGGTACTGGCTTCTGCCGGACCACTGCGCGCCATCGCCGCGCGGCTGCTTGGCCTCAGTCTGGAACGCGCCCTCGACCTCGACTGGCAGCCCTTCACCGCCATGCGCCTGCGCCGCATCGGCGACGAGCGCGCGGTGCTGCGGGAGTTCCGAATACTGGGATGAGGATGGCGGGGAAGATCCATGAGGCACTGCTCCAGGACGGGAGATGGCGTGCCCCCGCATGGCGCTAGACAAGCGCCATGCATACCATCCTGAGCGCGCTCTGCCTCATCGCCTTTGGCTGCTTGTGGGATAGCGATACGCTGCGCGACGAGGCATCGTTGCGGCCAGATGCGTGGGAAGTCATCACGGGCCAGTATCCACGCCACGGCGAAGCCTATTATCGCCTGCGCATCGCTCAGCTTGGTCTGGTCGTTGTTCCGGATCGCCAGCAGCGCATTGATCTGGCGGCAGCCCAGATCCGCCTGAAGCAATTCGCGGCTGCCGAGCGCGCCCTCGCCAGCCTCATCGCCGAGGCCCCCGACGTTTACGAGGCTATCACCGACCTCGCCGTCCTACACCGCAACCAGGGACGGCCCGCCGAGGCGGTGCCCCTCTTCGAGCGGGCCCTGGCCCTGCATCCGGCAGGACATTTGGGGCTGGGCGATTGGACGTTGCGCGCGGCGCGCTGGCAGGCGCGGGTACTTGCAGATCCGTTACATGCGGCACGCGAGAATTTCCTGGGCGAACCCCGCGTGGCCATGGCAGTGGCAGAGTGGACGGAGGGGGGACCATGGGACCAGCTTCCCCCGGCGACTCGGGATCGCTTGCAAAAGCATCTGCTTCTACTCCGCAGCTATCCCAGCTTCGCTGAAGGTTATGCCACCCTGGGGGACGAGCTTTCAGGCATCGGTGATCGCACTCTGGCGCTCTACGCCTATGCGCGCGCCCTGGAACTGCAGCACCCGGATCCCAAGCTGGTCACGGGGCGGCTGCACGCGGCGGCCGCGCAGACCTTGCGCTGGGGCAGCCAATTCATGGAGGAGGCGCAGCGCCCGGCCGCAGCGGCGGCGGCCCTCGCCGCCGATCTGCAGCAGGAACTCACGCGGTGTCGTGCCTGGCAGGACGCTTTCGTCCGCGCCGAGGACGCAGCGGTGGCCCGCAAGCATCTCCCCTCATTTGCTGAGACCCTGGCGGCGATGCCTGCCACGGCGGCAGCCGTCTACCTGCCCAGCGCCAGGGCGGATCGGCGCAAGGCCGTCGATAAGGCCTGGGTGGAAGGTTTGGAGGCACTGCGTCAGCGCGATTTCCCTGCGGCCGAGCGCGTACTGGGCAAGGCGACCACGCTGGCCAAGACTGAACTCGCTGACCACTCTGATCGGGCCCGTCTGCTGGTCGCCTTTGCGGCGAGCCTTTCGCCCCAGGGTGGGGAGGCCCGGCTGCGGCAGGCGGCAGCTGCTCTTATCGAGGCCGAGCGCCTGCTACGGACTCACGATGCAGGCAATACGGCCGATCTGCGCATGGTTCTGGGGAACCTCGCGCTCGTGCACGAGGCGCTGCATGAGCCGGCCCTCTCTGCCCAAGACCGAGCACGGCGGGACCAAGTCGATGCGTCCCGCTGAAATCAGCGCCGGCCCAGCGTCTCGACGATCAGCTTCTCCACCGTAGGGATATCACCGGTGCCGTCGATGACGTGGCTGGGGAAGGCGTCCTTCAGACTGGTCAGGACGTTGTAGGTGACGTCCATGAAGGTTTGGTAGCGCTTGCGTACCTTGCCTTCGTCGATGTCGGTGGCGCGGATCTCGGGAGCGGGCTGGCCGGCGGCGCGCAGGGCTTCGGCCTTGGCCAGGGATTCGCGGCCGCGCTTGAGCTGGCGGTCGACCGATTCTTTTTCGCCGACAGTCAGGACCACGATCATGAAGTCGGCCTTGTCGAAGCGTTCGGGGCGGCGGCGGTGCAGCTCGCGTGAACGGGACCACAGCTGGCGTACCATTTCGCCCTGGATCGGCGAGCGGGGGAAGCCGTCTACCAGTACGCCGTGACGGTACTGGGGCTCAAGCAGGGTTTTCAGCAGCAATCGGGCGACGTCCTTGTCGCCGACCAGCTGGCCAGCGTCCTTGATCGCCTTCATCTCGGGGGTGTCGAGCAGATCGCTGCAGACGATGGGCGGGGCAGTGATGCCCAGCACGCGCATCATGGTCGCGGAGTTGGTGCCCTTGCCCGAGCCCGGTGCGCCACCGAACCACACGATCTGCCGCGGCAGCGTGAAGGGCTCTTTGTGCGTCTCGTGCTCAAGCACGGTCAGCACATCGTCAAGGATGTCGGCAGCTTCCTGGGCGGGGAACGTAGACTTAGGCATAGTGGGGGGGAATGGTGGGGGGAGGAGGGAGTCGGCAACGCGGGAGTCGCGCAGCACTTCATTCTCACCGCCGGGAAGGGGTGGGCGATGCGGGGCATGCATGGGTGACGACGATCGTCTAGACAGCCGTCGCGGGGTCGCGGGGTCGCGGAGTCGCGGGGTCAGACAGCCGACGGCATTGTTCCACACGGTGGACGTCGGCAGGTACCACCGCAACGACCGTCCCTCGTCATCGGATGTGTGATTTTCGACTCCGCGACCCCGCGACCCCGCGACTCCGCGACGGCCGTCATTCAGCCCATCGGATGCGTCGAATACCCGTTTTCGGGTTGCTCGACCTCGACACTGGCCAAGGCGGCCACCGCTTCGTCGACGGAATCGACTACGTGCAGCAGGCTGATGTCGCCGGGGGAAATGTAGTGATGCTGCTCTTCCATAGTGCTCTTGACCCAGGTGAGCAGGCCGCCCCAGAAGGCGCGTCCGTACAGGATGATGGGCAGGCGGGGGATCTTGTGGGTCTGGACCAGGGTCACGACCTCGAAGAGTTCATCCAAGGTGCCGAAACCGCCGGGCATGACCACGATGGCGGCGGTGTGCTTGAGGAAGCACAC
>Ga0105044_10006930_pt1 | contig 15602 bp, 15 predicted proteins | sample MAT01_FD_78092 | JGI IMG/M metagenome (GOLD analysis project Ga0105044, IMG submission 78092) | Freshwater microbial communities from Lake Fryxell liftoff mats and glacier meltwater in Antarctica - MAT-01 | ecosystem: Environmental > Aquatic > Freshwater > Ice > Liftoff microbial mat | place... | reverse complement strand
TGGGATCACGTCTGGCACCTTCATGGCGGTGCCCAACCGGATCGGAACCGAGACCATCGGCGGCGTGGACATCACGTTCTACGGGTCGAGCTTCATCAGCGATCCGTACGGGCGGGTGATCGTCGAGGCGCCGCGTGACCGGCCGGCAGTGCTGGTGGCGGACCTGGACCTGGACCAGTGCCGCGATTGGTTGGATCTGTTCCCGTTCGATACCACCCGCCGTCCGGACACCTACGGCGGGCTGTTGTAGCCGGTCAGACCGGCGAGAGGACTCGCACCGGCGTGTTCGATCCGGCGGTGGTCCCGTTGCCGAGTTGGCCGCTGGCGTTGGCGCCCCAGCAGGCAACGGTGCCGCTCCCCCGCAGCGTGCAGGTGTGGTTGTCGCCGGCCGTGACACCGGTCGCGTCGTCGAGACCGCTGACTTGGACGGGCGATGCGGAATTGCCGGTGCTGGCATTCCCGAGTTGGCCGTCGGTGTTCTTCCCCCAACATGCGACGGCGCCGGCCACCACGGTGCACGTGTGGCCGTATCCAGCAGAGATGGTGGTGGCGTTGGTGATGCCGACAACTGGGACCGGGATCGTCGAGTTCGTCGGGCCTGCGTTGCCGAGTTGTCCGAAGCTGTTCAGTCCCCAGCAGACGATGGCGCCCCCGACGCGCAACGTGCAGGTGTGCGCGTAGCCGGCAGTGATGGCCGTGGCGTTGGCGAGTCCGTCGACCGTTACCGGAGTGCTCGAGTTGAGGTTGGAGGCGTTGCCGAGCTGTCCCGCATTGTTCAGGCCCCAACAGAGAACGGCACCCCCCACACGCAGCGCGCATGTATGGACATATCCGGCGGCGATGGCCGTGGCGTCGGTAAGACCCACAACGGGCACCGGCGTGGCGGAGTCAGCGGTCGTTGCGTTGCCGAGCTGACCGTACTGATTGAGGCCCCAGCACGACACCGTGCCGCCTGAACGCACGGCACAGGTGTGCGCGTAGCCCGACGCAATCGTCGTGGCGTCGCCGATACCAACGACCTCGGTTCCAGCGGATCCGCTGCCCGACTGGCCGTAGAAGTTGTCTCCCCAGCAACTGATGGTGCGCCCGACCCGCAGCGCACAGATATGGGCGAAGCCCACCGACACGGCAGTGGCATCGCTGATCCCGGCGATGATGGCTGGTCGAGCCGAGTTGGTCGTCGTCAGGTTCCGGAGCTGCCCGTAGGAGTTGTCTCCGGCGCACGCGGGCGTACCGGAGCGCAGCACGCAGGTTTGGCTGCCGCCGGCGGTCACCTGGGAGACGCCATTGATTGGGGTGAGCGGTAATGCGGTGGTGGTCGTGGTGGCACGCGCTCTGATGATGGCGACCAGCAACTGGGCGACCTGGGTCTTGGTAGCGGCGCGTTGCCAGCGCCCCTTGACGCACTTCAGTACGTAGGCGCCGCCATCGCCGAAGTCGGTGGTGCGGCACCGCGCTCCGGCCTTTGCTCCACGCTGACAACCAACAGCCAGCAGACAGACGACCACGATCAGGGCACAGGCAATTCGACGTTTCGATCTCACGATTGCTCCCCGGGTCGCTCGGCGCTGCCCCCGATGAGGAAAAAGTACTTGGCGCCCGAGCCCGGATCCGGGACCACCCGGGCCCGATCAGGTGCCGGTTCGCTGGCGCCCTGCGCCACCCCGTCGGCTGAGTCCGATCGACCTGACACCAAAGATTTCGGCACATCTCGGGGCCAGCCGTATCGTCATTCCATGCGCAGCCCCAAGGACTACTTCCGCCCCCTCGCCGCGGGTGCCCCCGAGCCACTCCGGGAGATCCCGGTCCTGCCGTCCCGGATGATCCACTTCTTCCCTCCGCACCTCGAGAAGGTGACGGCCAAGCTGCCCGAGATCGCACCGAAGGTCGACGTGCTCCTGGGCAACCTCGAAGACGCCATCCCGGCTGACCAGAAGGAAGCGGCGCGGGCCGGCCTGGTCAAGGTCGGCCGGGAACTGGACCTGGGTGACACCCAACTGTGGACCCGGGTGAACAGCCTCGACTCGCCGTGGGTGCTCGACGACCTCACCACGCTGGTGACCGAGATCGGCGATCGGCTCGACGTGATCATGGTCCCCAAGGTCGAGGGCCCCGAGGACATCCACTACGTGGACCGCCTGCTGGCCCAACTCGAGGTCAAGGCCGGACTCAGCAAGCCGTTGCTGGTGCATGCCATCCTGGAGACGGCGCGGGGCGTGGCCAACGTCGAGGAGATCTGCACGGCCAGCCCCCGCATGCAGGGGTTGTCCCTCGGCCCCGCCGACCTGGCCGCCAACCGGCGGATGAAGACGACACGCGTCGGCGGCGGGCATCCCGGCTACCTGGTCCGCCAGGATCCGATCGACGGAGCCATCGAGGCCGAGCGCGCCACCTACCAGCAGGACCTGTGGCACTACACCATCGCCCGCATGGTCGACGCGTGCGCAGCAGCTGGGATCCTCCCGTTCTACGGACCGTTCGGAGACATCAAGGACACCGTGGCCTGTGAGGACCAGTTCCGCAACGCCTTCCTCCTCGGCTGCGTGGGCGCCTGGAGCCTCCACCCGGTCCAGATCGACATTGCCAAGCGGGTCTTCTCGCCCGACCCGGCCGATGTGGCACACGCACTGCACGTCATCGCCGAAATGGGCGACGGCACCGGCGCTGTGATGATCGACGGGAAGATGGAAGATGACGCATCGGTGAAGCAGTGCCACGTCATGGTCAACCTGGCGAAGATGCTGGCCGCTCGCGACACGGAGCTGGCCACCACGTACGGGTTCTGAGTCGGACGGATCGAGCAACCTCGTCCCGCCGCCGAACCGCGCACCTGCGACCACCGTCCAAGTGGTCAGAGGTGCGCAGGTCGTGGGGCGAGCCATGGCTGGCGGACTGTGCGCCGTCAGAGTGAGTTCGGGACCTCCGGCCCTAGAGACGGAGGTCGTTACGCGACTTCAGTATCTCTATGGCCGATGATCGAGGCGTTGAGGCCGAGCCGCTCACTGCAGTGCTGATGCTCGACATCGGGCTGCGGTACATGATCGACCGCTCCCACACCATCTCGCCACGAGGAGGGACGTCATGAGGACAACACTGCGTTGGACCGTCGGTGTGATCGTGATCATCCACGGCCTCATCCACCTGATGGGCACGGTCAAGGGGTTCGGATGGGCCGAAGTATCTCAGCTCACCGAGCCGATCGGGACCGCACTGGGCGTCGCCTGGTTCGTCGCAACCCTGCTGGTCGTGGTCGCCGGCGTCCTGTTGCTCGCCAAGGTCCGATGGTGGTGGGGGGTCGCCGCCGTCGCAGCGGTCGTGTCGCAGACGGTCATCCTCACTGCGTGGAGCGACGCAAAGGCGGGCACCATCCCCAACGTGCTCCTCGCCCTCGTCGCCGCGTACGGAATCCGCTCACAAGGCCCGACCAGCTTCCGGGCCAGATTCCGGCATCTCGAGCGCCAGACGACCGCCGTTGCGTCTGCGGCTGGAGCCGTCGGCTCACTGGTGACCGAAGCCGACCTCGCCCACCTGCCACCACCCGTTGCCAGATATGTGCGCGCGGTCGGAGCGGTCGGGCGACCCCGCATCATCGGGTTCCACGCCGACATCAGCGGGCGCATCCGCGGTGGCGCCAACCAACCGTGGATGCGCTGGACCGGTGAACAGGTGAACACCTTCGGCGCTGAATCGAGCCGGGTGTTCTTCATGGACGCAACCATGAAGGGGATCCCGGCCGACATCCTCCACGCCTACGTCGGGCCCGCAGCGACGATGCAGGTCCGAGTCGCGTCACTGATCACCATCGTCGACGCCCACGGAGCGGAGATGGACCGAGCCGAGACGGTCACACTCCTCAACGACCTCTGCATCCTCGCCCCTGCCGCACTCGTCGACGCGCCCATCGACTGGGCTCCGATCGACGATCACCACGCGCGGGCCACCTACACCAACGCCGGTCACACCGTCAGCGCCGTGCTCACCTTCGACGACGACCACGAGCTCGTCGACTTCGTCTCCGACGACCGGCTTCGGTCGTCGGCCGACGGACGGACATTCACGCAACAACGGTGGTCGACTCCGATCACCGACTATCGAAGCTTCGACGGCTGGCGCGTCGGCACCCTCGGCAGGGGGCGCTGGCATCCTTCCGATGAACCCAGCTTCGACTACGTCGAGTTCCGCGTTGACGGCCTCAGCTACCTCGAGGCCGGTTGCGCCGATCGTGGGAACCGCACGTCCGCTGTGGCACCCGATCGCCCGGGTGCAGAGCGAGGACGGTTCCCGAGATGAACGGAAACGCTCGACGGCTGTTGTGGAGCCGGCGAGAACTTCCAGGTCTGAGTCGGACGGATCGAGCAACCTCGTCCCGCCGCCGAACCGCGCACCTGCGACCACCGTCCAGGTGGTCAAAGGTGCGCGATTGCACCTGGTGATGAGCTCGCGACTTTTGACATGCAACCGAACCGCAAGCGAGCGTGGTCGACATGAACGAGTTCCAGCCTCGACGCAGCGTCCTGTACATGCCCGGTGCCAACGACAAGGCCTTGGAGAAGGCCAAGATGCTGGCCGCGGATGCCGTGATCTTCGACACCGAGGACTCGGTGGCGCCCGACGCCAAGGTCGACGCCCGGGACAAGGTGGCCGCTGCGGTCGCCTCCGGCGACTACGGCCGACGCGAGCTGACCATCCGGGTCAACTCCATCGAGACCGAATGGTTCGAGGCTGACATCCGCTCGGCGGCGGCTGCCGGGCCGTCTGGCGTTGTCGTCCCGAAGATCAGCTCGGTCGCCGATGTGGCCACCGTGGAGCGACTGCTCGAGTCGGCCGGCGCCCCGGACCACACCCGGATCTGGGCCATGCTCGAAACGCCGGCGGCCATGGTGAACGCCGTGGACATCGCCACGTGCTCCGAGCGCCTCGAGGTCCTGGTCATGGGGACCAACGACCTGGCCAAGGAACTGCATGCCGCTCTGGTGCCGGGCCGCCATCCACTGCTGTGGGGCCTGGCGACTTGTGTCAACGCTGCCCGTTTCGCTGGAAAGGTCATCCTGGACGGCGTCTATAACGACATCAAGAATGGGGCCGGGTTCGCCGATGAGTGCCGTCAGGGCGCCGAGATGGGCTTCGACGGCAAGACGCTGATCCACCCGTCGCAGCTCGATGCGGCCAACGCCGCCTTCGCCCCGTCGCCCGCGGAGGTCGAGACCGCCCGTCGGGTCATCGAGGCGTTCGAGGCGGGGATCGCCGAGGGCAAGGGCGTCATCCAGCTCGACGGCAAGATGATCGAGAACCTTCACGTGGCCAACGCCCAGCGCGCACTGGCCATCTCTGACGCCATCGCCGCACGCAACTGACGGAGCGGGCTCGGCCGGCGCGACTCACCGGCAGCGCTCAGAGACCGAGGACCGGAACGGGTTGTGCTGAGTCGACCCTCGTGCCGTGGCCGAGCTGGCCCAGATCGTTGGCCCCCCAGCAGAACAGCGCGGCGCCGCGGTAGATCGGGATGTCAGTGACCGAGATGCCGCACGAATGGTCGTCGCCCAGCGCCAGTTGAGCGTCGATGAAGGTGGGGCCCCGGGTTCCGGTGACGAGCACCGGCGTCGAACTCGCCGGCGTGGCGCCGTTGCCCAGCTGACCCCTGTTGCCAGCTCCCCAACAGGACAATCCGCCCAGGCCGTCGGCCAACACGGCACAACCGTGGTCGCGACCGAGTGCGGCGTACTGGCGACTGACCCCAGGCGGCCCCCCAGTCGGGATCGCCACCGGCGTGGGGGACGACACTGGTGTCGGCACTCCGAACTGGCCGGAGGCGTTCGATCCCCAGCACGACGGAGCGCTGAGGACGGGATCGGCCGGGTTGGACAGGACAACGCCGACACAGAACGTGTCGCCGCCTCCCGCCAGGGCCTCACCGTTCGGGATCCGCGCCCCGTTGGACGGATTCGGCCCGAACGTCCCGAACCTGCGGGCGCTGGTGGCCATCGCCGGGTTCGAGTCGAATGCCAACGCCGACCCGGTTCCCAGCTTCCCGGCGGTGTTCGATCCCCAACACATGATCTCGTCTGGCTCGTCATCGGTGTCGGTCCCCACCACCACCAGCGCGCAGACCGCGTCGCGGCCGATGGCGGCTGATGTCACGTTTCGTGCGGCTACCCCGAGTGAAGCGGCGGTTCCAGCGATGACCTCCACCGGAGTCGACGAAAAGGAGCCGGCGACCCCAAGTCCGAGTTGTCCGGACTGGTTGTCTCCCCAACACCGGATGGAGCTGGTTCCTGCGGCGGCCACGATGGCGCACGTGTTGTTCCCGTCGGCCACGACCCGCACCGCCCCGCTGATCCCCGTCACCTGACGTGGTGTTGCGGCGTTGCTGCCACCTGATCCCAGCTGGCCGCTCTCATTGGCTCCCCAACACCACACCGAGCCATCGGTGGTGGTGGCACACGTGTGGGCGCCGCCAGCGGCCAGCGACGTGGCGAACCCGATGCCGACCACTCGCGTCGCTCGGGTCGACTGCCCGCCGGATGACCCGATTCCGAGTTGGCCGGAGCTGTTGTCGCCCCAACACATGACCCGCGGGTCGGACGCGTCCGCGTTGGACGGACCGGTTGAGATGAACGTGGTGATGGCCGTGCAGCTGTGACGGCCGCCCGACGCCAGGGCCGTGGGAAGTTGGTAGCGGACCGGGGGAGCGGTGGTCGGTGCCACCGTGGCCTGCGTGACGGGCGCAGAGGGTGTGAGGACGGGCCCGGCTGGAGTGGTCGTCGTGGTCTGGGAACGAAGGACGGCCAGGATGAGCTGGGCGACCTGCGCCTTGGTGGCCGTGCGCACCCAACGACCACGCTGGCACCTCAGGACGTGGGTGGCGTCCTGGCCCCACCCGGTCGTGCGGCAACGGGTGCCGGCTCGTACGCCGCTCTGACAGGCGGTCGACGCGAGCGCCACCACCAACACCACGAATACCCACCGCCGCATCCCGACATGGTGACGCGATGAGCGGCCCGGGTCCAGTGGGCGCAGACCTGGGCCGGGGTCGACTCAGTCTGCAGCCGGTTCCAGGACGGTGCGGATGACGACGACGTCGACGGTCCGGCGGGTGAGTTTCCTGGCCACGTCTCCCAGTCCCATCAGCTTCCACTGGATGCCGTACTTCTTGGCCAGCACTCGTTCGTGCTCGGCCCGGGCTGTGGCGTCGGTGATGATCTCGGCGGCCCCGGAGTAAGTGGGCGTGCCGGGTTTGGCCCGGCCTCGGACATCGGATCGGGTGATCTCGACCCGGGAGGTGTGGCGCAGGCGCTTCACCTTGCCGGAGGTCCCGTTGGTGGTGAACACGTAGGCCCGGCCGTCCCAGGCGAACCAGACGGGCGATGTCACTGCCTCGCCGTTGCGACGGAACGTGGTGAAGTTCACGTACGTGGGGTCACCGAGTGGGTGTGCAGCGGTCGTCATGAGGGCTCCTTCAGATGCGAGACGATTGGGCGGCCACGGGGGTGGGGCCGGGTCCGGGTGGATTGTTACTCTGCGCGTCGGAGAAAGTCTCGGACCCCGGAGCACGCAATGCCGATCGATCTCGATCTCAGCAGGTACCAGCTGGGCTGGTCCGACGAGTTGGATGACGTCTACAAGCCGAAACGAGGGCTCGACGAGCAGTTGGTTCGTGACATGGTGGGCATGAAGGGCGAGCCGGACTGGATGCGCGACTACCGGCTCACGTCGTTGAAGGCGTTCGAGAAGCGTCCCATGCCGACCTGGGGTGGCGACATGAGCGAGATCTTCTTCGACGACATCTACTACTCCATCAAGCCCACCGACCATCAGGTGGACAACTGGGAGGACCTCCCGGACGCCATCAAGAACACCTACGAGAAGCTGGGCATCCCCGAGACCGAGCGCAAGTACCTGGCCGGCGTCACCGCACAGTTCGAGTCCGAGGTCGTGTTCCACCGCAATCGTGAGGACCTCGGGCAGCAGGGCGTGATCTTCTGCGACATGGACACGGCGATGCGGGAGTACCCCGAGCTGGTCAAGCAGTACTTCGGCACGGTGATCCCGCGCAACGACAACAAGTTCTCGGCGCTGAACTCAGCGGTGTGGTCCGGTGGCTCGTTCATCTACGTGCCGCCCGGAGTCAACGTCGAGATGCCGCTGCAGGCCAACTTCGGTATCAACCAGGGGAACATGGGCCAGTTCGAGCGAACGCTGATCATTGCCGACGAGGGCAGCAACGTTCACTACATCGAGGGGTGCCCGGCGCCGGTGTACACGTCTGACTCGTTGCACTCCGCAGTGGTCGAGATCGTGGTGAAGGCGTCTGCCCGGGTGACCTACACGGCCATTCAGAACTGGTCGAACAACGTGTTCAACCTGGTGACCAAGCGGGCCCGAGTCGAGGCCGAGGGTCACATGGAGTGGATCGACGGCGACATCGGCAGTCGGCTGACCATGAAGTACCCGGGCGTCACGCTCGTCGGCCCGAAGGCCTCCGGCGAGGTGCTGTCGGTGGCCTACGCAGGCGCGGGTCAGCACCAGGACACCGGATCCAAGATGATCCACGCCGCTCCGGAGACCACGTCGAAGATCGTCTCGAAGTCGATCAGCAAGGACGGCGGGCGGACCTCGTACCGCTGCCTGGTCCACGTCGAACCCGACGCCTACGGCTGCACGAGCCACCTGCAGTGCGATGCACTCATCCTCGACGACGAGTCCATCAGTGACACCTACCCGTACATGGCGGTGGGTTCAGCCGACGCCGTCATCGGGCACGAGGCCACGGTGTCCAAGGTGGCCGACGAGCAGCTCTTCTACCTGATGAGCCGAGGCCTGACCGAGGAGCAGTCGATGTCCATGGTGGTCAACGGGTTCATCGAGCCCGTCACCAAGACGCTGCCCATGGAGTACGCAGTCGAATGGAGCCGCCTGATCGAGCTCCAGATGGAAGGAACCGTCGGCTGAGAGTGCCGAACCCGCGAACCCGGGTGATGGCGGCACTTCGGACCCGACATCGGGCACAATGCTGCGATGCCGATGAACGAGGGCTGCAAATTCTTCGAGAGTCGCACCTACGCGAACGGCGAGACCGTGCGCAAGTGCGACCTGGATCTGGCCCCCGAGGCCCCGTGGCGCTGCCCCGACGCCTGTCCGGCTTACGTGCCCCGCTTGGCCGACGTGAACTGGGCGCACGGCTCCTTGATCACGCCACCCACCCCGCCGGAGCCGCCCAGCGTGGCGGCGGGCGACCCGTCTGTGGCCGCGCTGCTCAATGAAGCCGAGGACATCATCAACGCCATCGCCGCATCGACCCGGGCGGAGGTTGATGCCCAGCGTGAGGCCAAGCCCGGGTTCTTCCAGCGGTTCCGCCGAAAGAAGTGATCGCGTCCCTTCGGGACGGCAGTCCGGTCGGAGCGTGGCTGCTCAAGGCGAGACCCGACGTCTGGGACGTCCACGGAGCGTTGCGATGGGCGACCCCGATCACTTCGTGGCCCATGGCCGTGACCTACCGGGTGAACCTGGTTGCGCCCGGTCAGCCGTGCGGACTGTGGATCACGGCCGGTGGACCGGGCCACCCGCCGGCCGGTCTGTACGCCACCGGGTGGATCACCTCAGCACCAGTCGAGGATCCGGAGTCCGAGCGCAGGGCCAGATGGATCGTCGGCGTGTCGCTGGCCGCGCTGGCCCATCCGGTCCTCAAAGGAGAACTCGACCATCACCTGGCATGGGGAGCGGAGGAGGCGCGACGGGCGCCTCGGGTCTCCACGCCGGTTGCGGTCTCGCCCGAGGCGTGGGCCGCTGCGCTCGACCTCGCCGACGTCACGCCGCTCGACCGACGCCGGTAGATTTCGCCTCTCCGGAGCGGAGAAATCCTCCGGCGGTTTCCGAGGAACTCCGCTGCCACCGCGTTCCTGAGCTCGGATCCTGCGACGAGCCACTTTCACAACTGTCATCGTGCCCCACGAGCACCAGGACTCTCTGGTGTGCGCCGAGAGAGTGTGTCCCGGAAGTGCTGTTTGAGGACCGTGAAAATTTGGCTGACAGGGCACTAACCCGTCCGGGCGGGCGTGGGTAACGACGGGAGGACGTCGGCGCCGAACTGATCGATCTGATCGATCAACTCGTCGTGGGGCAGACCGCCGAGGTCGAGCATCAGCAGGTGGGTGTCGATCGACAGGATGTCGGCAATGTGGGCCATGCGTTCCAGCACGTGGTCGACCGAACCGCACACCGCGATCGTGGAGCACATGGTGTCGAAGTCCGCCAGTGGGAAGGCCCCGAACTCCACGCCGGCCGCCTCGGCGCTCTGTCGCTGCCAACGGAGCACCGCCTCGAAGTAGGCCAGGTAACGAGGTTCCCAGGCGGAGCGTGTGGCCTCGTGATGACGCCCGACGTGGGCGTGGCTGACGCAACCGATCCGACGATCGGCCGGGTCGTGGCCGAACTCCTCCCACTTGCGGATGTACCGCTGGACCATGGGGGCGAACATCTCGGGCGTGCCGAACACGGTGGGCAACATGAGGCGTAGGCCCAGTCGGGCGGCCAGATCGACTGATGCCTTGGACGTCCCGGCGCCCAGCCAGATCGGTGGGCGCGGCTGTTGACCGGGCCGAGGCTGCACCGTCACCGCGGCAAGGTCCGGCCGAAACCGGCCCGACCAGGTGACACCCTCCTCGGTCCACAACCGACAGATCAGTTCAATCGATTCGGCGAAGCGCTCGGCGGCGTCGGACTCGTGCTGTCCGAAGTTCGAGAAGACGCCGGGGAAGAAGGTCCCGCGGCCGAAGCACGGTTCGACCCGACCGTCGGAGAGCGCGTCGACGGTGGCGTAGTCCTCACAGATGCGAACCGGATCGAGGTTGGCGGCGAGGGCGACGCCGTTGGAGAGGCGGAGTCGGGTGGTGCGCGCCGCCACGGCACCCAGGACCACGGCTGGCGACGAGACGATGTACTCGCAGAAGTGGTGTTCACCGATGTGGAACGCATCGAATCCGCCATCCTCGGCGGCCACCGCGGAGTCCACGATCGACCGGTGCCGTTCCCCCTGCGTGGGCCGGTGACCGGTCACGGGGTCGGTGACCCAGTCCCCCAAGGAGAGAAGTCCGACGCGCACGTGGTCAGTGACTGGTGGAGTCGACGACGCCGGCGTCGGGGACCCCGACGGCGAAACAGAAGCAGTGGATCGGCGCATGGTCGGACACCGGGCGAAGCGAGTGCTCGGTGTCCGGCGGGATGTGAACAAGGTCGCCCTGAGTGATCTCACGGGCCTCGTCGGCAATGGTCATGATGCCCTTGCCGGACGTGACGTAATAGAACTCGTGCGTCGGGTGCTGATGGGGGTCGACGAATCCGCCGCCGGCCACCTCGAACTCGCTCACCAGTTCCAGGTGCCCGCCCTTGGTGATCTCGAACATCTCCCTGGGGTTGACCAACCACCAGACGGGCACGGTCCCGTTGTGTTCGATGACCGGGGCCACGTTTTCGATCGAGCGAACGTCCATGGACCGACGTTAGCTGCGCCCCCCGGCTACGGCGCCGGTAGCGTCGCGCCGTGACCGAGGTGCGCCATGTCCGGGCCCAGCCGCTCACCGCCGACGCCTTCGCCCCGTTCGGACAGGTACTGGCCCGCGAGCCCGATGCTGCGGTGATCGGATCGCGTGACGGCGAGGAACTTGCGCTCAACATCCTCACCTACGCCTACCGTGACCTCCGCGTCGATCACCTCAATGCGCACCATCGGGCCACCCAGGCCCTGTTCCCGCTGGGTCGATCGACGGTGCTGGTCGTGGCGCCGGCCGGGCCGATCACCGCGGTGGGCGACCTGGACGCGGTTCGAGCATTCATCGTGGACGGCACCGCCGGGGTCAACCTGGACTACGGCACGTGGCACTGGGGTCCGTATCCCATCAGCGACGAGGTCAATCTGGTGAACCTGCAGGGCAAGGGGTTCGCCGACGACAACGAAGTGACCCACCTCGAGGCAGACTTCGGACTGGTCTTCCAGGTCGTCCTGGACAAGGTGCGCAAGAAGGAGCACTCATGAGTGAGCTGATGCCCCCCGAGGGTTGGGACGTGGTGGATGGCCGATTCCGGCGCGAGTTCGTGTTCCCTGACTTCCCGCGGGCCTTCGCCTTCATGACAGCATCGGCCATCATCGCCGAGAAGATGGACCATCATCCGAACTGGTCGAACGTCTACAACCGGGTCACCGTTGAGCTGTGGTCACACGACGTCGGGGGGATCAGCGACCGCGACGTCCGGCTGGCCGAGTTCATGAACGGCCTGGCCACCTGAGGCCTCGCTCGCAGTGCCCTGGTCGAGCGATCGCATGAGGAGCGCCGCCAGGCCACCGATGACCCCGCCACCGTCGGAGCCCACCTGGATGTCCGGCACGATCTTGACGTTCCCGGCGCCCACCTCCCGCAGGGCGGCCACCATGGCGGTCTGGTCCGCGCCGATGGCCTGTCGCTGGGCGGCGAACCCCGTTGCCCGCGCCAGGCCGAGGGCCTCCTCGGCTGCGGCGTTGGCGCTGCCGATGTCCCGAGTCCGGCTCGCTTCGGCCGCGCCGGTCATGGTGATCACCGCCGATTCGCCCGCGGCTCTGGCCCGGGCCGCCTCAGCCCTGGACTTCTCGATGTCGATGGACACATTGGCCTGGGCCAACTGGGCCTGCATGTCGGCCACGCCGCGCTGCTGCTCGAGGCTCACCCTGGCCTCCTGAGCCTCACGCTGCTGGCCGAAGGTGGCCCGCTCCTGGGCCGCGATCTCACGGCTGGTCAGCACCTCGACCAGGTCCGTCGGGAAGATCACGTCCTGGATGTACACCCCTCGGGTCTCGACCTCGTAGCGCGACAGGTACGACTGGATGTAGGACTCCGCCGCGCTCTGCACCTCATCCCGCTTCTCGATGAACTCGGTGGCGCCCAGCGTCTGGAGCTTGTTGCGGAAGTAGTTGCCCACCGCCGACTGCAACACCTCGTTGACCAGGTTCTGCATGGTGCCGACCATGGAGATGACCTTCGGCGCCCGCGAGTCGGGGACATGGATCTGGACCTGGAGGTCGATGTTGAAGGTGAACGCCTCCTTGCTCTTGGCGTCGATGGGGGCGAGGCGTTCGTCGAGGCTGTGGGCCTCGCTGGTGGCGTGTGACCAGTTCAGGGTGAGGATCGATGTGGGGACGATCTCGGCTTCGTAGATGCGTGGATTCAGGGTGTACTTGCCGGTACGCAGAGGATCTGACCAGATGCCCTGATGGCCCGGTTTCACGATGGAGCCGAACTTGAACTCGGCGCCGGAGGTGTCCTCGGTGGGCAGCCCGACATAGGACTTGATGACCGCCACCTCGCCCTGGCGGACCACCAGCATCCACCGGAGCTCGACCTTCACCAGATACGGGTTCAGGAGATAGGAGCCGTACAGCAGGGGATCGTGTTGCAGCCCGATGCTGCCACCGTTGTCCAGGAACGCCTGGTAATTCTGATAGTTGTCGTGCAGGCCGTTCTTGGCGCGGAGCACGGCCTGAATGATCTGACTGGCCGAGCCACCCGAGTTCTCCATCTCGGTGACATCAGCGAACCCGCCGATCCGGCTGGCGATGTCCCCCGACGCCGGTCCTTCCAGCGTGGTGACCACCCCGACCAGATCCTGGTCTCCTGCCGGGGTGATGTGGGTGACGCGCAGTGCTGCCGGCTCGACCTGGCCGACCGCACTCAGGGTGGACTCGGAGACGACCTTGCCGAATACCTGGTCGCTGGTGATGACCATGAAGCCGACCGGGTGGATGGGGGCGGTCGTGCCCGGTGGCAGCACGGGTCGTTGGACCCCCCGTTGACCACCGAGCGCCAGGAACTCGGGCAGGTTGGCGAAGCTGCCGAACTCCGGTCGGTACACCGCGGACTTGGCCCCGGTGTCCAACGCAGCCCCGACCTGGGCGATGACCAGCCCGATGTGATCGGGCGGCACCTGAACCCATGGGTAGCGCTCGACCCGGAAGATCGGCCACAACTTGAACCGCAGGCCAGGCATCAGGAGGCCGGCCTGGTACCCGGCCTCGCCGTTCAGGGCAACCAGCTGATCGTCTTTCAGCCTGCCGCCGACACGTTTGGTCACCAGGCCCACCTCGGCTGGCCCCACCGGGTGAAAACTCCGGGCGGCGATCAGCAGGATTGCTGCGCCGATCACTGCGAGTACGACCAGTGTGGCAATCATGCGGAAACCTGCGGTCTCTCCTCGGAAGACGGGGCTCTCCGAGAACCGAAGGCTACTTCAGGCCCTACGCCGATGGCCCGGGAAAGGCCACCTCGCCGGCAATGAGAGCGAACCCCAGGTGGAGATGCCCAGCCATGGTCGCGCCGTCGGTCCCGACGTCCACTCGGCCGCCCAGGTACAACGTCGGCTCGAGCGTGGCCCCGGCGAGCGAACCGACCCGAACGGTGCTGTGGCCCACCAGCCGTTCAGAGCGCCAGAGGGCCTGGTCGTACTCGGCGGAGACGAAGAGCCCGCCACGGGGATTGAACACGTCGTCGATCACCCGGAACGAACCTGGTGTCGGCGTCGTCCGGAGCTCGAGGGATCTGGCGCACACGTCGGAGTTCTGTCCGCGTCCGATGGCGGCCCGGACGTCTCGGGGTCGGAACAGCCCCAGGGTGAGCGTCGCGCCGTCGGGCAGTGTGAGCAGGTCGAGACAGTCGGCGCGGACCGCAGTGTTCACCACGGCCCGGCGGTCCTCCGCCGCCTGCGCCTCGGCGACGCGCCGTGCCCGCCGGGTCTCCAGTAACGCCCGTACCTCGGCGTCGTCGAATACCCGCTCGATCACCTGCCACTGTTGATCGGGGCCCAGCCGGTCGAACGTGGCTTGAGCCAACCGCTCGCGCTCCCGGCGTGGAATGGCATCCAGCGCCGAGCCCAAGGAGTCGGCCAAGGCGCTGTCGTCGGACGTGAAACGCTCGATCTCCCGGCGGATCTCCCGCGCCAGCTCCAGATACTGACCCAGTCCCTCGGCTTCATCGTCTCGACGGTCTGGTGTCACGGCGCTCGTGTCGACGGTAGCTTGCCGCCATGGCTGACATCGTGATTCGTGGCGGCACCGTGATCGACGGGACCGGCTCGCCCGGTCGAGCCGCCGACGTTGCTGTGACCGCAGGGCGGATCAGCGCAATCGCCGATCATCTCAGCGAGCGGGGCGACGACGAGATCGACGCCACCGGACGAGTGGTCAGCCCGGGCTTCATCGACGTCCACACCCACTACGACGCCCAGGTGTTCTGGGACTCGGCGCTCACTCCGTCCAGCCATCACGGGGTCACCACGGTGATCGCCGGGAACTGCGGATTCTCGATCGCTCCTGTTCGCCCCGAGGGCGTCGGCCTGCTGGCCCGGACCCTCCAGCACGTCGAGGACATGAGCCTCGACACGCTCACCGTCGGTGTCCCGTGGGACGAGTTCGAGACGTTCGGCCAGTACCTGGATGCCGTCGAAGCGCACGGCGTGGCACTGAACTACGGCTGCTATGTGGGGCACACAGCTACCCGGCTCTACGTGATGGGCGACGAGGGGTACGACCGGGACCCGACGGCCGATGAGCTGGCCCAGATGGTTGCCGTGGTGGCCGATGCCAT
>Ga0105044_10006929_pt1 | contig 15602 bp, 11 predicted proteins | sample MAT01_FD_78092 | JGI IMG/M metagenome (GOLD analysis project Ga0105044, IMG submission 78092) | Freshwater microbial communities from Lake Fryxell liftoff mats and glacier meltwater in Antarctica - MAT-01 | ecosystem: Environmental > Aquatic > Freshwater > Ice > Liftoff microbial mat | place... | reverse complement strand
CGCTGCCGACATCGCCGCGCACGACGGTGGTGATCAGCGCGCCGCCGATGGGGATGCTCTTGATTAGTTGCACATTCGCGGCTTTGACCATGGCGTCACTGGCTTCCACCAGGCCCACGTAGCCGCGAGTTTCGATTAGTCCGATTGCTTCGCTCATTTAGTTATTGGTTTTTGGTATTGGGTTGAGGTTTGGCCCGCGAAAGGCGCGAAAGGTCGCGAAAATCACGGGGATAGTGGTTCAGGGAATTGTTTTGTGTCTTTTCGCGCCTTTCGCGGCCATTCAGGTTTTGAAGAGTTCGACCTTGGTCGCGCGCTCGAGGTCACAGGCGTTGGCTTCGTCGGTGTCCATGTGGACTTCGAGTTTGAAGCTCGGATCGACGCGCACGATGAGGTCGTCGAAGCGCGTCTTGCACGCCGGTGAGGTGACCTTGAGCGTGATCCGGTCGAGATGCTTCACGCCGTAGAAAGTGGCGTCGGCGGGCGACATGTGGACGTGGCGCGCGGCGCGGATGAGACCTTCCTCCATCTCCAGCATGCCTTTTGGTCCCATGACGTATCCGCCCGGCGTGCCTTTGATGTCGCCGGACATTTTCACCGGCAAATCGACGCCGAGTTGAATGGCGTCGGTGATGGCCAGCTCGATCTGCGTGAGATCGCGGCAGGGGCCGAGGATGCGCAGGCTCGGGATGACGCGGCGGCGGGGGCCGATGAGGGTCACGGTCTGCTCGGAAGCGAACTGCCCTTCCTGATAGAGCCACTTGTGGACGGTGAGCTTCGCGCCGGGGCCGAAGAGGACCTCAAGATTCGCGGGCGAGATGTGCATGTGCCGGGCGGAGCTATTGACCAGGAGGGTCGGCGCGGCGGAAGCAGGCGCAGGCTTGCCGAGCTGCCGGAAGAGCGAGGTGCGCACGAGCGCCTCGACGACGGGACGGCTGGGGGCAGAAGTGGCGCTCATATTTCGGGGAGAAGATTTATATGACTGACGGCGATCATATAAATCCCGGCGGCGTGGTCAATAGGAATTTCGGCTTTTTTTACGGGTGAAGCCGATCATAAGAAATGCACCGGGAGGTCCTCCCCGGTCGCCGGCTCCCCGGCAGGTGGGCGACCGGGGGCGGAGAGGGCCCGGGCGGTGAAGTATTGCCGGTCGGTGATCGGGAGGCCGGCAGCGCGCAGCTTGTCGAGGGAGAGGTCGGTGAGCAGGAGATCGACTTCCGGCCAGGGGAGGAGGAGGAAGGGCGGCTGGCGATCGAGCTTGCCGCCATCGAGGCAGAAGACGCTGCGGGTGCTGCGGCGGAGGACGACGCGCTGCTGCTCGACGATGGCGGCCTGGGAATTCCAGAGTCCCTCGGCGTTCATGCCTTCGGCGGAGAGGAAGGCGAGGTCGAAGTTCCAAAACTCGAGGCTCTTTTGGGCGGTCTCGCCGAGGAGCGTGGACTGCAAATGCAGGAGCTGGCCCGCGACCTGGAAGACTCGTACGCCGGGGATGGTGGCGAGTGTTTCGCCCACCGGCAGATTGGAAGTGACGATGGTCGCGGGCGTGACGGGATGCTCCCGAAAAGCCTCGGCGATGGCAAAGACCGTGGTGCCGGAGTCGAAGAAGTAGGTGCGGTCCGGCGCGAAGAGCGTGAGGGCGGCCTGGGCGATCTTCCTTTTGGCCTTGGCGGCCTCGCCCTGCCGTTCCCGGAAAGACGGGAACCGATCATTAAACTCGTGGAGGGCTCCGCCGTAGGTGCGAGTGATTTTTTTCTCCTGCACCAGCGCGGCGAGATCGCGGCGGGCCGTGGCCTCGGAAACGCCCAACCGGCGGCAAAGCTCCTGAATCGGCAGATACCGATGCTGCTGGAGAAGCAGCGCCAGCTTCTCCCGCCGGGCATGGACCACGTGCAGGGGGACTTTCACGCCGCGATGCTGGGCGGATGGTGAGCGAAGTCAATCGTGAAACATCCGCGCTCGAGCGCGTGGCGATTAGCGGAAGCGGGCGAAGCGCAGGCTGAGCAGGCCGAGGGCGAGGAAGGCCGCGGTGACGCCCGTGAGGACGAGGGCATCGACGACGGCGGGAGGATAGCGCCGGTCGAGGGCGGTGATCCTCGGGCGGGCCTGATGCTCGCGGATTTCCGTCCAGAGCTGGACGTGGAAGGTCGCGCGGATGCGCTCGCCGAGGGCCTGCTGCAGCGCCCGGACTTCGCCGGGAGTGAAGTCGCGATCGTCTCTGGCGGGCGTGCCCAGCAGGAGGGCGGCTTCGGCGGGCGTCCGGGCCGCTGGACTGGGAGCGAGGAGCTGGCGGTGGAGGGTGAGTTCCTGGCTCACGACGGTGGCGCGGGCGTGGGTCGCGAGGAGGCCGTCGTAGGCCCAGCGCGAGATCATCCATTGCGCGATCGGCGGGGTCGCCTGGTCGTCGAGCGCCGTCGCGGACGAGCGCGGGAAGATCATGTGCCGCATGCGCTCAAAGGGGAAGACATCGGAGCCGGCAAAGAGGATCTGCGGAATGAGGAGGATGGGGATGAGATTGGTCGCCGCTTTTTCCGAGAGCCTGGGGAGCGTCGAAAAAAAGAGGCCCGAGGCAGTGGTCGCAGTGGCGACGAGGAGCAGCCAGCCGGCATAGGGCACGAGCACGGGCTCGGGCTGGAGCACGGCGAAACTCGCGCCGAGATAGAAGACGATCTGCACGAGGGAGAAAGCCGTGAGATTGACGAGCTTGGCGGCGAGGTAGCACCACGAGGGCACGCCGAGGAGCGCTTCGCGGAGCATCACGCCGCGGTCGCGGATGAATTCCGTGATGCTGCCGCTGAGCGCGAAGAAGAGGACGACGATGACGGTGAGGAAAAGGTAATGCGGGTAGAGGCTGTTGTGCGCGTAGTCGGCGGCGTGCAGCGTCCAGGCGATGAGGGCGCCGAGCGCGGGCGCGCCGAGGAAGGTCGTGGCCAGGTTTGAGCGATTGCGCCAGCGATTGTGCCAGTCGCGGCTGAGCAGGGTGGCGCAGCGGCGGAAGGGCCCGGGCACGGGCCGCGGGGCGGGGGCCGCTTCGCCGGGCGCACGGGTGTGGCGGATGGCGGGCGGGGGCGGCGCGGGCTGTGCACGGAAGCGCTGCTGCCAGTACTCCGGGGGAAAGCGACGCTCGCTGGAGGGCATGCCGTCGATGCCGAGCAGCGGAGTCTCGAGCGCGCCGAGCAGCGCATCGGGATCGAACCGGCCGCAGGCGGCACAGAGCGCGCGGGCCAACTCGGGCGCGGCCTCCTCGAAGTAAGCGAGGGCGTCCGGGACGCTCCCGTCGAAGGCGAGCTTGCCGCCGTGATCGAGGAGCACGAGGCGATCGAAGGCGGCGAGCAGCCGGGCGCTCGGCTGGTGGGCCACGGCGATGACGATCTGCCCGGCGAGCGAGCGCCGCTTGAGGAGCTGGATGATGCGCTCGGCATCCTGCGACGAGAGGCCCGAGGTGGGTTCGTCGAGGAGGAGCACATCCACATCGGCGAGCAGCTCGAGACCGATGTTGAGCCGTTTGCGTTCACCGCCGCTCAGCACCTTGGAAAGCGGATCGCCGACCCGCGCCGCGCGCTGCTCGACGAGCCGCGTCTCCTCGATGACGCGGGCGACGCGGCGGTCGATCTCCGCGGCCGGCATGCGTCCGCCAAAGCGCAGCTCGGCGCCGAAGTGCAGATTTTCCTCCACGGTGAGATTTTCAAAAAGCAGATCGTCCTGCGGCACGTAGCCGATGCGGGTGCGGAGCGCGGGCGCCTCCGCGAGATCGTGACCGCCGAAGAGCACGGCGCCCCGTCTCGGCGCGAGCGCGCCATTCATCAGGCTGAGCAGCGTGGATTTGCCGGAGCCGCTGGGGCCGAGCACGCAGACGAGTTCGCCGTAGCGCGCCTCAAAGGTCACGCCATCGAGCCCCTCCGAGCCATCGGGAAAGACAAACTCGACATCGCGCACTCCGAAGGATTCCGCGCTCGTGCGGCCTTCCATGACGGCGGCGATCTCGCGGAAGTGCAGCGGCTGGCGATCGAGCTCGAGCCGGTCGCTGAGGCCCACACGGGCGAGGCCTTCGACGCGCCCGCCGTTCACCTCGAGCCGCGCGTCCATCATCGGCTCGACAAAGATGCCCGCACTCGAGGCGGCGATCTTCAGCCGGCTGCCGAGCAATGGCTGGCCGGCGATGCGATAGCCGGCGCCTTCGAGGATGAGAAAGACGGGCGCGGCGCCCTCGGTCGCATCGATGCGCCGGAGGTAAAACATCACGTCGCGGTAAAGGATTTCGCATCCCGGGGTGCGCAGGCTGCGATTCGGCTCGAGGCGGGTGAAGAAATCCGGCGCGAGCGGTCGCCCGCCGAGCAGCACCCGCGGCAGCGCGGCGGTCCCGGCGGGAGCCCGCTGGCGCACATAGACGAGTCCGCCCAGTTGCACGAAGTCGAGCCACAGCCCCTCGCCCGGCAGCGGCACCCCGGCATCCACCGCCCCGCGCGAGCCGGCGCTGAGAAAACGCACCGCCGCCGTGGGCAGCGGCGCGAGGACGGGCGCGGGCTCGAAGAGCAGCGCGATGAGGGCCGCATCCGCGGCATCGATCTCCAGGCCCCCGGCCACGCTCGCGATGGTGGTGCGCTGGGCGTCGGTGAGCGCGCGCACGTCGAGCAGCTCCCACATTTTCAGGAGCAGCAGCAGACGATGATCGTAGGAAAAGCGCGTCCGCAGCGCCGCCACGACGCGACTCCGCGGCAGCGCCCGGGCGCGCACCTCCTCAAAGCGCCGGAGGAACCGCTCGACCGACGCCGCATCCACGCGCTCCAGGAAGCGGCGCACGTAAGCCAGCTCCGCCGCGGATGTGCGAAGCTCGCGGCCCGTGACGAGGACAAAGAGTTGCAGCACGCCATCGACGACCTCCTCACTGCCCGCGAGCCGCTGCGCGTCCGTTTTCCCGGTGAGAATCCGGCGCAGACTCTGCCAGGCGCCACTCAAGGGACGAAAAGCTCGCGTCGCACCAGACCCTGGGCGGCCCGCGCCTCAGTCATACACATACTGGACGAAATAGTGGGCTCCAGCAGGCGCGGATTTCTGCATCGTGATCTTCAGAAAGTACGTGCCCGTCCACTCCGGAGTCTTCTCGATGACGGCGACCGCACCGGGGTCCTTGTCCCGCGCGAGGAGCTTGCCTTTCTCGTCATAGAGCGCGGCGTCGAGATCGGTGCAATCCTCGCAGCCGGCGACGATGAGGCGGTAAGCCACGCCGGAGGAAAAGGTAAAGCGCAGCACCACCGTTTCGCCTGGTTTGAGCACGCCATCCGCCGAGAAATCGCTCACCCGGAAGCCGCTCTGTTTCGCCAGGCCCGTGGCATAGAGCACGCGGGTCATCGCACCCTCCAGCCCCGCCCGCGCCGACCCGCCGAGGAGCACGAGGAGTGTGAGTAAGTACAGGAGCGGGCGAAGCATGAGACCGCCCGCGAGCGTGGGCGCTCGGCGAGAGGCGGTCAACGCTCCAGACCCTGGATCACCGCCGCACAGATCGCACGCACCTGCTGCACCTTCTCCCGTGGCACCGGACCTTCCCGCTCCACGGTCAGCAGGCCCTCGATTTCCCTCAGCCGGTCGATCACCTCCCGGACCCGGGCACTGGATTTCACCACGGCGCCGAGCTCTTCGAGGCTCTGGCGGAGATGCGCAGCGAGGTCCGGCTGGCGCAAGACTTTCGAGCCCGCATCGGAGTAATCGCGCACGAGCACCCCGGTGACGAGATGCAACCCTTGCAACCAGCCCCCCACGGTCGCGAGGGTCGCAGCGTTGCGATCCACCGTCTCCAGCTCGCGCAGCAGGTCGCCCCGCATCGCGTCGAGCTGCACCCGCACCCCGGGCCATTCGCCGCCACTCACGAGTCGCTCGGCTTTCTCCCCGGCGGTGGTGATGCTCTCGCTGGCTCCGAGTTGCTTGGCGAGCGCTTTCACCAGCACGGCGGAGTCTTCGAAAGCGCCGCGGTCCTGCGCCGCGATGGCGACGAAACAATCGGCCACGCGAATACCGAGGTTCAGAGCTTTCAGGGATTCCTCCGCCTGGTCAAAGCGATGCGACGAACCGGCCATCGCGATGTCCGCGAGGCTGTCGCCCCACTTCGCCACGTTCGCGCTCTTGAGGCTGTGGATGAGTTCCGAGGGCGACGGCACGAGCACCTTCGCCCCGGCCATGAGTTCCGGCGGCAACTGTTCGGGTGGCTCCTCGCCGGCCTGAGCCAGGGCGGCCGCGGTCACGAAAAGCGTAGCGATCAGCACGAGGGGAGTCGGCGAGTACGGCATGAGTGGACCGTGCCAGAGCCCCCGGCCAGGTGAAGGGCGGGATTGTTACAAACTCGTGACACGCAAAATGTGGCTCATGCGGCCCTCCGCATGAATCCAGTCACACTTCTGGAGCGGTGCGCCCGCCGCTGGAGTATGGCGCTGCGCGCGGCGGGTTAGGTTTCATGCGGAGGGCCGCATGAGCCACACTTTGTTCTACACGGAGGGCCGCATGAGCCACACTTCGTTTCATGCGGAGGGCCGCATGAGCCACACTTCAGCGCCGGAGCTTTTGGAAACGCTCCAGCTCCTCAATGAATTTTTTGACGGAATCGCGGGGCTTTTTGGCGTCCGACCGCTTGAGCAGCGGCAGCGCTTCGGTGGCCTTGCTCATGCCGACCAGGAGCTGGGCGTGGCGTAGGAGAGCGTCGGCCTCAAAGGCATCCACGCCGGCCGCGCGCTCATAAAACAGGATCGCTTTGTCCTTCTCCCCATTGCCGGCGTAGTGCCCGGCGAGGAGCATGAGCGCGTCGCCATCGAGCGGATCGAGCTGCACCACCTCTTCGAGGATCTTCACCGATTCGCCCCCGCGGCCGTCCGCAACGGCGATGCGCGCTTCGATCTTCATCAAGCGGCGCCGATCGGGATCGGTCAGGCTGGCCGCGTAGTTTTTCCGCACCGTGGCCAGGAGTTCCCGGGCTGGATCGAGCGCACCCCGCGCGCTCGTGGACTCAACTACGGCGACGGCCTCGTTCAACGCAATCGGCGTGGCGTGACCGAGCGCGCGGACGTAGGCGGAGAGCGCCGCGTCGGGGAGCTGTTCGTTGAGGTAGATATTGCCGAGGCGCAGGAAATCCTGCGCGGTCGCTTTGCCCCCGCGGGCGACCATTTCGAGATTCGTGGCCGCACGCAGGTAATCTTTTTTCAGCAGGAAAGCATTCGCCTGGAGCTGCCAGAGTTCCGTTTTCCCGGGATCGGCCGCGAGCATTTCGTCGCAGAGCGCGATGGTGTCGTCGGCCTTGCTTTGCATGAACAACGCGCGAACGAGGCCCATCTTCCAATCGGGCGAGTTCGGCTGGAGCACGAGGGCCATGCGATAGGCGGATTCCGCGGAACCGGCGCGATTCGCCGCGAGGTGGCAGTAGGCCATGAGGCCGTAGAGCGTGCCGTCCGCGCGCCCCAGTTCCACCGCCTTGGAGAGAAAGCGGAGCGCCGCCTCGTATTTGGCCTCCTGGGTCAGGAGGCGACCGAGGGCGTAGTGCGCGCGGCGGAAGTCTTGGAACTTCTTAATCGCCGCTTCGTAATGGGCCACGGTGCGTTCGAGCGGGCGTCCCGTCTGCACGGAAAGCTGCCCGAGGACGAAGTCGAACTGCGCGCTCGATTTCTCATTGGTGACTTCCGCGAGCGCCTTGTAGCAGTCCTCGGGTTTGTCGGACATGAAGGCCGAGAGCTTGTCCATCTGCTTGCGCTCGATGTCGCTCAAGCTCGGTTCGATCTCGCTGGCCATCCCGTATTCACCCATGAACTGGCGCTTGAAGGCCGGGTCCTTCCACAAGCGCAACGGATACGGCGCCTCACCCACCCCGACAGAATATGCTGCGGATGTGAGCACCAAGATGATGGCCAGACCGGCTCGAAAGGTACGTCGCATCACTTAGTTGAAACTGATCTTGTGCGACACCTTGCTCGCCACCTTCTTCCCACCCCGCTGCCCGGGCTCGTATCTCCACTTCATCACCGCGTCGATGATGGCTTTCTGCGCCGGACCAGCGACCGCCGGCTGGACGTCGGCTCGCGTCACCCGGCCACTCGAATCCATGAAAACGGTGACGGTCACTTGAGGCAGGCTTTTCGCGAGATTCGCCGGCGGTTTCGGGTCGGTCTTGTCGATGAGCTTCGGCTTCTGATCGAGCTGGCCTCCACTCAGGATGCCGTCCCCATCCCCTCCTCCACCGCTCCCCGTGCCACCCGCGACCCCGCCGGAACTCAAGCCCCCGCCCCCACCAAACCCACCCGCGCCGCCGGCTCCACTCATCATGCTCTCGAGATCGGACAAGCTGAGCTGGCTGAGCGCCGGACCCGCCGGCTGATCGGGAGCCGGAGCCGCCGTAAACTGCGGCGTCTCTTCCGGCGGCGTTTCGTCCTTCTTATCCTCGGGTTTTTCCTCCGGCTTTTCTTCGTCGGGTTTCTTCGGCGGCTCCTCCTCGACTTCGATCTCCACCAGTTGTTCCTCGCGGGCCTTCTTTTCGTTTTCGTTCAGAAGAAAAATGCCGCCGAAAAGCAGGATGCCGACATGCAACAAAATCGCCAGGATGACGCCGAGCGTTCTCACTTCGCTTTGGTCGCAAGCGCGATCTTGGTGATGCCGATTTTCTTCACTTCGTCGATCACCGCCGCCACGTGCTTATAGGCGGCCGCACCTTCTCCATTGATCACGACCCGCGGGTCCTTGGTGCTGGATTTGTAGGACTGAAGCTTAAAGGGCAACTGCGCGAGCGTGACCTTCTCTTTGTTGTAAAAGACGTCGCCTTTTTCGTTCACGCTCAGCGTCAGCGCCTTGTCCTTCTCATCCATCTTTTCGCCGCTGCTCGCGCCGGGCAGGGCCACGGTGATGCCCTCATTTTTGGTCATCGAGAGCGAGACCATGATGAAGGTGGCGAGCAGGAAGAAGATGATGTCGATCAGCGGAATGATCTCAATCCGGGCCTTCTTGCGAGCGGGAGGCGTGAGGTTCATGGCCGAATCATCCGACTAGCAGCCTGCTGAAAAACCTGCCGAATGCGTGATCCGAGCCTCAGCGCCGGAGGCGCGACATGTTTAAAGAATCCATCGGCAAAACGACCAAAGCTCCGGAGGAGCGACATCGACGCTTGCTTCCCGGCACATGTCGCTCCTCCGGAGCTTGCGCTTTGTTTCGAGGGAAAATCTATAAACATGTCGCGCCTACGGTGCTAAAACAGTTTTTCAACAGGCTGCTAATGGACCCCTCCGCCACCCGAAGCCGCCGGTGCCGCGAGCTTAAAGCCACCGCCGAGATCGTCGGGAGCGCCCGCCTTTTTCATGAGCAATTCCATCCGCGTCGCCGCAGCCTCGATCTGGTGCCGGGCGTCATCGACGCGGGCATTGAGATAGTTATAAGGGATGACGGCCACAATCGCGATGACCAGGCCGTACGCCGTGGCGATGAGCGCCTCCGAGATACCGCCGGTGATTGCGCCCGGCGCACCGAGATCGCCACCCATGAGCGAGAAGGAGTGCATCATGCCCGTCACGGTACCCAGCAGCCCGAGCAACGGTGCGAGGGTAATACAAGTGTCGAGGATGGGCAGGCCCCGCGCCAGACGCTTCAGTTCCTTGTTCGCCGCGAGGCCCAGGGCGCTACCGATGGATTTTTCCCGATGCTCGAGCGCGTAGAGGAGCACCTTGGCGACAAAGTCCTTCGACGAGCGTCCGATCTTCACCGCACGGTCGAGTTCGTCTTTCTCACAGGCATCGAGCATTTGCTCCACGATCGACTCCTTGCGGCGCTTCTTCTCCAGCACCAGGAAGATCAACCGCTCGATGACCACGCCAAAGGCCACGATCGAGACGAGCAACAGCGGATGCATGATCGGACCACCGTGTTTGTAGGTGTCGATCAGGCTGGTCTTGTGGAGCAGTTCCTTGAGCGCGTTGCCATTAGTCGCGTCCAGCGGAAAGATACCCTGGCCGCTGGCTAGAATCTGGGTGATGCCGGCGTTGAAGGTTTCGTCGAGTTTCATAACTAAGGGGGCGACATCGGTCGGTTTGGTGGGCGGCACGATGCCCGTGGCCGTGCCGTCTTTGGACGCGAAGAGGGCGAACGGGCCGACGAGCAGGAACTTTCCCTCCAACAGCGTGCCTTCGTCGTTCAAGGCTTTGCCTTCGACCGGCATTCCGCCGAGCGCTTCTTTGCTGCGGGCCAGCGCCGCCCGCAGCGGGACGATCTGCGCCGCAAAGCGATCCGCGGTGGCCATCGCGGTGTCGGCGGCGGCGGACTTGGCTTTCTCGATGCCCGGCTTGAGCCGCGGCAGTTCGGACATGTGGACCTTCGTCTCAAAGCCGCGCACGAACTCATCGAGAAGATTCGAAACATAGAAGGCCTCATCCTCCTTGGCCTTCACTTCCTGGGTCAGATTCGTGATGTCGAGATTGCGCGTATCCAGGGTCCGCGCCACTTCATCGTAGCCTTTGCGGGTGGTCCGCAGTTCTTCCTCCAGGGCATCCAATTGCTTGGAGAGCGGGAGACGATCGGCGTCGATCTTTTCCCGGATGCCCGCCAGTTGTTTGGCGCCGGCTTCGAGTTCGACCTTCATCTCATCGAGCATCTTCGTCGCGCCACCGGCGGCCGGGAGCGGCGGCGGAGCGGCGGAGACCGATGCGGAAAAAACCGCCAGAATCAGGGCCAGGAGGGTGCGCTTCATCGGTGAGTTTTCGTTTAGTCCACCTTGAGCGGGACCGCCACAAACTTCGCCGCCGACTTGCTCTGCAGCATCCCGATCGCATTGCGCACCGTCCCCGCCAGCGAATCGTCCTGCGTCCACACCCAGCCCTGCGGTCCGGGCCGCCCCACCCCGGCTTTTTTGCCCGTGGCATTCACGAAGTAGGCTTGCGCTAGCCCGACGTAGAGGGCCTTCACCGCGCTCGTTTTGCCGTCGTCGAGGGTGCGCGTTTCGTCGATCAGATTGATCTCGAGGTTCGCCTTGTTCAGCTCGTTGAGGATGCCGACCACGGTGATGTAGCGCTCCGCGAGCACCAGCTTCGTCGGCTGCCCCGGCTCGGGGAGGCGCGAGAAAAGTTTCTCCTCAAACTTATCCTGAATCATCGCCGGCAGCAGCGGCTTGAGCGCCCGCAACTGCGCCTCCATTTTCGGCAGTTCGTCGTCGAGATTCTTCAGCGAAGCCAGATTCAGGTCCTTCTTCTTCACCATCTCCGCCTTCTTTTTGTCGGCGTCGGTGATCTGCTTTTCGTTCTCGATCTTCTTTTTCCGCACTTCCTCCAGTTCCTGGGTGACCAGGACGATGCGCTGCTCGAGCAGTTTCACCGCTTCCTTCGCGTCGCTCTTTTCCTTCGCGATGGCCTTCTGCATGTCCACCCACTTGTCCATCGTCTCCCGCAAGGCCGCGATGTCGGCGCCAGCCGAGGCCGGCTCCGCAGGATCGGCGGCCTGCAAACCGACGCCCCCGACGAAGGCCAGCGGCACGAAAACACGGTGCGCCAGACGCAGGCGGCGCCGGAGAAGACATGGCAGCAGGAAGAGATTCGACATTTCGCGAAGGAGCCGGCGCGGCGAGGCTGACCGGAGCCAGCCGCCGCGTCAGCGGGTATTTCTCCTACGAGGCCGCGGGCCGGGAAGCAAGGCGGGCACTGTTACAGATTTGTGACATCTCGGGATTCGCCGTTTTGGATCGCGACATCGGTGACTGCGAGGAGAGCGCCATCACCAGGCGCCGCTCATACTCATCGAATACCTCGTCCCCGGAGACCGGGCAAAATCCACGTTGCCGGCGGCTACGCGCTCGACCTCCTGATTCAGGAGATTTTCGACGCGGAGCGTGAACTTGAACTGCTCGTTGAGCTTTTTTGAAAGCGTGAAGTCGAGACTGGTCACCGGCTGCTGGTACAAGTCGGCGGCAAAGCCGTTAACTCCGTCCTGCGCACCCGCCTGATACAGGGTCTCTCCCGTCACGTTGAGAAAGACGCCGGCAAAGAGTCCGAGATCCTTGTTGTCGTAGCTGAAATTGAAGTTGAGCAGGTAGTCCGGCTGGCCCTGGAGGCGGCGCCGTGGTTCGAGCCCGGCCTCGGCGCGCTCGGCCCGGGCCTGCGGCGCGAGTTCCACTGCGGAGTAGAGTTTGGTGCCGTTGAACCCAATCGATAAGTGCCGCAACTCCTCGGCGAGAAATCCCAGCCCCTTCTGCACTTCAAACTCAAAGCCATAGATGACGGCACTGTCCTGATTCGCAAAAAAGTCCGCCCGGGGATTGGTGAAGCGTTCGATGGGCTTCTGGATGAACTTGGTAAACGCGCTAATCGCCAGGACGTCACCCGGACTCGGGAACCACTCCCAGCGCAGATCCACATTGTCGATGGTCGAGATTTCGAGCAGGCGGTTGCCGCGAAAGGCCGCGGTCGTGAGTGGGTCGAAAATGTTCACCTGGGCAATCTCCTTGATCGACGGCCGGGCCACCGTGCGCGAACCGGCGAAACGCAGCTTCATATTCGTTGCGAAGTCCCACGTCGCACTCAAAGCCGGCAACACGTCCACTTGCTCGATGTTGGCGATTCCGCGTTGGTCGGCTGGGATTGTCCCGCCAAACACATCCGCGATGGGGCCGGGCGCGGGCGGGTCGCCTTCGGGCTCCCCATTAGGGCGGAAGAACCCTTTGCGATCGGTCAGCGCACTCATGTCGGTGATCTCACCGCGAAGACCCACATTGACCCGAAACTTTTGCCCGAGGTTGAAGTCCGCCGCGAGAAACGCCGCCGCGATGACCTGGGTGGCATTGTAAGTCTCAGGATTGATGCGCCGGAACAAATTCGCCTGCCGGCCGGCCAAGTCTGCGGCCGTCTGTCCCTTCCGGTCCGAGGGATCCTCCACTCCGAACAGATTGCTGAGGAAGATGTTGTCGTACTCGAAGGTATCCGCGCGATACTCGCGGGTGCTGTAGTCGAAGTTCGTCCCTAGTCGGATCAGCGCCTTCTCGGTTCCGTCGGCATTGCGGAATAGTGGAATCTTAAACTCGGCGAGAATGTTGTAGTCGGTGTCGTCCAGTCGCCGCCAGTACCGTGTCGAAGGAGGCCCGCGGAACTCGGGCAACTGAGTGATCCTGCCGGTCTCCCGGAGAAAGGTCGCCGAGGCGAACCGGCCATCCGGCTCGTCCTGGGAGGAAAGGCTGTAGGCCGCGGCCCAGTTCAAGCTCGCATCGGCCAGTGCCGGGAAAGAGTGGACTCCGGAGATCTGGGCCGTGCGCAGCCTGCGCTCCACATACAGCAGGCCTTCCCGGATGGCGATGTCTTCGGAATTGCCGATGGTCACCGTGTTTGGATCGCCCTGGGTACTGCCGATCACCAATCCCTCCTGATAAAAGGCGCGGTCTTCCGCGGCCAGATTGGCAAAGACGGTCACCTTGAGAGTGTCATTCGGGGTCGGCTGCCAGCCGCTCGTCAGGAGCAACCCACTGAGCAGCGCCTCCGAGCTTTCCTGGCTGTCGAACACAAAAGCGCGTTGCTTGGAAACCGAGCCGGGAGGGCCGTTGAAAAGGGTCTGCCCGCGGCGCACGGAGTCGTCGAATTCATACCGCTTGCTATAGGTAAATGCGGCCAGCACCCCGAGCGGGCCGCCCAGGAAATCGGCAAACTGGGTACCGACCGAAGCGCTGAAGTTAAAGTCCAACGGCGGAGCGCTGCCATTCGTCGTCCCGGTCGTGGGGTCGAGAAGGCGCCTCGCCAGTTGGGCGCTGGCGTTGGTTTCCTCCGTCGTGCCGGCCAGGCGGGTCTTAAAGCCCCGGAGCACGGCGGGCATCGTCCGGTCGTTCGACGTGCCCAGGATCCCAGTGCCGGCGCCGCGATAAGTCAGAAAGCGGGCGTTGTCCGTCGATTGATTGTTAACTCCCACAACGATGCTGGCGTTGACGAAAGGTTTCGCCGGACTGCTCTTGGTCACGATGTTGATCGATCCACCGGTGGACTCACCGGGGAGATCGGGCGTGAAGGTCTTGGTGTTGGTCAGCTCGCCGACGAGATTGCTGGGGAAGATGTCGATGTTCACCGCGCGTTTGTCGGGGTCGGAACTCGGGATGCGCGCGCCGTTGAGCAGCACGGTATTGTAGCGGTCGCTGAGGCCGCGGATCACCACATAGCGGCTGTCGGCGACGGAGGTGCCGACGATGCGCTTGACCACGTCGCCGATGTCACCGCCGCCGACCTTGGCGATGAAGTCCGCGCCGATCACATCGCCGATGGCCATGGCGCTGGCGCGGATGTCGAGCAGTGCGCTGGGCTCGGCACTCACGAGTTCCTCGGCGTTCACCACGAGGTCCTCGAGTTCCAGCACTTCGCCGATCATCTCCAGGGTCACCTCGCTGACCGCGCCCGCGGAGACGCCGATCTGCCGCTTTTCCCGCAGCCGGTAAGCTTCCCGGGTGGCGGAGACGGTGTAGGCCCCGGGCGGCAATCCATTGAAAACGTATTTTCCGTTGCCGTCGGTCTGAGTCGTGACGCCGTTCTCTTCCAGCCGCACGCTCACGCCGGAGATCGGCTGGCGGAAATCGTCGTCGATGACCAGCCCGCGCAAGGCGCCAAGGGTGGCCTGGGCCTGGAGGCGGTGGGGCAGGAGCGCGAGCAGGAGCAGGAGAAAGACGACAGCGCAGGCAGAGCGGGTAAATCCCGATCGCCCGACCAAGGGTCGCCCTCTGCATCCCGACCCCGGCATCACTTCTCGACCGCGGGAGCTTCAGACTTCGCCGGGGGAGACAGGGGAGCGAGCAGCGTGGCCATTTTCTCCGAAATCTCCTGATCCGTGCGCGCCATGGAAAAGAGAACCAGGCCCGCGCCGAGATAACGGCTGTCAGGATTCGGGTTCGCGAGCGCGACGCCCACGGCTTTTTCCCAAGTCGCAGCCGCCGCCTCCGGGGCCCCGCTGGCCAGCTCGGCTTCCGCAAGCTGGCAATACCCTGGCACCTGATGAAAGGCGTGCTGCTTCTCGATGCCCTTGCGCGCGACTTCCAGCATCGCGGGCACGCGGGTCGCGTCGTCCCCGTCCTTATAGAGTCGGACGATCTTCGCGAAGTAGCCGGGCCGCCAGCCCTGCATCTCCGAACCGGGCGCGAGGTGCTGAATCGCCTGGCTCACGAGCGCGCCACTTTTCTTCACGTCGCCGAGCTTGCGCCAGAGGATGCCGAGATCGAGCCACTCCTCGCCAGCCGTCGCCTTGCAGGCGCGAACGATCTCCGCCGCCTGCTCGCAGAGCGGCGCGATCTCCGAGACCGGAGCCTTTTTCTCCAGCCGCGCCTCCGCGATCTCGATCGCCGCGCGGGCGGCGAAGAGCAGCTCCGGGGCGATCTTGTCGGCCGCGCCGGGCAGCGCAAAGGTCGTCGGTTCCAGCGCCTCGCCACGTCGCTCGCGCTCCACCGCGATGCCGGCTTTGGCACGCAGCCCGGCGGCCTGGTCGGAAATACCCTGGGCAACCTCGCCCGCGCGATCATCGCGTCCCGCGGCCGCCCAGGCGATGGCGACCTCGGCGCGAATGGCATCCGCCTGCCACGGATGCGGAAACCCCGATTGCGAAAGCGCCCGCTCGAGCAGCGGAGCGATGTCTTCCCCGGCGTCGCG
>Ga0105044_10006928_pt1 | contig 15604 bp, 12 predicted proteins | sample MAT01_FD_78092 | JGI IMG/M metagenome (GOLD analysis project Ga0105044, IMG submission 78092) | Freshwater microbial communities from Lake Fryxell liftoff mats and glacier meltwater in Antarctica - MAT-01 | ecosystem: Environmental > Aquatic > Freshwater > Ice > Liftoff microbial mat | place... | reverse complement strand
GAGCAGTCAAGCCCCTCAGCGCTGATGGTACTATCTCAAGCAGATGGGAGAGTAAGTCGCTGCCAACTTAATTTAACGCAATAGCCCTTGTACACTCGTGTCCAAGGGCTTTGTGTTTTATGTGCTTTTCTACATTATTGTTTCTTTTGTGTCGGCCTTATCTAATGGTTGCTTTTATTTTCTAGGTTGCTCAACCCGAATTCATCGTTTTACTCTGAATCTGTGAATATTTCAGTTAATTGGATAATTTATCGGGCTTGATGATTCCTAGTAGCGCATCAAAATAGTAGGAGGTTTAACCCACTGACGATTTTTTAAATATCAGGGCTTTGAAGTCGAAAAATCAAAAATTTTGTCAACTAATGAGGCTTTGCTCAGAGGCAAAAAGCGCCAATGCGGATTTTGGGTTTAAATGTAAGCACTTTAAATTCGACTGAATCAAAGATTTTCGTCGACCCACAGGACAAAATCTGCTAATGCGGATTTTGGGCTTGGTATTCATTTTTATTTACCTATTCTATTACGGCTTATTTATTTGATTTGCTCCGTTTTCCAGATTACACATTATTCTTTATTGTCTTTGCCTTTAGTTATTTTGAAATACATGTCTTTAAGTATGTGTTGTTTTTGTAGTTACATCCTAAATTCCCAGATGATAATTTCTAATAAACTACAATTTATATTATATCCCACAGCAGAATTTCTTGACTATTTAGTGCTTTTAGCAAACTATTTAGTCAAATAAAAAACCCCGACTAAGGATCTTAATCAGGGACTTTTATGCAATTTATTTGGTTGCATTGCTTACAACTAATCAATATTAAATTTATTTCTTTTTAGTCTGAGCTTTTTTTGCTTTGTTTTCAGTAATTACAATCTCTGATAATTGAGTGGTGTCAGCTAGTCCCTCTTTCCAGAAATGCCATATCAACCCAAATATGCTCAATACCATTATTAATAAAGATGAAACTGTGGATATTTTCTCACCTTCATAAAAGCTAGTTGGCTTGAACTCCATTTTAAGTTCATGTTGACCGGATGGTACCATTAAACCTCGAAGGAAATAATCGGCCTTAAAGAAATTGTCAAATGGCTTGCCATCTAAATACATCTTCCAGCCTTTTTCAGCTGGGTAGTATATTTCTGAAAAGACTGCTAATTGTGAGGTAGCAGAGTTATATGAATAAGTCATTTCATCTGGATGATATTTAGTCAGCTTAATAGTTGCATTTGTATCAGTTGATTCAGGTAACTTGCTTACTAGATTTTCGTCTCTTTTTTGGATTAATGCAAACGATCCTGCTTCTATAGTACCTAAGGCTTCTAATTCTTCATCTGCATTTTGTACAATTTTGGTTTTAGGTACAAACCATGCATTTCCTGCTGGATTGGGTACTGGTATGGCTTGGCCTTGATCCCCTTCACCTTGTATGATGTATTTAGTATTTAATAACGCAACTACATTTACGTATTTGGCAGGATTGGACAGATATTTTTCTATAACTTCCTGATATCGCATCAATTTTGCAGCGTGGTAGCCACCGAGTGATTTATGGAAATATGATGTGTTAGCGTTACTAAATGGATTTCCTCCTCTCAGATCTAATACTCTAAAATGTGGATCTTTGTCTGCCATTATCTTTTTATCAACATCTGTAGGTACAGCTACTTGGGCATGTTGTTCCTTTGTTGTAAACTTTTCAGAAAATATGATTCTTTTGTCAATCAGGAATACATCTAATATGGCAATCAATCCAATACTCAAAACCAAATAATTGGCCTTTATTTTTCCATTAAGGTAGAACCAAATTAAGGTAAATCCTGAACCAATAAACAATATACTTCGTATTGCATCTGCTCTCAATAAAGACTTCCTGTCTGATTTGACCATTTCAAGAATATCAGCTCCAAATCTTGTATCATTTGGACCTGAATAGGACATTCCACCACTTAAGATCAATGCAATCAACACCAAACCTCCTGTTATGGCGCCCGCAAAAAGGAGTGATCTTCTTTTTTGTGCTGCATCTATGGAATGGTTCATCAGATTTTGCAATCCATAAAGTCCTAAGATTATCATGAAAAATTGTGACAATCCCAATGCCATTGAAACAGCTCTGAATTTGTTGAAAAAGGGAAAATATTTAAACAAAAGATCGTTGAGGAAAAAGTTATTTCCCCAAGAAATACTCAAGGTAAATAATGTTGATATTAGTAACCACCATTTAATACTTCCATCCACTAGGAAGCAACCCAAAAAGAAAAGAAAGCATAAAACTGCTCCAAAATAAATTGCTACTCCCACGCCTGGTTGGTTGCCCCAATAGAACAATGACGCAACTTGTTGCTCAGCAATTTTGACTGCAGCATCACCTGTTTGACCCTGTTCGGATAAACTCCCCATTACGTTTTGAAATACTGCATCATGAGTTTTAGTGCCTCGGTAATTTTGTGAAGATCCACCACCATAAAAACTTGGAACCAACAAAGTCATCGATTCTCCTACTCCATAACTCCAGCCAAATGCGTAGTCTTCATCCAATCCGTCGCCTTTTGATGATTTTGAAGTTAGCTCAGATTTGCCTCTGATGGTTTCTTTGGAGTATTCATAGGTAGTCCAGAGTCTCGATGTATTAGAGGAAATGCCCAATATTCCCGTAATAATCATGATTGCCGAGGCTATTGCTGCAGTCTTTAAATGTTTGGTTTTAAAAGCATCAACCCATTTTATGACAAAAAATATACCCAAAGCCATAAAACCATAATAACTGATTTGAAAGTGGTTAACAAGTAATTGTAAGGCGACAAACAAACCAAACAAAGCTCCTCCCAATAGGTATTTTCCCCTCCACAGCAGAATTGCTCCCATATACATTCCAGGAAGTAAGCCCAATGCCAACATTTTTGTACTGTGACCAGCTTCTGCAATATCACACATGAAGGTGGATAAACCGTAAGCTACGCCACCAAAAACTGCCAATCGCCAATCAAGTCCCATGGTAATCAATAGTAAATAGGTACAAAACATAGCCAAAAAAATCACGATTGGAACAAAGAGCATACTTTGGTTCAACATTAATAATCGAAGTGCGTATTTGGTGTAGTTTCCTTGGTCTGTAGGACGTATTTGATAAGTTGGCATTCCAGAAAACACGGATTGTGTCCACAATGGAGCGGTTCCAGTTTCTTTCACAATCTTATCCATCTCAGCTTGCGAGCCTTTGGCCTGAACATTATCGTGTTGGTTGAGGACCTTGCCTGAGAAATATGGGCCATAAAGAAAGAAGGTTGCAACGAACATGCAAACAATTGCAATGACATGCGGAATAAGACGATTGAAACTCATTTTATAATTTTTCGTAAGTTTTATATTAGTTATTGATCAACTAGGTGATCCAAAGATATAAAGTTTAGTATATTCGTAATAAGTTTACGCAATTGAAAATATGGATACAGATCCGGAGCCCAGTCTTTTGTCGATTATTACCGTAGTTTATAACGGTGCTGATACACTCGAAGCTACCATTCTGAGCATTGTCAACAACAAGCCAGATTGGTTAGAGTATATTGTCATTGATGGAGGTTCTCAAGATGGAACTTTGGATTTGGTGCAACAATACAATGATCAAATAGACATATGGATCAGTGATAGGGATAATGGATTGTACGATGCGATGAATAAGGGGACCGATGCAGCTACAGGCAAATATCTGTGGTTTATCAACTCTGGGGATTTAATCAGTGATAATATCGTTTACACAAGGATTTATGAAATGCTTTCGAGAGATCCGGATATTGTGTGCGGTGAAGTAAATATCGTAAATGCTTCTGGAGAAATATTGGGTACTCGAAGCAATTTAACAGTTCAACAATTGCCAGATAAATTAACATCTGAACGATTCAGAAGGGGAATGACTGTATGCCATCAAGGTTTTATCGTTAAAAAAAGTATTGCACCTAAGTATGAAATGGACAATTGGGTGGCAGACTATGACTGGATGATCAAATGTGTTAAGCTTGCCAAATCTTATGAAATGACTCATGTACCAATAGTTAATTTTTTGGGAGGAGGAATTTCGAAAAGAAAATGGAGAGAATCAATGGTTGATAGATTGCTTACCATGAAAAAACACTACGGTTTATGGCCTACTTTCAAGGAGCACATATTTATTGGATTGAGGTATTTGAGCTGGAGGCTCAGGCCTAGAAACGAGAGATATTGATATGAAGCTAATGTTGGTCGCAATTGGTGGAGCTTTTGGTAGTACTTTGAGATATTTAATTTCTCAATGGATTGGATGTGCGTCTGGCAATTTTCCGTGGAATACTTTTGCAATCAATTGTCTTGGATGTTTATTGATAGGTTTTTTCGCTGTAAAATTTACTGATTCTGGACAAGATCTTAATCGATTGTTGATCATGACTGGGATTTTGGGGGGCTTTACGACATTTTCGGCTTTCAGTCTTGAATTGGTTCAATTGATCTTTTTGGATAAAATAGTCACTGCCGCTTTATATGCATTAAGTAGTTGTTTGTTCGGATTGTTTTTTTGTGGAGTTGGATACCTGGTTGCGCAGAAATTCCTATGAGGTTATTGATTGCCAAACCAGAATGCTGAACAATAGCAAGTATATTTCTTGTATCTTCGTATAAGTTATTCAAAACAATTGAAAATGAAAAAAATAATCTTTTTTATGGTGTTTTGCCAATGTATCAATTTGGCGCAAGCACAAAACTTGGAAGCGAAACTGAGCCCTTTGGGATTGGTGTTGGGTGGAATGCAACTCAATTTGGAGCAAACCGTTCAGCAAGATTGGGGAGTCGAAGCCGGGGTAATTACAGATTTTAATGATTTCACCATGTTAAATTTAATTGGCAAATATTATTTCTCTCCTTCCGAAAAGGGAAATGACCGATTTCATATTGGTGTCTTTTTGAATCATATATTTTTCGATAGTGAAATTGAATCGAACATTGGACCAGGTCTTGGTTTCTACATGGGCTACAAATGGTTGTCGAGAAGGAATGTGATCTTTGAGATTGGCGGTGGTATTGGAAGAGTACTTGGAAAGTCAATTGGAGAAGACGGTAGTTTTACCGGAACAGGTCAACTAACCATAGGTTATAGATTTCCGGTGATTAAACAGACAAAGTAGGTTTCACTTTTGAACATAATTGGTTCAATTTGTTGTTTAGGAAGTTAAATCATTGAATTAAGATTGTGCAGCTTGAATTTACCATTTAGTACCATCATTTCTGACTCTTTAGCGAAAGCAAAGACGTGGCTGGATCAAGATGAATTGGTAGCTATTCCTACAGAAACGGTTTATGGATTGGCTGGAAATGCTTTGAAATCGGATGTGTTGAGTAAAATATTTCATGTCAAAGCCAGACCTGATAATCATCCTCTAATATTACACATCGCCAATATTGATCAAGTCAATAAGTATGTAACTGAAATTTCCTATATTGAAAGTTTGCTTATGGAGAGTTTTTGGCCTGGACCTCTCACATTGCTTATTGACAAATCGGAGGCTGTCCCAAATGAGTTAACGGGCGGAAGAAAGAAAGTAGGGATTCGAATTCCAGACCACGAGTTAACTTTAAGGCTGTTACAATCATTGGATTATCCGCTGGCGGCTCCAAGTGCAAATCCTTTTGGTTATATAAGTCCTACAAGCGCTCAACATGTCTTCGATCAAATGTCAGGCAAGATACCTCATATATTGGATGGTGGAGATTGTTCGAGAGGAATTGAATCTACGATTGTGGAAGTTCAAGGAGATTGGTGCCTAATTCATAGGTTGGGAGCCTTAAGTCTGGAAGATATTCAATTGGTTTGCCCCAATATTAAGGATTTGAGTGCAGAGACTGAAATTCATGAAACTTCCGGACAAATGCCATGGCATTATGCCCCTCAGAAAAGATTGTACCTCGATCGACATGAAATGCTCTCATCTGCATCGCCAAGTTTAAAAATCGGATATATTTCATTCAGAGGGGAAATCACAAATGAACATATTTACCAATCTTGTTTATCGCCAAGTGGGAACCTAGAGGAAGCTGGGAGAAATTTATTCTTAGCATTGAGGAAAATTGACAATTCGGAGGTGGATTTCATTGTTGCAGAAAGTGTTCCTAATATTGGGATAGGAAGAGCAATAAATGAAAGACTCAGAAAAGCTGCTGCTAAAACAAAAAAGGCCCAAATCAGTTAATATTTGAGCCTTTAATATTGTCATACTAGAGATTTAAGGTTTGATCACGATTCCTTTCCAAGCCTCTTTATCCAATAATTTGATTGGTTCAAGTTTTTGCTTCTCCAATAGCAGATTCACTTTTTTTAAGTAAGTAGTATTCACTTTTCCAATTTCTTCAGCCTTTTGTTTGATTTCATCTTGGAATCCTGAAAGTCGAACCAATTGATATTCAGTTGGTCGTCCTTCATACATGACTACCTCCATAAATAATTCTCCTAATTTTTCACGCATCTTTTCTTCGCCCGTGATAGCAGTTCCAGTTTTGGTTGCTACCATTGATTTTCGAAGCGTTTCAAGTTGGTTATTGTAATCTGTCAAGAGTTTTTTGTCTTTGGTACTCTTAAGTGCTGGCAATTTAGATTCCAAGCTCTTTTGAACATTGACTAATTTTTGGGTTTCGAAAGATAGATCTTCGATAACTGTGTACATGTCTCTTGAAGTTTTTCTCTGCATAGCAATATCTTGGCTTGAAATTCCTGAATTTGGATCTTCAACTAAAATGATATTGGAAGCAAATTCTTTGCCGTTCAATTTGAGCTTAACCTTATACTCTCCCGGTTCTACAAGTGGGGACATAAATCCAGAGTAGTCAAGCTTTGCACCAGTTTCTGCTGTTTTTGGTGGCTTCATTCTCATTCCCCAGTTCACTCTGTTGATCCCTTTTCTTTTGGTGCCGGCCATATCATAAAGCATTCTGCCATTTTGATCATATATTTCAATTCTTACTTCACCAGTGTTTGCTCTTTCTTTCAGATAGTAAGTAATAATTGCATCTTCCGTAAAATTTCCACCAACAAATTCGCCGCCTTGTCCACCTCCGCCACCAAACTTGCCAGAAGTTAAAGTAGTAGGTCTATTGGGTAACATTACTAAATCCTGTTCCAATATTTCATTCGAAAGTTGACGGAGTATACTAATATCATCAACTATCATAATTCCCCGGCCATGGGTAGCAATCACTAAATCATGCGTTTTAGGCGTGATTACCATATCTCTTGCTAATACATATTCTGGTATGTTTGCTTTCATTCTGATCCAATTGTCACCACCATCTATGGTAGCGAATAATCCCATTTCGGTTCCTAAAAACAACAATTTGGGATTAATAGGATCTTGGATAATTCTGTGAGCAAAGCCAGTAAATTCAGAACTTGAAAACAATTTCCACGTCTGTCCCATATCAGTTGACTTGGCTACATAAGTTTTCATGTCACCATACATGTGATTGTCAAACGTAACAAAAACTGTTTTGCTGTCATGTGCACTTGGGCTTATACTGCTTATCCAAGTTCCTGCAGGGATTCCTGCACTACTGTAATTGTTGGTAACGTTATTCCAGGTTTTTCCAGTATTGTTTGTGTATTGAAGATTACCATCATCAGTTCCAACCCATACTGTATTTTCATCTTTTGGTGATTCTGCAATTGTGAAAATGGTACAATGGTTTTCTGCTGAGGAGTTGTCTATAGTAACTCCACCGGATTCTTCCTGTTTTTGTTTTTCTTTATTGTTGGTTGTAAGGTCTGGCGATATTTTTACCCATGTGATGCCTCTATCTTGAGTTTTATACAAATATTGGGACCCAGTATATAGCGTTTTAGGATTGGTTGTGCTTCGCACTATTGGTGTATTCCAATTATAACGTAGTTCGTCATCACCTTGACCTTTTTTGGGCTGTATAGATTGTGCTTTATTGGTTTTGATATCAATTCTGGCCATTTTACCGCCCTGTGATTCAGCGTACACGATGTTATTATCCAAGCCATCAGGTTGTACCCAAAAACCGTCACCACCCCAAAGATCATTCCAGTCTCCATTTTTAATGCCTCCCGATTTTTGAGATGGAGCTGACCAACTTCCATTATCTTGGAGTCCGCCATAAACATGATAAGGATCCTGATTGTCAGTTGCAACATGGTAAAATTGTGAAACAGGAAGATTCCAAAAGAATGTCCAACTATTGCCTTTGTCAAGGCTTTGATAAACGCCTCCATCAGTTCCCAGTAGCAGATGAGAGGTATTATTAGGGTTAATCCATAGAGCATGATGGTCAGCGTGCACACTAATGTTGTATGAAGGCTCAGTAAAAGAGTATCCACCATCTTTGCTTATTGAAAAAGTGAATGCGGGACGGTACACTCTTTTGGGATCATAAGGATCGACAGCTATAGTTGAGAAGTAAAATGGTCTAGCACAAACATTTGGAGAAGAGCTTTGCTGTTTCCACGTCTCTCCGCCATCAGCCGAAATAAATAATCCGGTCTTTGTCGCTTCAACTATGGCCAACAAATTGTCAGGAGCGCTTGGAGCCAAGGCCATAGCCACTCGTCCAAAATCACCTTCTGGCAATCCATTCTTGATGATTTTCCATGTTTTTCCGCCATCAATACTTTTGTAAACTGCACTGCCTTTGCCACCAGAACTGAATGAGTAGGCTTTTCTTCTAAATTCCCATGTTGTAGCAAACATAATATCGGGATTAGCTGGATTAATTAAAAAATCTGCGCAGCCAGTTGTCTCATTTACATATAGAATTTTTTCCCATGTTATGCCTCCGTCTGTGGTTTTATATAGTCCTCTATCTTGACTATCTGACCATAATTTTCCAGGAACTGCCACAAATACAGTATTGGGATCCTTTGGATGAATTACTATTTTGCTTATGTGTTCAGAGTTTTCGAGACCGAGTTTGGTCCAGGTCTTTCCGCTATCGGTAGATTTATACAAGCCATCTCCAACTGACACAGTGTTGCGCATATTGCTTTCTCCTGTACCAGCCCATATAGTATTGGGGTTGGTTTGATCAATAACCAACGCTCCGATTGACTGACAATGCTTGTCAAAGATTGGGTTGAAAATTACACCTGCATCAGTTGTTTTCCATATACCTCCGCCAGCAGTTCCGACATAAAATGTTCGGGGATCTTTGTTTAGGGCATCTATTGCGGTAATACGTCCACTCATTGCAGCTGGACCTATCTGGCGTGCTTCTAGAACACCTATAGTGGAAGCAGAAAATTTAACTTGGGCATTAACTTGAAGGCATAGCGTGGCCGATGCTACGAAAAGAAATAATTTCATGTCGCAATTATTTTAAAAGAGAAAAGAACGTTTATTAAATAGAAATGGAATTAGTTTTTTGCTGGCATCTTGAAGATTTCCGGATCAATTTTAGGATTGATTTCAACTTTCTCCCAATTTATAGGTCCACCAGCCATTTCATTTTGCATCGTATATGCAAAGGTAAAACCTTCTGGAGTTTTCTTAAAGTTTGAATACACAGTGTTTACTTCAGTTTCAGCGTCATCTACTTTTACAATAATAGTTTCTTTGATGATGAAATAAGTCTTTGCATCTAGGTAGGTGAATGTCACTTTACCATCCTTTTCAGTCACTCGTAGTTTTAGAACGTCTGCTCCTTCAACTTCATCTTTGCTTACAAATTCAACTTTGGTACCTTTAGCTGCGTAGTTGTAAAGTTTCCCCTTTAAGTCCATTTGACCTTTAGTTTCTTTGATTTGATCAGGAGTGATTGGTTCAGGAGCTGGGTTTCCTCCAAAAGGATTTACCATCCATCCACTTTCACCGTCGATTACCTGATTCATTGTCATACCCATAATTGATAAATCCATTCTCAAAGATTTTTCATTGATAACTTGGATAGTAATTGGAGCAGTCATTCCAGGTTGAACTTCAATACTTCCCTCCATTTTCATTGAATTAATGGATTCTAAAAGTTTAGCGCCGCCTATTGCTTCGATGTGTTTATTGACAATCTCATCTACAGTTTGAGCTTTGATTGTGAAAGATGTGAGAACACTAACAAGGAAAAAGAAAATAATTTTTTTCATTTTGATGTGATTTTTAATTTTATGAAACAAATATCCAACAATGTGCACCATAGTTTAGAGCATTTTCGCCTAAAATACAATTGAGATAGACAAATAGTTTAAAAAGTTATCTTTTAACCCAAATTTAGCGTTAGACGCTTAATCGACGAAATTTTTGGTTTTTCCAAAAATTTGCCGGGTCTGACAACTCAAATTGTAGTATCAGACTCATAGGAGTTTAACCCCTGACGATGCTTTAAATGTCAGGGCTTTAAGCTCGACAAAATCAAATATTTTCGTCAACTCAAGAGGCTTAGCTGAGAGTCTGATAGCCTTTGGCTCGACAGACTCAATGGCCAAAATCAGCTAATGCGGATTTTGGGTTTAAGCTCTTAATAACTTTAGTACCAACTCCGTCAACAATTCTTCTTCGCTCATGCTTACGTTGAACAAACCCTTGGAACGCTGGTCGTATTCACTCAATAAAAACAATGCATTTTCAACTTGAACCAGCGAATACTTGGATAGAACCGATTTGTATTCTCTCAAAATGAAAGCGCTTGAAATGCCTATTGCCTTCAGTTGCTCAGTTTCAGTCCCCAATTTTGCACCATGCAGGCGATATATTTTATAGAAGTAAGATGCAAGAGATGAAATTATCAATATGAGGGGGTTCTTTTTTATGTTCTGCCCCATATTGATTGCTATTTTTTGGGCCTGCCTTATGTTGCGCTCACCTATGGATTTTTGAAGTTCAAAAACTGAATACTCCTTACTGATTCCGATGTATTTTTCAATCAAGCCTTTCGTGATAGGTTCATCTGGTTTCAGATTGAGTTTCAATTTTTCAACCTCGTTGTTTATTTTTTCAAGATTATTTCCAAGATATTCAGCAAGAATAACGCTGATATCTGGACTTGCTTTGAGACCTTTGGAATGAAGAAATTCTGCTATCCACTTGCTTAAAGCGTAATCTTTTATGGCCTCACTCAGAAATACAACACCATTTTTATTCAATGTTTTGGTCAATTGCAACCTTCCATCTAATTTGCTGTATTTGTAAGCCAATACCAAGATGGTTGTTTGAGCTGGTTTATTACAATATGCCTGCAATTTGTCAATGTCTTTTATCTGTTGCGCCTCACGGACTAGCACCAGTTGCCTGTCCGACATCATCGGATACCTGTTGCATGTATCAATGATTGTATTGATATCGAGTTCTTTGGTTCCATATATTATGGTCTCATTGAATGACTTCAAGCCAGGATCAATGCATTTTTCTTCAATAATTTTATCAATTTCATCAATAAAAAAGCTCTCTTCTCCATGTAATAAATAGAGATTGGCCCATTTTCCAGAGTTGATGTCTTTGATGATTTGCTGATAACTCATGATAGTTCTTTAATCATGGTGGCAACTGTTTCAATCCATTCAGGTTTATTATTGAGGCTGGATACCAGATCAACTTTTTCGCCACCCATTTCATGAAATTCTTCGTAATACTCCTCGGAAACTTCTATGATAGTTTCCAAACAATCTGAGACAAATGCCGGACAGAAAACAAGTAACTTTTTATCGCCAGCGTCAGCTCTAACTTTGAGAATATCGCTGGTGTATGGTTGAATCCATGGATCGCGTCCCAGTCTGGATTGAAAACAAGTGGTGTATTGATTCTCCTTCAAGCCGAGTTCTTCTACCAGTGCTTTCGTGGTGGCATAACATTGAGCGCTGTAGCAAAACTGATTGATTGTGGTAAGTTCTTTACAACAATCCACTTTCCTTTGGCAATGGCTATTTGTTATATCTCCCTTCCGCATTTGACGTTGAGGTAAACCGTGATAGCTGAATATGATATGATCGTATTCCTTGTAATTCATTTTACGGCCTTCATCAGCAAAAATTTTGATCATTTCCGGTCTAGTGGGAAAGGAGTTGATGAGGTGAATTTCCGGAATGATTTGCCACTTACTTATTTCTTTCATCACAGCCTCATGCACGCTTCCAGTTGAAGCAGAAGCGTAATGTGGAAACAATGGAAAAACAATAATTCTATTTACTTGGGCTTTTCTAAGTTTATCCAAGCTTGCCTCAATGGATGGGCTTTGATAACGCATAGCAAGTTCAACGTGATATTCATTACCCAGAATAGATCTCACACCTTCCGTTAATTTATATCCATTAAATTTCAAAGGCGAACCTTCATCAGTCCATAATTTCTTGTACAAGGCGGCGGATTTACCACTGCGAAAAGGAGCTATAATGCCTCTGACGAGTAAATTTCGTGAAATTGCGTTGATGTCAATTACCCTTGGATCCAGCAAGAATTGCTTAAGATAACGGTAAACTGCTCCTCTACTTGGATCGTCAGGTGTGCCCAAATTGACCAATAATACTCCGATTTTAGATTTTTCCATATTAGTTTGATGACTCAAAGGTAATAAAATGTTTATTTTTAAAATTCATGAGCTATTAACACTTGATATGTACATTTGGCTCACAAGAAATGGTACTTTTGTGAATGAATTTTACAAAACAGAAGCCACTCATATTAGTTACAAATGATGATGGTATCATGGCCCCAGGTCTAAGACACCTTGTTAGCTTGGCCATGCAGATAGGAGAGGTCTTGGTTGTGGCCCCAGATTCACCGCGTTCTGGCCAGGGTCATGCAATAACATTGGAAGAGCCACTTCGCTTGCGTAAAGTAACATATTCTCTCCCTGTGGAGGCATACGAATGCAGCGGTACACCAGTTGATTGTGTCAAATTGGCAAAAAATGTTTTGCTAAAAACAAGGTCCATAGATTTGTGTGTATCTGGAATCAATCACGGTTCTAACAGCAGTATTAATATCATTTATTCTGGCACCATGTCAGCTGCTACCGAGGCGGCTTTGGAAAATATACCATCCGTTGGGTTTTCATTATTGGATTATAGTTTTGAAGCAGATTTTACTCAATGCAGTAAATATATCTCAAAGATTATGAAAGAGGTGATGACAAATCCGGCTTCACCATTCACGCTTTTAAATGTTAACATTCCTAAATTATTGGAAAAAGAAATACGAGGAATAAAAGTTTGCCGACAAGGGAATGCGAGATGGGTAGAAGATTTTGTAGAAAGTAAAGATCCACGAGGTCAGAGCTATTATTGGTTAACTGGAAAGTTCGTCAATGAAGACGCTGGATCAGATACCGATGTCTATGCGCTTGAACAAGGGTATATTTCAGTTGTGCCTGCCACCTTTGACTTGACACATTATAAACAATTGCAGCATTGGGAAACACTCAAAGAAATTCAAATTGACGATGTTTAAAAAAGATGATATTCTTATTGGAATTGCAGTATCGATTGCCACTACCGTTCTTATTGGAGCTTTGGTTAAAATTCTTATGGAATTGATCATTCAGGGCTCGGTTGCAGATACAGAAGATATTGTAAGAACCAGAACCGTATGGTTGTTTGGAATATGTGCCAATATATTTTGGCTGAATTATTTTAAAAAATTTCGACTTGATAAATCGATGAGAGGAGTAGTAATTGGAACTGCCTTACTTGCTTTATTTTGGGTGGTTCGATTTGGTAAAGAATTGATGGATAATATTTCGTGAAATATTATATAATAGCAGGAGAAGCAAGCGGCGACTTGCATGCATCCAATCTTATTCGTCAGATTAATCTTCAGGATCCTACAGCTGAAATACGTGCTTGGGGTGGAGACGAAATGACAAAAGCTGGAGCCAATGTTGTCAAACACATACGCGACCTTGCCTTTATGGGCTTCATAGAGGTTGTGATGAACATTCGCGCCATATTTAAGAATATTTCATGGTGCAAATCTGATATCAGCTCCTTCCAGCCTGATGCATTGATTTTGGTAGACTATCCAGGTTTTAACCTGCGAATTGCTAAGTGGGCACATGAAAAGGGCTTAAAAGTAATCTATTATATTTCTCCTCAATTATGGGCTTGGCATGAAAGTAGAGTTAAAGAAATTCGCCAAAATGTTGATTTGATGATGGTGATTCTGCCTTTCGAGAAAGAATTTTATGCCAAACACGCAATGGAAGTGACATTTGTAGGTCACCCTTTACTTGATATCATTGCTCCTGAAAAGACTTCAAATCAACAAAATTCAAATCGAAAAACAATTGCACTTTTGCCTGGTAGCCGCAAACAAGAAATTATTGCAATGCTTCCTGTGATGCTGTCAGTAGCAGAAGAATATCCGATGTACGATTGGGTGCTCGCGTGTGCTCCTGCAATCCCTGATTCATTTTATTACGGCATTGTTGCTAAAAATTCTGCAGTACGATTGGTTCGAGCAAGAACTTATGAGCTTTTGACTAAGTCGTTTGTAGCGTTGGTCACCAGCGGCACAGCTACCTTGGAAACGGCCTTGTTCGGTGTGCCGCAAGTAGTTTGCTACAAAGGCAATAAAGTTTCCTATTGGCTTGCAAAAAGACTGATCAAGGTAAAGTATATCTCATTGGTCAACTTGATATTGGACAAAGCCTTGGTAACTGAATTGATTCAAAGTGAAATGAATCACGATACTCTCAAAACAGAATTCGAAAAATTATTGAATCCTAAGCGAAGATCAGAACTTGAAATTGAGTATCAAATATTACGCAACCAACTAGGAAATGCTGGAGCTTCAAAGAGAGCTGCTGAAGCTATTTCTGATTTTATGAAATTATAACAATATAGTTTTATTTTCACAAGAACTTAAATAAATCCTCAGGAGTTGTTACGATTTAGGATATTCAGTCTAGCGCTTTTTTTCTAAGGAATAGTTTTTTAAATTATTTTTGTCTTCAACTCAACCAATTGTTGCTTTTGAGGTTCTAAAAACCATATATTTGCTACTAAATTCCGACCGCTTACTACACAAAAAAGAAAAAACACTTAACAACATCTTCAAGGATTATGATCAAATCAAACCAAGCTATCCGATCAGTCTTTATTCTGATCTTTAGCACCCTATTTTTGCAAACTTTTGCCCAACAGATTCAAGACAAGATTCGCCCTTATCTTAGGGAGAACATGTCCAAATGGAATCTAACTGAATCTGATATTTCAAATTTTGATATTTCTGATCAGTACACCAATGCTGGAACCGGCGTTACTCACGTCTACCTAAATCAAACAGTTGGAGGAATAAGAATTTTTAACGCCATAAGTGCAGTCGCACTAAAAGATAATGAGGTTAAATATTTTGCGAACAGATTTCAAGCTTCAGCATCTTCCAAAGTAAATGCTTTGGTTCCCTCACTCAGCGCAGGCGATGCAATTCTAAGAGCTGCAAGTCATTTAGGAAGTGCAGTTAGTAATTCCCCTGAATTAAAATCTCAAGATTCTAACAGAAAAATCTACACATTCAATGATTGTGGAATTGCCCGTAATCCGATCAAAGTTGATTTGACATTGGTAAATTCTGAAGGTCAATTGCGATTGGCTTGGAATGTTTCCATGGAAATGCGCAATTCTGCAGATTGGTGGAATATTAGGAT
>Ga0105044_10006924_pt1 | contig 15614 bp, 14 predicted proteins | sample MAT01_FD_78092 | JGI IMG/M metagenome (GOLD analysis project Ga0105044, IMG submission 78092) | Freshwater microbial communities from Lake Fryxell liftoff mats and glacier meltwater in Antarctica - MAT-01 | ecosystem: Environmental > Aquatic > Freshwater > Ice > Liftoff microbial mat | place... | reverse complement strand
GTGGTCTTCGCCCAGCGGATGACCGCGACGCCAACGACGATGGCCAGCGCCACACCCAGGAGCCACACCAGGCCCTCGACGAGGACCGCGATCAGGGCGACCACCAGGGCGACGGCCAGCAGTGCGATCAAGATGCCCACGGACGTCTCCTCAGCTCGTTCGCAGGAACCTTCCCGCCGCTGCGGCTCGCAGAACGGTGGGACGCTCGTCGAGAGGCGAACGGTCAGCGAGCGGCGATCCAGGTGACCCCGATGATCTCGGGGCCGCCGTGGGTGCCGATCACCGCTCCGATCTTGCCGATCCGGACCGAGTCACGGGGGAAGGTCGGGGCGATGAGGTCGAGGAACTCCTCGATGTCGGGGGCGTCGCCGTGGTGCACCGCCACCCGCTCGATGGCGCCGGCGGCCTTCATCTTGTCGTAGAGCCACACCAGCGACTTCTTGCGGGTGCGCTGCTTGCCGGCCTCCTCGACCACGCCGGTGCTGATGTCGACGATCGGCTTGATCGACAGCATCGAACCGACCATCGCCTGGGCGCCGCCGATGCGGCCGCCCTTCTTGAGGTTGGCGAGGGTGTTGAGCGCCCCGTAGACGTGGGTGCGGGGGATGAGGTCGTCGAGGAGGGCGATGATCTCATCCCCGCTCTGGCCCGCCTCAGCGGCTTCGGAAGCGGCGATGACGAGGGTCCCGAGCCCGCTCGTGATGGACTTCGAGTCCACGACGCGCACGTCGATCTCGTCGCCGACGGCCTTCGCCGCGGCGAGCGCCGACTGCATGGTGGCGGACAGCTCGCTCGAGATGTTGATGCAGACCACCGACGTGGCGCCGTTGCCGGCCGCGGCTCGGAACGCCTGCTCGAAGGCTCCCGGTGAGGGGGCAGCCGTCTCCGGGAGGTCCTCGGCGCCGGCCATCTTCGTGTAGAAGTCCTCGACCGAGAGGTCGACGCGGTCGGTGTACTCGTCGGATCCGAAGCGGATGGACAATGGCACGACCTCGACGCCGTAGCGCTCGGCCTCCTCCTTGCTCAGATCACACGAGCTGTCAGTGACGATCCGTACTGCCTGCATGGTCCCCCTCGATCCGGCGTCTTCGGAGACTACTGCGCGCCGCCGAGTGTCTCTTCGAAGCTCACGTGGTGGTCCGTTCGCCCTGCTCCTGCACCGACGCCGGGTCCGCGGCGCCGAGGTCGTCGAGGGGACCGACCGTGAACCCCGCACGGGCGCGTTCACGCTCGCGGTCGGCGCGGTCGGCGTCGGCGAGGGCATCGCGCGTTGCGGCGTCGGCCGCGGCGGTCGTGGCCCGCCGGGTGCTGCGCCAGTTGCGGGCCCACCACACGAGCAGGAAGAAGCCGGCACCGACCGAGAGGGCGAGACCGAGGCCCGAGATGGCCGTCGACCGGACCTCGACCACCCCTGACCCGAGCTGGCGTCGGTCGTCGGGCGTCGCCACGTCGATCGTCAGGGGGAACGTGCCACCCGAGACCGTCTTGACCGGAACGGGGACGCGGTTGCGCCCCGGTTCCAGGACCACCTCGACGGTGTCGCCGTCGGGGAAGTCGAGCTTCGCGCTGGACAGGTCCAGGCGCGCCTCGACCGGGTACGGGAGGCCGTTCTCGATGACGATGGCGATCTCGGTCTCGGCGACGGTCAGCAGGACCTGGTCCTGCTCAGGGATCGAGATCTGGGCGAACGCGGCGTCGGCCGTCGCGGTGGAGGCGTCGAGGTAGCGGGCGCGCTCGGCATCGTCGAGGCCGCTGGCGCCGGAGACGTCGAGGAGCTGGCGCAGCGGAAGCACCAGGCCGGGATCGAGGTCGACGACCATGGACTCGAAGGCGCTCAGGGCGAACTCCGCCTCGTCGAGGCGCGGGGGGTAGTCGCCCATGTCCTCCGGGGCCCCCGGCGGGGGATCGGGGGTGAACGTGCGGGTGAGCACGCGGTCGGAAACCTCGGGGGAGGCACCGCCGTCGGCAACGGTGGCCGGCGGGATCGAGAACAGGTCGGCCAACGTGCCGGCGGTCGCGATGGGGACGCCGTCGCTGTCGGCGGGCGGCGCGGTGCCCAGGGCGGCGAGGAACGGCAACAGCGACCGGAGGGCGAGCTCATCGTCGGGCACCTCGATCGCCACCCCGCGGAGGGCGTCGGGGACGTCGTTGATCTGCGAACGCAACGAGCCGAAGTAGGTGACGGCGAGGTCGGCGACGAGGATCTGCGCGTTCAGGGCCTCGTCCTGGGTGGTGATGAGGCGTTGCCCGAACGATGAGTCCGAGCTGACGGCGCGCACCGCCGTGCCGTTCGCGTCGAGCACGTCGAAGGGTTGGGTGGCCGCGACCTGGACCCGGGCCGGGTCGGGTGCGGTCCGCGTGTCGACCGGTCCGACGACGGCGTCGGGCAGGACCACGCGGTCGATCCCGTTGGCCCCCAGCTCGGTCAGTGCCTCGGGGGTGAGGGCGCGGTTCGCCACCCAGGTCCGGCGGTCGACGGGGACCGCGGCGGGGAGGATGGCCTGGGTCACGTTGACGCCGTGGGAGAGCTGGTACGCGAGCGCGGCGCCCATCGATGAGCGGGTCCATGCGGGAAGGTCGACGTCGACGTAGGTCGAGCCGAGCACGATCCGACCGGCCAGCGCAGACTGGAGGCGGTCGAGCAGCTGGGTTCCGGTGGTGGTCGGGGTGGTCGGGGTGGCCACGGTGGACGGGATCGGGCCCGTCCCGGCGAGCGCCTCGAGCGTCTCGGGCGTGGCCTCCACCGTGAGCGCCACCGTCGGCTGGGCGGCGATTGTGTCCACCAGCGTCCGGATGCGGCCCAGCGCGCCAGGATCCAGCTCCCGGGTGCCATCGGGCTGCAGGGCCACCGGTGCTCGCACGGCCACGATCGGTGCGACGGTGAGGGGCGGGCCCGCCTGAGCGGAGGCGGGGAGCCGCACGAGGTAGGTGGTCACGATGTCGAGCGACGCGCCGCCGTCTGGGCCCGACAGGGTGATGGTGAGCGGGTACACGCCCGCATCCTCGATCTGGAACCCGACGAGCGGCTCGGGCTGATCCTCGGGGACGACCTGGAACGCGGCGTTGATCCGCCCCGAACCGTCGGCGGGGGGAAGCGAGGCGACGGCGAAGGTCTTCGGGCTGTTGAACGGGTCGGCGTCCAGACTGGCGGTCCCGTCGACCCACGCGTCGAACCGGGCCTGCGCCGTCCCGTTGCCGATGGGCGCGGTCACGGGTGAGCGCAGGGTGAAGGTGAGCTCGGCGCCCTCGGGCGCTCCGGTGACATCGAGGTCGATCCGTAGCGTGTCGGTGGGAGCGACGAACGGGGTCTGGCTCACCAGATCGATGGACCCGGCCGTCCCCGCGGCGGAGCCCGACGACGCCGGCGCTGTCGGGGTGGTCTGCGCCGCTGCGGGGATGGCGAGGAGGGTGAGGGCGGCGATTGCGGCCACGAGGGCGACGACGGGCGCGACGCGCACGGTTGCGGGCGCGCGACGGGTCATGGGAGCGAGCTCGGTCCGAGATGGGTGGTGAGCGGGCGCTCGAGCACCGCCAGCCCGTCGGCCTCGCGGACGAAGCCCAGGTGCTCGTAGAGCCCGAGCGCGGTGCGGTTGTGCTCCTGGGTGTTCACGAGCAGGGACGTCGCGCCCCGGCTCTGCACCCACGTGAGCGCATCGACCACCAGGGCGGTGCCGAGGCCGCGGTGCTGGCGGTCGGGATGGACGGCCAGCCGTTGCAGGTACCCGATGGGCCCGGCCCGGCCGGTGATGGCGTAGCCCGCGAGGCCGTTCGACTCCGCGATCCGGAAGCGGCTCGAGGGGGTGGCCCGTCGGGCATCGCTCAGGCCCCGCGGGTCGAAGCGCCAGAACGGGTCGAACGCCAGCCCGTCGAGCCGGAGCACCGCAGCCTGGTCGAAGCGCAGGGCCCGGCGGAGGCGGAAGGGGCGGGCGGCGGGGAGGGCGCGCAGGTCGTGGCGCAGCAGGTGGAGGCGCTGGTGCACATCGAACCCGGCGGCCACGAACGGTCCCTGCTCGGAGGTCGTCAGCGCCGAGGTGATCACCGAGCGGTAGCCGCGCCCGGCGAGGCTGGCGAGGCACTGCTCGACGGTCGCGGGGGCCGGCGGACGACCGGCGGCGGGAGCGACGTACGCGATCCGGGCGTCGCCGCGCCACGGCCCGACGCGGAACCGGTCCGCGCCCCACTGCACGACATCGAGCTTGCTCTTGATCATGGTCACGGTGTCCGGTCGCCTGGGGTGGGCGGCGTGGCCCCGTGCGGTCGGTGGCGACCGGGGAACGGGACCCCGGTCGAGGATAGGTCGCCCACCCGGCAGGCACCGACCGCTGCGTGGGTGGTGGGCGGCGATGGGGCCACGACGGGCGGTGACAGGTGCAACCGAGGGGGTCTGGTGTTGAGCGGGGTGGATGACAGGGGCGGCGAGGCGCCTGTCACGCCAGGACGCAGGACTGGTCTCCTTGTGAGCGGAACGGAGACATCCGAGGACGCCGCGTGGCGGGATGCATCGCCGTCCTTACGCCGCCTTCGTTCGACACCCGCCACCTAGGGTGGAGACCGTGAGCGTGCTCTTCACCACCCATCCGGAGTTCCTGCTCCACGACACCGGTGATCATCACCCCGAGCGCCCCGAGCGGCTCCGGGCGGTCAGCGCGGGCGTGACCGACGCGGGCCTCGGCGACGCGCTCGTCGAGTTCGAGCCCGTGCCCGCCACCCGCGACCAGGTCGTGCGGGTGCACCCCGGACGCTACGTCCAGGCCATCGAGGAGCTCGCCCTGAGTGGTGGGGGACCGATCGACGGCGACACGAGCTGCGGACCGCACTCGTTCGACGCGGCGATGCTCGCCGCGGGAGCCGGCCTCGAAGCGGTGCGGCGGCTCGATGCCGGCGAGGGATCCGCGGCGTTCTGCGCGGTGCGACCGCCGGGGCACCACGCCACGCCGACCCGTCCGATGGGCTTCTGCCTGATGAACAACGTCGCGGTCACCGCGACCGCGCTGGCCGACCGGGGGGAGCGGGTGCTGATCGTCGACTACGACGCGCACCACGGCAACGGGACCCAGGACATCTTCTACGCCGACCCGCGCGTCGTGTACTTCTCGATCCACGAGTACCCCCTCTACCCGGGCACGGGGTCGCTCCACGAGACCGGGGAGGGCGCCGGGGCGGGGGCGACCATCAACGTCCCGGTGCCCGCCGGGTCCACCGGCGACGTCTTCCGCCACGCCGTCGACACCCTGCTCGCGCCGCTCGCCGATGCGTGGGAGCCGACCTGGCTGCTGGTGTCGGCCGGCTACGACGCCCACCGCCGTGATCCCATCACGGGTCTCGCCCTGACGTCGGGCGACTTCGCCGACGTCACCGAGGCCGTGGCGGCGCTGGTCCCTGCGGGCCGTCGGCTGTTCTTCCTCGAGGGTGGGTACGACCTGCGGGGCCTGGCGGACTCGGTCGGCGCCAGCCTCGCCGCCCTCGTCGGGACCGATCACCGCCCCGAGGCAGCCACGGCCGGAGGTCCGGGGATGGTCGTCGTCGATGCCGTCCGGCGCATCCGCGACGCCGGCGGGTGGGCCTGAGCGGACCAGCAGCATCGTCCTCGACCGAGAACGGTTCTTGATTTCCGCTTCTTCGCGGCGGGGTGCGACCGATAGGTTGCCCGGGTGATCCCCGAGCGTTGGCAACCCGTGATCGATGAGGCCCGGCCCATCGCCGAGCGCTTCGAGGCGGCCGGCAAGCGGGTCTACCTCGTCGGCGGCATCGTGCGAGATCTCCTCGCCCGGCGCCCGCTGGGTGACGCCGACGACCTCGACTTCACGACCGACGCGCGGCCGGAGGAGACCAAGCGGATCGTGGCCGACTGGGCCGATGCGGTGTGGACCCAGGGTGAGCGTTTCGGAACCATCGGCGCCAAGAAGGGCGACCGGGTCTACGAGATCACCACCCACCGAGCCGAGGCGTACGCCCCGGATTCGCGCAAGCCCGACGTGGTGTTCGCCGATGGCATCGAGGCGGACCTGGGCCGCCGCGACTTCACCGTCAACGCCATGGCGCTGTCGCTGCCCGATCCTCAGCTGATCGACCCCTACGGCGGCGCCGTCGACCTGGTCGAACGGCGGCTGCGCACGCCGCTCGCGCCGGCGGAGTCCTTCGGCGACGATCCGCTGCGGATGATGCGCGCCGCCCGGTTCATCGCCGGCTACGACCTGCGGCCCGACCCCGAGCTCGTCGATGCCGTCGAGGCGATGCGCGACCGGCTGGCGATCGTGTCGGCCGAACGCGTCCGGGACGAGCTCGACAAGCTCATCGTGGTCGACGATCCGTCGGCGGGGCTGTGGTTCCTGGTCGACACCGGCCTGATCGACGAGTTCCTCCCCGAGCTCACGATGATGCGCCTCGAGCAGGACCCCATCCACCGTCACAAGGACGTCCTGGCCCACACCATCGCGGTCGTGAACAACGTCCGGCCCCGCCTCGACGACGGCACCCCCAACCGCACCACCCGGCTCGCCGCGCTGTTCCACGACGTCGGCAAGCCCAAGACGAGGGCCATCGGCCCCGACGGCGTCAGCTTCCACCACCACGAGGTGGTGGGGGCCCGCATGACCCGGGACCGCATGCGGTCCCTCAAGTACCCGAACGACGACATCGAGGCGATCACCCAGCTCGTCTACCTGCACCTGCGGTTCCACACCTACGACATGGGGTGGACCGACAGCGCCGTGCGCCGGTTCGTCCGGGACGCTGGTCCCCTGCTCGACGAGCTGATCGAACTGACGCGGTGCGATTGCACGACCCGCAACCAGCGCAAGGCCGACCGCCTGGCCCGGCGCATGGACGAGCTGGAGGTCCGCATCGCCGCGCTGCGCGAACAGGAGGAGCTGGCCTCGATCCGCCCGGACCTCGACGGTCGGCGGATCATGGAGCACCTGGGCGTCGGGCCGGGTCCGCTCGTCGGCCGGGCCCTGGCCCATCTGCTCGAGGTCCGCCTCGACGAGGGTCCGCTCGAGGAGGACGAGGCGCTGGCCCGCCTCGACGCCTGGTGGGCGATCCACGGCGACGCCGCTCCGGCCGGGCCGGACCCGGTCTGAGCCGCCTGATCCACGATCGGGCTTTCGTGTCAATAGGTCGTTTGGTACGGTTGGGTCTCTTCAGCCTCGGTGCAACACCTCGGGAGTGCCCTCAAGATGACTCGGGACAACGACGATCGGGTGCTGGTCATCTGCGGGTACCTGTCGGTGCTCGCCGCGGCCACCATCGTGCTGTCGATGCAGGTGCCGTCCACCGATGACACGCTGATGTCGATGATCGGCGGCGTCCGGTTCGTGGTCGCCGTCGCTGCGGCGATCTTCGGGTTCATCGCCTGGTTCGAGCGCCGCTTCCCCCTCGACGACATCACCATCGACCTGCGCACCGACGCCCTCGACACCGACCTGGTCGCGCCCGGCGGCCGCTGAGCGTCGACGGTCGGCTCGGTCGGCGGGTCAGAGCCCTTCTTTGCGGGCCCGGATCACCAACGTCGCCGGCACCCAGTTCATGATGGGGCTGAAGTACTCGCTGCGCACGGCGTCGGGGGTGACGGCCGGCTCGAGCAGCGTGTCGACGCGGAAGTTGGCCCGCATGAGCCCGGTGAAGATGTCGCTCATCGTGCGGGGATGGTCGGCTCCGCTGACGTCGCCGGCGGTCCAGGGATGCGGCGAGCGGTCGAAGTAGGAACGGGCGACCCGGATCGGATCGGCCGCGGCCGGGTCGAACAGGCCGAACACCGGGTGGGGGAGCGAGAACACCAGCGCGCATTCCTGGCGGAGCACGCGGTGGACCTGGCGGAACACCCGGTCGAGGTCGGGGACCGTGGCCAACGCGTAGGTGCTGAGCACCACGTCGATGGTCTCGGCCCGGACGAAGGGCAGCTCGGCGAGGTCGCCCTGGTGGAGCTCGACCTTGACCTCCTCGCGGTCGCAGGCGACGCGCACGAGGTCGAGGCGATCCGCCGACGGATCGACGGTGATGACCTTGGCGCCCTGCTTGGCGAGGGCGATCGAGGCCTGGCCGGCGCCGCAGCCGAGCTCGAGCACCCGCTTCGCCTCGACAGAGCCGAGCAGGCGGAGGGTCCGCTCGTCGGCGATGTCGGGCCCGTAGCTGACGACATCGAACGAGAGGTGGGCCTCGGCCGGGAAGGTGGCCGAGTGCGGTCCCGACACGGCAGCCGACGGTTCATTCGCCGGCGCGGCGGCCGACTGGAGGTGCCGGGTGGTGGGGTGCCCGGCGGTGATGTCGCTGTCGGGGTATGGGTCGTCAGCCATGAGGGGTCCTGCGGGGTCGGCGAAACCGCGGCGCGGTCGGCGACCGCGACCCCAGCAGTCTGGCGCGGGGCCGACAGCCGTGGCGGGATGCCGAACGGAGCGGCCTCCGATCGCTCGGGGGCCGCCCGTCGGTGCGCTCGTCGCTCCGGCGCCGGTGGGCTCAGCCCTGCGGGGCGATGAACTCCTCCAACATCCGGTGCGCATCGTCGTCGTGGTACTGCACCGCCGGGCTCTTCATGAAGTAGGCCGAGGCGGCGTCGAGCGGGCCGCCGATGCCACGGTCCTGGGCGACCTTGCAGCACCGCAGCGCGTCGATGATGACGCCGGCGGAGTTGGGCGAGTCCCACACCTCGAGCTTGAGCTCGATGTTCAGGGGCACGTCGCCGAAGTTGCGGCCCTCCATGCGGATGTAGGCCCACTTGCGGTCCTCGAGCCACGGCACATGATCGGACGGGCCGATGTGGACGTTGTCGTCGGAGATGCCCTGGTCGATCTGGCTGGTGACCGACTGGGTCTTGGAGATCTTCTTGGACTTCAGCCGCGAGCGCTCGAGCATGTTCATGAAGTCCATGTTCCCGCCGAAGTTCAGCTGGTAGGTGTTGTCGATCGACGTGCCGCGGTCCTCGAAGAGGCGGGCGAGCATGCGGTGGGTGATGGTGGCGCCAACCTGGCTCTTGATGTCGTCGCCGACGATCGGCACGCCGGCGTCGACGAACTTCTGGGCCCACTCGGGATCGGACGCGATGAACACGGGGATGGCGTTGACGAACGCGACCTTGGTGTCGAGGCAGGCCTGCGCGTAGAAGCGTTGGGCTTCCTCCGAACCGACCGGGAGGTAGGACACGAGGACGTCGGCCTCGGTGTCGCGCAGCACCTGTGCGACGTCGACCGGCGGCGCCGGCGACTCGTTGCACTCCTGGCGGTAGAACTCGCCGAAGCCGTCGAAGGTCGGGGCCCGCTGGACCGTGACCCCGAGGTGGGGGACCTCGGCGAACTTGATCGTGTTGTTGCGGCTCGCCCACATGGCCTTCGAGTAGTCGATGCCGACCTTGTCGGCGTCGACGTCGAACGCGGCGACGAGCTCGATGTCGCGGATGTGGTAGCCGCCGAGCTCGACGTGCATGAGGCCGGGGACCTCGTCGGCAGGGTCGGCATCCTTGTAGTACTCGAGGCCCTGGATGAGGGAGTTGGCGCAGTTGCCGACGCCGGCGATGGCGAGGCGGATCTTGCTCATGGGGTACCTGCTTTCGGGGACGGATCGATGATCGAGCCGGCGAACGGGGGACGGGGGAGGGTGGGCGGCGCCGGATCGGTGGCGCGGGCGATCACGGTGGTGGTCGTGACCGATGCCGTCGGGGCGTCGAGGTGGAGGTCGGAGGTCGGGGCCGGGGCGCGGACGATGCCCGACGAGAGCGACCCGGCGGTGGCCGCGACGAGCTCGTCGATCCAGATGAGGTCGCTGGTGAGCGAGCGGGTGTCGCGGTCGCGCAGCAACCGGCGGTACGGGTCGGCGCGGCGGGAGCCGCCGGCACCGACGTTGGCCCGTCGGGTGTCGAGCATCGCGGTGAGCTCGGCCTTGCGCCGCTCGAACAGGGCCAGGCGCTCGGCGGGGGCGAGCTGTTGGCAGAACGCCACCCGGATCGAGAACGACCGCTCGTCGTCGGGACCTGGTGCGGTGAGCAGCTCGAGGACCCGGCGCCGGCCGGCCTCGGTGATGCCGTAGACCTTCTTGCCGCGCCGGCCGATGCCGGCCTTGGTCCGCCCCGGCCGGGTGGTGGTGCGCCGGGCCCGGAAGGCGGCGAGCTCGCCCGAGAGGGCGCCCGTCATCGGGGTGGTGGGTGTCGCGGCATCGTCGTCGTCGGCGGTCGTGTCGACGGCCTGGATGTGACCGGCCTTCTCCAGCCGGGCGAGCGCCGGGTACAGCGATCCGAACGAGACGCTCGACCACGGACCCAGCAGCTCGGCGAGCTGCTTCTTCAGCTCGTAACCGTGCAGATCCTGATCGGCCACGAGGCCGAGGATGGCGAGTTCGATCATGATGTCGCGACTGTACCTATCGATTCGATATATCGACAACCACCAACGCCAGATTTCTCGCCGGGTGGCCGGGGGACCGCACGAGGACACGGCGTGCGGCACGCTCCGGCGCTGCCCGGCTCGGGGCACGCGGCAGCGAAAACGCCGGGGTGGTCCGGTAGCCTCTGCGACGTGAGCTTCGGGCCGGGCGCCATTCCGGGGGCGACGGGAACCCCTGGCGAGATCGACTACCGCCTGGCGCGCCGATCCCTGATCTCGGAGTACAAGAAGGGTCGGCTCGCCCAGCACGAGGTCTGCGACGCGCACCCCGAACTGGTGCGCAACGCCCGAGAGTGCAGCGAGCCGTCGCGGATCCTGTGCCCGATCTGCGAGGCCGCGAAGCTCGTCCTCGTCACCTACGTGTTCGGTCCGCGGCTGCCCGCCAGCGGTCGCTGCATCACCTCCAAGGACGAGATGCGCAAACTCGCCGCCCGCCCGGGCGAGTTTGCCTGCTACGTCGTCGAGGTCTGCCCCGACTGCGCATGGAACCATCTGGCCCGTACATTCGTTCTCACCCCGGCACGCACGGCGTGACCTCGATCCGGCCCCGCGGCGCCGGATCCGGTTTCGCCGCTCCCGGCTCGGTCGCCGTACCGTGGTCGGGTTCGCCTTCCCGGGTCTCGACGACGATGTCCGCGCCCACCTGATCCCCATGGCCCGAACCTCCCGCTACCCCGACCCCTACCCGGCCAACCGGCCGCTCCCCCCGGGGATGAAGCGAACCCGCAAGGGTCGCCTGCGCAAGCGCAGCCTCACGTGGCGCTTCCGCCGCGTCGTCCTCCTGGTCGGCCTGATGGGCATCGTCGCGGTCAGCGGCGGCGCGTACGTGGTGTGGGAGTCCACCGCGCTGCCCGAGAAGGACCCACCCCTGCTGCAGACCTCGTTCATCTGCGCGTCGGACGTCGCCGAGAACTGCAACGAGGACAACTCCATCGCCCAGCTCAGCGGTGGCGTCGACCGCGTGACGGTCACCTACGACCAGATCCCGGCCATCTTCGTCCAGGCCCTGGTTTCGGCCGAGGACAAGGACTTCTTCAAGCACGAGGGGATCGACCCGGTCGGCATCGGACGGGCGCTCTACACGAACGTGCAGAACGAGACGGTCCAGCAGGGCGGCTCCACCATCACCCAGCAGTACGTGAAGAACGTCTACCTCACCAACGAGGTCACGCTCGATCGCAAGCTCAAGGAGGCGGTGCTCGCCATCAAGCTCGACCAGGAGCTCCCCAAGCAGGAGATCCTCGAGCGCTACCTCAACACGATCTACTTCGGTCGGGGTGCCTACGGGATCGAAGCGGCCTCGCGGGCCTACTTCACGAAGCACGTGGAGGAGCTCGGGCTGCCCGAGTCGGCCTACCTGGCGAGCATCATCCGCTTCCCGGAGGGCACCGACGCCAACCGCACCCCCGACGACCCCAAGCGCGAGAGCCAACTGGCGCTGGCCACCACCCGCCGGGGCCAGGTGCTCGACACCATGCTGGCCGAGGGCTACATCAACCAACGCGACCACGACGACGTCGACGCCATGGGCTGGGACTACGTCGTGCCCCGAGCGGAGACCGCGGCCAACTACGGAACGGTGGCTCGACCCGAGCTCGGTACCGAGTACTTCATCGACTACGTGCGCCACTGGATGGTGGCGAGCGGCGGCTTCACGGACTCGGAGATCTACGGCGGCGGCCTGCGGATCTACACGACGCTCGACTTCGAGGCGCAGGCGGCCGCCTACGACGCCATCCTGAGCACCCTCGATCGCCCCGACGATCCGTCGGCCTCGATCGTGTCGATGGACGACCAGGGCCGCGTGAAGGCCATGGTCGGCGGCTTCGACCACGAGGCCTCGCAGGTGAACCTCGCCGTCGGCCAGGAGGGTGGCGGCTCGGGGCGCCAGCCCGGCTCGTCGTTCAAGCCGTTGGTGCTGGCCGAGTACATCAAGCAGGGCAAGAGCCTGGGTCAGGTGTTCAACGCCCCGGCCAAGCTCGACATCCAGCTCCCGGGTGAGCTCTGGTCGCCCGCCAACTACGGCGACTCGGAGCAGGGTCAGCTCAACGTGGTCGATGCCACCCGGTTCTCGTCGAACACCGCCTACGCCCAGATCATCCAGCAGACCGGCGTCGAGCCGGTCGTCGAGCTGAGCAAGGAGATGGGCATCACCGGTGATCTCCCCGTGGTCCCGTCGCTGGTGCTCGGGACGGGCAGCGTCTCGGTCCTCGACATGGCCAGCGCCTACTCGACCTTCGCCAACAGCGGTGAGCACGTGGGTCCGTACGTGGTCACCAAGGTCACCAACGCCCAGGGCCAGGTGCTCTGGGAGGCCCCGTTCGAGCGCAAGCGGGTGCTCGACGAGACGGTGGCCCAGAGCGTGAACTGGGTCCTCAACCAGGTCGTCGAGAGCGGGACCGGCACCTCGGCCCGCTTCGGCCAGCCGGTGGCCGGTAAGACAGGCACCACCGACGAGTACCGCGACGCCTGGTTCGTCGGGTACACGTGCAAGCTCACCGCGGCGGTGTGGGTGGGGTACCCCGACCCCAACCCGGACGGCTCCACCCGGTACATGAAGAACGTCCACGGCATCAGCGTCGCTGGCGGCACGCTGCCCACCCAGATCTTCAACAAGTACATGAGCCGCGCCGCGGCCGGGCTCGAGAGCTGCGCCTTCCCGCGTCCGGCCGACGCCACCCTCGTCAACACGGGGATGGTGCCGACCTACACCGGCACGGCGGTCGAGCAGGCACCGGGCACCGACGTCACCCCCTCGAGCTCCACCACGACCACGGCACCAGTGTCGACCACCTCGTCGTCGGCGCCGCCCACCAGCGAAGCGCCCACCACCACGGAGCCTGCGACGACGCTGCCCCCCACCACACCGGCGCCACCGACCACCGCGCCGACGACCGTCGCACCCGCGGGGCCTCCGTAGCGCGTCTCCGCTCGACTGTTCGCTACGAGGCCGGGGCGTCGCTCTCGCCGGCCTCGGAGTCGGCGGGATCGTCGCCGTCGAGCAGGACGTGGGGGTAGTGCGTGCGACACGCGAAGCACCACTGCTCCTCGCCGCCCTCCTCCACCTTGCCGGGGGTGTCCCAGCGCTCCGGGGTGACGTAGTAGCGCTGGACGCGGACGATGACCTCGTCCTCGCTGGCGCAGCTCTCGCAGACTCCGATGGTGCTCACCGCCCCGACGGTAGCGGCCCGGCCATCGGGCGCGACCGTTGGCGCAGCGGACGCGCCGCTCCGCGCGGCGGGGCCGTCTCGTCTTGCACCGAGGCGGACCTGCACCGCGAAGTTGTCCGCCGTTGCGTGCCAGGGAGTATCGTTGTCCTCGACCGCCGGCAGCCATGGGGCGCTGGACGGACTGAAGGAGGCTTGTATGAGCCCGACCCGACCCACCAAGGTCACCGCACCGTCGGTGCGCGCCCGCAAGGTGCGCACCGGAGCCGAACCGCTCGTGATGGTGACCGCCTACGACGCGCCCGGCGCGCGCATGGCCGACGAAGCCGGCGTGGACCTCATCCTCGTCGGTGACTCGCTCGCCATGGTCGTCCTCGGCTACGAGGACACCCTCCAGGTGACCGTCGCCGACATGGCCCACCACATCGGTGCCGTCGCCCGGGCCAAGCCCCGGCCGCTCATCGTGGGTGACCTTCCCTGGATGAGCTACCACGTGTCGCTCGACGACACCGTCCGCAACGCGGCGACGCTCGTCCGGGCCGGCGCGCAGTCGGTGAAGCTCGAGGGTGGTGCCAAGCGGGTCGCCGCGATCGAGGCCATCGTCGATGCCGAGATCCCGGTGATGGGTCACCTCGGGCTCACGCCCCAGTCGGTCAACGCCATGGGTGGCTACAAGGTGCAGGGGCGCGAGCACGACGCCGCCCTCGCCCTCGTGGCCGACGCCCAGGCGCTCGAAGCCGCCGGGTGCTTCGCCATCGTCCTCGAGGGAGTGCCCGACGAGGTCGCCCGCATGGTCACCGACGCCATCGACATCCCGACCATCGGCATCGGCGCCGGCGCGCACTGCGACGGTCAGGTGCTCGTGTTCCACGACGTGCTCGGCATCGAGGATCGCATCACCCCCAAGTTCGTGCGCCGCTACGCCGACGTGAAGGGCGTGGCCGTCGAGGCCCTCGCCGCCTTCGCGGACGACGTCCGCACCGGCCGGTTCCCGTCCCACGAGGAGACCTACCACCTCAACGCCGCGCAGGCCGAGGCCCTCGGCCTCTACGGCAGCGACGCCAGGTCCGCCTGACCGCTCTCCCTCGGACCCGGCGCCCGCGTCGTCGCGGCGCGCCGGGGCGGTGGTACGACTGTGGCCGTGATCGAACCTCGCCGCTGGCTCACCGCTGTCGTCGCCACCGCCCTGGTGATGGGCGCGGTTGCGTGCTCGTCGTCGAGCGACGGAGCCGCACCCGCGGATCCGAGCACCACGATGATGTCGGTGCCGAGCTCGATCCCGGCGCACACCGGTCCGCGCCAGCTGCTCGAGGGGTTCGAGGAGATCACCATCACCGTCACCACCGCCGACGGTGAGACGCTCGAGTGGTGCCTGCTGCTCGCCGCGACGCCCGAGGCGCGCGAGCGCGGCCTCATGTTCGTCACCGATCCCACGCTCGGCGGCTACGACGGCATGCTCTTCCAGTTCGACGAGGAGGGCTCCGGGGGCTTCTGGATGAAGAACACCCGCCTACCGCTGTCGATCGCCTACCTCGACGCCGGCGGCACCCTCGTCTCCACCGCCGACATGGCCCCGTGCCCCGACGGCACCGAACGCTGCCCCGGCTATCCCCCGAGCGGTCCCTACCGCTCGGCCATCGAGGTCGTCCAGGGCGGCCTCGACGACCTCGGCATCACCGACGGCGCCCGGGTCTCGACCGGCGAGCGGTCCTGCCCACCGGTCGCCGCGGCGGCCTGAGCGCCTCGCCCCAACCCCGACTTCGCTCCTCGTGCGTGCGTGCGTGCGTGGGTTCGTGGGTTCGTGGGTTCGTGGGTTCGTGGGTTCGTCGCGGTGGGAGTGCTGGTCGCTCTGTCCCGCGCACCCCCGGGCGCGTTGGCCCGGGCGTCGAGCGCTGCGGCGCGGGACGGGCGGATGTGGTGCACGGGTGGGAAGGGCGCGGCGACGGCGGCGCTGGTCGGCATGAGCCGGCGATGCCCTCGCCCCCTGCGTGGCGCTCGTCCCGCCGGCGGTGGTGAACCGGCCGCACGGGCCGCTCGAGGCGTCTCGATGCCACGATCCGTGGCGCCCGGCGGCGGGTTC
>Ga0105044_10006921_pt1 | contig 15616 bp, 13 predicted proteins | sample MAT01_FD_78092 | JGI IMG/M metagenome (GOLD analysis project Ga0105044, IMG submission 78092) | Freshwater microbial communities from Lake Fryxell liftoff mats and glacier meltwater in Antarctica - MAT-01 | ecosystem: Environmental > Aquatic > Freshwater > Ice > Liftoff microbial mat | place... | reverse complement strand
GGAATTCGGCTACAAGATCAGCACCTTCCACCACGCGGTCGAGAGCTACAAGGTCGCCGATCTGCTGGCGCGCGAGGGCATTTGCTCGGCGATGTGGGCCGACTGGTACGGCTTCAAGATGGAAAGCTATGACGGGATCAAGGAGAATATCCCGTTCGTCGACCGCGCCGGGGCCTGCGCCATCGTCCACTCCGACGATGCCAACGGCATCCAGCGGCTCAACCAGGAAGCGGCCAAGGCGCTCGCCGACGGCCGCCGCGCCGGGCACAATGTGTCGGACGCTCATGCCTGGCGCTGGCTGAGCTATAACCCCGCCAAGGCGCTCGGCATCGCCGACAAGACCGGCAGCCTCAAGCCCGGCAAGATGGCCGATCTGGTGCTGTGGAACGGCAATCCGCTGAGCACGTATACGCGGCCCGAGAAGGTGTGGATTGACGGCGCGATGATGTACGACAGCGCCAATCCGCGACTGCGCCCGGTGAGCGATTTCGAGCTCGGCCAGCCGGGCGAAGGAGATGTGAAGTGAAGTGGCCCTCACCCTTCCGCCGCCAAGGGGCGGCTCCCTCCCTCTCCCGCTTGCGGGAGAGGGTTGGGGTGAGGGCTTTGTTGCTGCTTTCCTGTTTCGCCACCCCCACGCTCGCCCAGACGATCGCCATCACCGGCGGTACGGTGGCGCTTGGCGACGGGTCGGAGCCGATCACTGGCGGCACGGTGGTGATCCGCGACGGCAAGATCCTTGGCGCCGGCGTCGGCGTGCCCATCCCGCGCGATTCGCAAATGATCGACGCGAGCGGCAAATGGGTCACGCCGGGGATCATCGGCGGCTTCTCGCGGCTCGGCCTCAGCGAAATCGATCTGTCGGCCGATGGCACCACCGACGACCGCGCCCCGACCGGCCCGTTCAGCGCGGCGATCGACGTCGCGCCGGCGGTCAATCCGATGAGCTCGACCATTGCGGTCAATCGCGCCGACGGAGTCACCCGCGCGATCGTCGCGCCCAACACCGCGCGCAGCATCTTTGCCGGGCAGGGGGCGATGATCGACCTCGGCGCCGACCGCGACCCGATCACCGTCGCTCGGCGCTTCCAGTTCGTCGAACTTGGCGAATCGGGGGCGGCGACCGCCGGCGGATCGCGCGCCTCGGCGCATCTCCTGTTCCGCAACGCGCTTCGCGAAGCCGCCGAGCTCGGGCGTTATTCGCCGCGCCCAGCGTCGCGCGCGACCCCGATCGACGACCCCGTGGTGCGCGACCCCAACGAATCGCGGATCACCGGCCCCACTGCGCAGCGCAGCGACGACGTATTGCTGACCCGTTTCGACGCTGCCGCTTTGGTGCCGGTGCTTCAGGGCCGTCAATATCTGCTGATCCATGTCGAGCAGGCCAACGACATCCTCCAGGCGATCGCCCTCAAGCGCGATTTTCCGGCGCTGAAAATGGTACTGGTCGGGGTGACCGAAGGCTGGACCGTCGCCGACCGCATCGCCGCCTCGGGCATTCCGGTGATCGCGTCGGCGGTCAACGACTTGCCCGCCAGCTTCGAGCAGCTCGCTGCCACCCAGTCGAACATCGGCCGAATGCGCGCCGCCGGGGTCAAGGTCGCGATCGGGATGATCGACGACAATGATTCGCGCTATTTGTTCAACCAGCGCCAATATGCCGCCAACCTCGTTGCGCTGGGCAAGGTCCCGGGCGCGACCGGGGTCAGCTGGGGCGAAGCGCTGGCGATGATTACCTCCAGGCCGGCCGAAGTGATCGGCCTGGGCGGCCAGCTCGGAAGCCTTGGCCGTGGGCGGCAGGGCGATGTGGTGATCTGGTCGGGCGATCCGCTCGAACTCGCCAGCGAGGCGCAGATGGTGTGGATCGACGGCGTCCGCCAGCCGCTCGAAAGCCGCCAGACCAAGCTTCGCGACCGCTATCGAAGCCTTGAGCGCCAGGCGCTGCCGGAAGCGTATCGGCGGTGACCGGGCTGATCGCCCTCGAACTTGCCTCGGCCGCCTTTGTCGGCAGCCATCTGCTGATGTCGCATCCGCTTCGCCCCGCACTTGTCGGGGCGCTCGGCGAGCGTGGTTTTGGCGGGGTCTATTCGCTGGTATCGATCGGCTTGCTGTGGGCGATGTCGCATTTTTACGGTCCGGCGGCGGCCGAGGCGCCGGGCAGCTTGTGGGACGCCGGGCAAACCGGGTGGATCGTCGCCACCGTCCTGATGTGGATCGGCGCGATCCTGTTCGTCGGCTCGCTCCGCCGCAATCCGGCCTTCCCCAATCCGGGCAAGCCGGTGACCCACATCGGCGCCGCGCTCGGGGTGTTCGCCATCACCCGCCACCCGATGATGTGGAGCTTCGCGATCTGGGCCTTGGTCCACGCCATCGTGCTGCCGACGCTGGCCAGCCTGACGGTCAGCGCGGCGATCTTGTTTCTCGCGCTGGTCGGGGCGGCTGGCCAGGATCGCAAGAAAGCCCGGCTCGTCGGCGAGCCGTGGCGCGACTGGATGCGGCGCACCAGTTTCGTGCCGTTCGGCCGCGGATTGGCCGCGCCCGGCGGCTTCGCATTGATTGGCGGAACGCTGCTGTGGCTGGCCGCGACCTGGGCCCACGGCGCGCTCGGCTATCGGCCCGCCGGCATCTGGGCCTTTTTCGCTTAACCCTTTTCGGGCAATAGCTTTCCCATGGTCAGGAAATTCTTTGGCACCGACGGGATTCGCGGCCGCGTCAACGACGCCCCGATGACCGCCGAGATTGCGATGCGGGTTGGCCAGGCGGCGGGCGCGCATTTCCTTCGCGGCGATCATCGCCACCGCGTGGTGATCGGCAAGGACACGCGGCTGTCGGGCTACATGATGGAATCGGCGATGGTCGCGGGGTTCACCTCGGTCGGGATGGATGTCGTCCTGCTCGGCCCGATGCCGACCCCGGCGGTGGCGATGCTGACCCGCTCGATGCGCGCCGATCTGGGCGTGATGATCAGCGCCAGCCACAATCCGTTCGTCGACAATGGCATCAAATTGTTCGGCCCCGATGGCTATAAATTGAGCGACGAGGCGGAACGGTCGATCGAGCGGCGGCTGGGCAAGGAGCCCAGACTGGCCAAGGCCGAGATGGTCGGCCGCGCCAAACGGATCGACGATGCGCGCGGGCGCTACGTCCATTTCGTTAAGTCGACGCTGCCCGAGCAATTGCGCCTCGACGGGCTCAAGATCGTGGTCGATTGCGCCAATGGCGCGGCGTACCAGGTCGCGCCCGATGCGTTGTGGGAGCTTGGCGCCGACGTAATTCCCCTGGGCGTTGCGCCCAACGGCACCAACATCAACCACCTGTGCGGCTCGACCTACCCGCAGATGCTGCAGGAAACCGTGGTCGCCAGCGGCGCCGACATCGGCCTCGCGCTTGATGGCGACGCCGACCGGCTGATCGTGGTCGACGAGACCGGCAAGGTGATCGACGGCGATCAATTGATGGCGCTGATCGCGATCGACCAGGCGCGGCGCGGATTGCTCAAGGGCGGCGCGGTGGTTGCGACGGTGATGTCCAACCTCGGGCTCGAACGGCGCCTGGCCGAGCAGAAGATCGGCCTCGTCCGCACCAAGGTCGGCGACCGCTATGTGCTCGAGGAAATGCGTAGCCGTGGTTGCAACCTCGGCGGCGAGCAGTCCGGGCACATCATCCTGACCGATCATGCCACCACCGGCGACGGACTGGTCGCGGGGCTGCAGATCCTCGCCTGCATGGTCGACAGCGGCAGGAAGGCAAGTGAATTGCTCAACCAGTTCGAGCCGGTGCCGCAATTGCTCAAGAACGTCCGCTACGAGACCGGCGAGCCACTCGACGACGAGGCGGTGATCAAGCGCATCGCCGCCGCCGAGGCCCGGCTCGATGGACGCGGGCGCCTGGTGATCCGCAAGTCGGGAACCGAGCCACTGATCCGGGTGATGGCCGAGGGCGACGACATGGCCGAGGTCGAGACCATCGTCGACGATATCTGCGCCGCAGTGGCCGCGGCGTGATCGCCCGCATCCTGATCATCGCCGGGTCGGATTCGGGCGGCGGGGCGGGCATCCAGGCCGATATCAAGACCGTCTCCATGCTCGGCGGCCACGCCATGACTGCGGTTACCGCGATCACCGCACAGAACACGCTCGGCGTCAGCGCGGTCCACCCGATTCCCGCCGAAATCGTGCTGGCGCAGATCGACGCGGTGATCGACGACATTGGCGTCGATGCGATCAAGATCGGGATGATCGGTAGTGCCTTCACCGCCACGCAGGTCGCCGCCCGGCTCGAACAGATTGCTGTGCCGATCGTGTTCGACCCGGTGATGGTCGCGACCAGCGGCGCGGCACTGGCCGACGATGCCACGATCGAGGCATTCGGGCGGTTGATGGATGTGGCGACGATCGTCACCCCCAACCTGCCCGAATTGCAGCGTCTGTCGGCCGGCGATGACGAGGTCGCGGCGGCGCTGGCCCTGGTCTCGGCGCATCGCTGTGCAGTGCTGATCAAGGGCGGCCATGAGGAAGGCGATGCGCTCGCCGATGCGCTGATCGAAGAGGATAATCTGACCAGCTGGCAGGGCCAGCGGATCGCCACCACCAGCACCCACGGCACCGGCTGCACCCTGGCCAGCGCGATCGCTTTCTACCTCGGCAGCGGGATCGGCCTGACCGAGGCGGTCGAGCGCGCGCGACTGTTCGTGCGGATCGCGCTCCACGCCGCGCCGGGGCTCGGTCACGGGCATGGTCCGCTCGGACAGCAGATGGTGCGGCTCGACACCGGGCTCGGGCTGCGGCTCAACCAGGTGACGGTGACCGGTCTCGATTATGCCAAGATGGTCGACTTCTATCGCCGGCTCGGCCTCAAGCAGATCGTCGACAGTCCGGACAATCAATATGCGCGGTTCGAAACCCACGGCGGGGTGACCTTGTCGATCCAGTGCGACCCCGACGAAACGGTGTGCGAGACCACCGCCATCTATTTCGAATGCGACGATCTCGACGAGCGGGTCGAGCGGCTGGCGCGGTCGGGTATCCCGTTCGAGCATGGCCCGCGCAACCAGCCGTGGATGTGGCGCGAGGCGCGGCTGCGCGACCCGTCGGGCAATACCGTCTTCCTCTACAAGGCGGGCGAAGCAAGGCGCTTCCCCCCGTGGCGGATTCCCGAATAGACTGACCCGCATGATCGCCGGAGTCGATGAAGCGGGCAGGGGCCCATTGGCCGGGCCGGTGGTTGCCGCGGCGGTGATCCTGTGCGGCAAGGACATTCGCGGGCTGGCCGACAGCAAATTGCTCAAGGCCGACAAGCGCGCGCTGCTGGCAGGGCGAATTCACGACCGCTGCCATGTCGGGATCGGGCTCGCCAGCGTCGAGGAAATCGATGCGATCAACATCTTCCAGGCGACGATGCTGGCGATGGCACGGGCGATGGAGGCGTTGTGCGCGGTGGTCGGTTGCGATCCGCTGGAAGCACTGATCGACGGCAATCTGACCCCGGCCGGACGGCGACCCGAATGGCGCTGGCCGGCGCGCGCGATCGTCGGCGGCGATGCCACCGAGCGCTGCATCTCGGCCGCCTCGATCGTCGCCAAGCAGCATCGCGACGCGCTGATGATCGCCGAGCATGCGTGCCATCCGAACTATGGCTTCGCCCGCCACAAGGGCTATGGCACGCCCGAGCATCTTGCCGCGTTGCGCACCCACGGGCCGAGCCCGCTGCACCGCAAAAGCTTTGCGCCGGTCGCCCAGTTGATCCTTTTCTGAGGGCTGAGTCCTTCGAGTCACACCACTAGGGATTGAGTCGGTTCAGCGGTCCGCACTCAATATGTGGGGGTTGGGAGCGAGCGGATTCCTTTTGTTCTCCTGCCCTTGGGAGCGCGCGTTAACCCTTGTTCGCTTGACCGCGCACCCGCCCTGACTCACCCTGATCGGCAACGAGGGGGACTTCACCAGTGAACATGATTTTGCCGGTAACGGAGATGAACGGGCGTCCGCGCCCGCGCACTAGTCCCAAGCCCCGCCATGAGCTTGAGCTCGACCAGATCATCGTCGGCGATTGCATCGCCGAAATGGCGCGGCTGCCCGACAAATGCGTCGACATGATCTTCGCCGACCCGCCGTATAACCTCCAATTGGGCGGCGATCTGCTCCGGCCCGAGGGCGGCAAGGTCGATGCCTGCGACGATGATTGGGACAAGTTCGACAGCCTTGCCACCTATGACGATTTCACCCGCCACTGGCTCGCCGAGGCGCGGCGCATCCTCAAGGACGACGGCACGATCTGGGTGATCGGCAGCTATCACAACATCTATCGCGTTGGCGCGCTGCTGCAGGATGCCGAGTTCTGGATCTTGAACGACATCGTGTGGCGCAAGGCCAACCCGATGCCCAATTTTCGCGGCACCCGCTTCACCAACGCCCACGAGACATTGCTGTGGTGCGCCAAGGACGAAAAGGCGCGCTACACCTTTAACTATCGCCAGATGAAGGCGCTCAACGACGACCTTCAGATGCGCTCCGACTGGGTGCTTCCGATCTGTTCGGGCGGCGAGCGCGCCAAGGACGGCAATGGCGACAAGGCGCACCCGACGCAAAAGCCCGAGAGCCTGCTGTACCGCGTGCTTTTGTCCTGCACCAAGCCGGGCGACATCGTGCTCGACCCGTTCTTCGGCACCGGCACCACCGGCGCGGTGGCGCGGCGGCTGGGGCGGCGCTGGATCGGGATCGAGCGCGAGCCCGCTTATGCCAAGGTCGCTGCGGCGCGCATCGCCGCGACGCTGCCGCTCGACGAAAGCGCGATGACGGTGATGGCCGACAAGCGCTCGGCCCCGCGCGTCGCCTTCGGGCTGCTGGTCGAAAGCGGGATGGTCCCGCCGGGGTCGCTGCTGACCGACGCCAAGCGCCGCTGGAGCGCCACCGTTGGCGCCGACGGCTCGATCCTGTGCGACGGCCACGCCGGCTCGATCCACAAGGTCGGTGCGGCGCTGCAGGACGCTCCGTCATGCAACGGCTGGACCTTCTGGCACGTCGAGGTGGATGGGCGGACCCAGCCGATCGATGCGCTGCGGCAGGCGCATCTGACGGGGCTCGCCTGAGCGAATGAAAATTCTCCTCCGCCCGACCGGCTTCGTCGATTCCCCGTTCGGCCATGACGGCAAGGTCGCGCGGCTCGCCGGCGGGCTCAACTGGTTCGCCTCGGTCGAATTGATCCGCGGCGATGGCGCGCGTGATCTGGTCCCGGTCGACGGCATCGAATCGCGGTTCGACGAGGCCATGGCCGCCAGCTGGGCGCGGATCATCGCCCCGCGCGCGCCGCTGACGCTCGGCGCCCGCACCATCCGCCTCGACCAGCCGCAGGTGATGGGCATCGTCAACATTACCCCCGACAGTTTCTCCGACGGTGGCCAGTTCGCCGACGCCAGCGCCGCCGCCGAGGCCGGCGCGATGATGGCGGCGGCGGGCGCGGCGCTGATCGACGTCGGCGGCGAATCGACCCGGCCCGGCGCCAAGGATGTGTGGGAAGGCGACGAGATCGAGCGCGTGCTGCCCGTCGTCCAGCAGCTCGCCGCGGGCGGCACCGCAGTCTCGATCGATACGCGCAAAAGCGCGGTGATCGAGGCCGCGCTGGGGGCCGGCGCGCGGTTGGTCAACGACGTTTCGGCACTGACCCACGACGATCGTTCGGCCGAAGTGGTCGCGGCGGCGGGGGTGCCGGTGATCCTGATGCACCACCAGGGCGATCCGCAATCGATGCAGGATGCCCCGCGCTATGGCGACGTGCTGGTCGAGGTGTACGACTGGCTCGAGGAGCGCATCGCGGCGGCCGAGGCGGCGGGGATCGCGCGCGCCAACATCCTGGTCGATCCCGGCATCGGCTTCGGCAAGTCGGTCGCGCATAATCTCGAGTTGATCAACGGGCTCGCGCTGTTCCACGGCCTCGGCTGCCCGATCGTGTTCGGCGCCAGCCGCAAGCGCATGATCGGCGCTTTGTCGAACGAAGCCCCCGCCGATCAGCGCCTCGCCGGAAGCCTGGCACTGGCACTCAAGGCCGCAAGCCAAGGCGCCCAACTGATCCGCGTCCACGACGTCCCCGAGACGGTCCAGGCGCTCAAGGTGTGGCGCGGCCTGCGCGACCAGGCGCTGACTCCGCGGATTGGGTAGTGGGGGCGGGTTTCAGCGCCACGATGATCGGGCCCAGCGGCACCCCGGCGTCCTGCCGCCCCGCCGCTGGATCCCACAATGAACTGACCGATCCGTCGAAATAAAGCGCGTTCTTCGCCTGGAGCCCGTCGCGGAAGAAGCGCGCCAGTTTGCCGAACGACACCACTTCGTTGCTGATCACGAACAATGGCTTGCCGCCTGGCCCGATGCCGACGCCGTTGCGGATGAAACGCGACTGGCCGTCGGCATCGAATTTCGGATGGATCCGGCCGTCGATCACCAGCATCGGCCCCGACTGGGTGGCAAATCCGATGTCCGGCGACATGGCGAACGTCTCGCTGGTGGTGATTCGGGCGGTGCCGTCGCGGCGCAGCAGGAACACGCCATTGGGCTGCAAATGGAAATTGCCCCCGCCGTCGCGGGTGTTGAGCGCGTGGACCTGCCGTCCGTCGACCACCGCCAGCCCGATCGGCCGCCCGTCCTCGTCGAACATCCCGGCATTCATCGCGAACTTTACCTGGTCGGCGGGGATCGTCGTCATCAAATCGGCGAAGCTGCGCAGCGGGGTTTCGCTGCGTGACGCAGCGATCAGGCGGAGCTTTGAGTCGCCCGGGTCGCACACCGTGAAGCGGCTGCCCTCGAACAGCTCGATCCGGCAGGACGAAGTCGGCCATTGCGGTTCGGGCGCGGACGATCCGCACGCGGCGATGAGCAGGAAGGCGAGGGGGAGGGTGCGCACCACGCGACCCTAATCGCTTACGAGTTGGTGTCGATCCCGAGTTCGCCCAATTTGCGGTAGAGCGTCGAGCGACCGATCCCGAGGCGCCGCGCGACTTCGGTCATGCGACCGCGATAATGGCCGATGGCGAGGCGGATCAGGTCGGCCTCGATCTCCTCCATGCTGCGCAAATGGCCGTCGGGGCGCAACACAGTGAGCTGCGGCCCGTCGAGCGCGGCCTCGGCGCTCATTTGTACCAGCTCGCTCGCTCGGTCGCTCTTGCGCCCCGAGAAACGCAACTGGATTGCGATGTGCGGGAAATGCTCGGCGGTCAGCGAGGTCTCGTCGCACCGCACCGAGGCGCGGAACAAGACCCCGGCCAGCTGGCGGACATTGCCCGGCCAGCCGTAGCGCATCAGCACTGCCAGCGCGTCATTGCCGATCGACAGCGCGCGGCCGCCATGCTGGTCTGCGATCCTCGCCAGCAAATGCCGGGCCAGCGCGGGGATATCGCCGCTTCGGTCGCGGAGCGGTGGAATCGTGACGCTGGTCGATTCGACCCGCTCGCGCAGCTTGGGGTCGAATTCGGGCCCCAATGGCGCGCTCGAGGTGGTGATCAGGCGGATGTCGACTGAATTGGAGCCGTTGCAGCCGACCGGGCGGACTTCGCCGGTCGCCAGCACCCGGTCGAGCGCGGCCTGCGTGTCGAGCGGCAGCGCGCCGATGTCGTCGAGCAGCAAGGTGCCGCCATTGGCCTCGACGACCTTGCCGACTTTCTCGGCGAACGCGCCGGGGAAGGCTCCCGCGACATGGCCGAACAGGGTCGAATCGATGATATTGGCCGCGACCGCCTTGCAGTCGACCTGGATCAGTGGCCCGCGCGCCCTCAGGCTCGCCGAATGGATCGCCCGGGCAAAGGTCTCCTTGCCCGCGCCGGGTTCGCCGATGACCAGGATCGGCAGGCGGTTGCGCGCCGCCTTGGCCGCGACCGCCAGCGTGGCGCGGAAATCGGGCGCCGCGCCGATCAGTTCTTCGAGCGGCAGGACCGGCGATAATTTCTCCGCCAGCGGCGCCAGTTCGCCCGCCGCTCGGCGGCGGTCGCGGTGCGCGCTCAAGGCCTCGATCAGCCGCTCGGGCGCAACCGGGCGGACCAGGAAGTCATTGGCCCCGGCGCGCATCGCATCGACCGCGCAGGCGATCGAATCGCCGTCGGCCAGCACGATGATCGGCAGATCGGGGCGCGCCGCCTTCAATGCGGCGATCAATTCCGGCCCGGTCGCGCCATTCCAGCCCGACAGCAATGCGGCCCGAACCTCGCGGCCATGCTGGCCCCTGAGCAGGTCGAGCGCGCTTTCCGACATCGCATTGGCCAGGCTCCACCCGGCGCGCGATGCGGTCGCGGCGACCAGCCGCCGTTCGGCGGGATCGCTGTCGATCAGCAGCAGTGATCGAAGTACTTCTTCGCGCATTCAACGGGCCTTTCGTGCCGCCAGCCTAGCGGCGAGGGGTAAAGGGCGGCTTAAAGCCCGCGAGCTTGACGGGGGCCGTCACAAAAGCCTTGGGGGCGTCACAAAAGCGCTTGGGGGCGGGCCCAGCGATTGATAAGACGCTAGGCGAACCATCCATTCGAAGGGGAATATCATGGCGGCCGATACCAAAGCGCGCGGCTCGAACGACAAAAACATCACGGTCCATAACCGCGATTATTCGGGGTTCATCAAATTGCTCAAATGGACCTCGGTGATCGTCGCGATCATCTCCGCTGCCGTCATTTACATCATCAGCAATTGAGCGCCGGCGGCGTGAAACTCGCGGTACTGAGGGAAATCGCGCCCGAAACCCGGGTTTCGGCGATCCCCGAAACGGTCAAGAAGTTTATCGCGCTCGGCGCCTCGGTCTCGGTCGAGCGCGGCGCCGGCGAGACCGCAGGGATTGCCGATACGGAGTTTGAAGCGGCTGGCGCCACCATCGCCGATCGCGCCGCCGCGCTGAACGACGCCGGGATCATCCTGTGCATCACCGGCCCCGCACCCGACAGCCTCGCCGGGGCCGCCACAGGCGCGCTTCTGATCGGGGCGCTCGATCCTGCCCGCCGCGCCGACGACATTGCGGCTTATGCCAGCGCCGGGCTCGACCCGCTGGCGATGGAAAAGATGCCGCGCATCACCCGCGCCCAGTCGATGGACATCCTCTCGTCGCAATCCAACCTTGCCGGCTACAAAGCGGTGGTCGACGCGGCCAGCGCCTATGGCCGCGCTTACCCGATGATGATGACCGCGGCCGGCACCGTCAGCCCGGCCAAGGTGTTCGTGATGGGGGTCGGGGTCGCCGGCCTGCAGGCGATCGCCACCGCCAAGCGCCTCGGTGCGCAGGTCAGCGCGACCGACGTCCGCTCGGCCACCCGCGAGCAGATCATGTCGCTCGGCGCCAAGCCGATCTTCGTCGAGAATGTCGCCGGGATCGAGGGCGAGGGGGCGGGCGGCTATGCCGGCGAAATGTCGCCCGAATATCAGGCGGCGCAGGCCGAGCTCGTATCGAGCCACATCGCCAAGCAGGATATCGTCATCACCACCGCGCTGATCCCCGGCCGCGCAGCGCCGCGCCTGATCAGCGACGCCCAGCTGGCGACGATGCGGTCGGGCAGCATCGTGGTCGATCTGGCCGCCGAAGCCGGGGGCAATGTCGAAGGCTGCGTGCCGGGTGAGAATGTCGTCAGGCACGGCGTCACGATCATCGGCGCGGTGCAACTGGCGCGGTCCGTGGCCGCCGATTCATCGGCCCTGTTCGCCCGCAACCTCTTCAACTTTCTGAGCGCCTTCTGGGACAAGGAGAGCGCCAGACCCGTACTTCCCGACGACGATGAGATCGTCATGGCGCTCCGAGTCGCGCCGAGTCGCAGCGCGGCGTCCTGACCCTCGACGGGCGGGCCGACCAGCCACCCGCGACCCCCATCCATCACGCGCACAAAAAAGACCGGTCAGGCCAAGCCTGCCGGTCTTTTCCGTTTACTTTCAGAGTGTTGGGCTAAATCAGCCGCTGCCGCCGGCGCCGCCCCATCCGCTGCCGAGCAGCCAGCTCCAGAAACCCTTACCATTCGGACGCTTGGTCATATCAAACCCCTGTTTAATCGGTGCGAATCGCATCGGCACAGGAGCATTATTAACCCTAATCGATATGGTTATCAAACGATTTACGATTCGCGCTCGACTCAGGCAGCGCTGCGCTTCCTTTCGCTGTTCAGACGGCGGACCAGTTCGTCGAAGCCCATCGGTCGGCCGACGATGAAGCCCTGGGCTACATCGCACTCCATCTGGCGCAATAGCTCAAGGCTTTGCGGATCCTCGACTCCCTCGGCGACCACGGTGCGGCCGAGCGAATGGGCCAGCGCAATGGTCGACTGGACCATGATCAGGTCGGATCGGTTGTCGCGCATCGTCTTGATGAAGCTCTGGTCGATCTTGATCTCGGAGGCCGGCATCTTCTTGAGATAATCGAGCGTCGACAGGCCGGTGCCATAATCGTCGATCGAGATCCTGACCCCCAGTTCGCGCAGCCGGCCGAGCAAGTCGATCCCGTTGCCGCAGCCCGTGATCGCTGCGGTTTCGGTCAACTCCAGCGTCAGTTTGCCGGCGCTGAGGCCGTGGCGACCGAGGACGGCGGCGACCCGCTCGGGCAAGCGGCGGTCATTGAGCATCCGCGCCGACAGATTGACTGCAATCCCGAAGTCGAACCCCTTTCGCGCCAGCTGCGCGGTTGCGCCAATCGCCTGGTCGAGCACGAAGTCGGTCAGTTTCTCGATCCGGTCGCTTTGTTCGGCAGCGGTGACGAATTCGGTCGGGCTGATCGGGCCTTTTTCGGGGTGGGTCCAGCGCGCCAGTGCTTCGGCGCCGATCGTGCGGCGGGTCTTGAGGTCAAGCTTGGGCTGATAGGCGAGCCACACCTGGCCATCGTCGATTGCCTCATCGAGTTGCGACAACAGCGACAATCGCCACGGCACTTCCTGCAACCGCGCCGGATCGTGGAACTTCCATTTGAGCGCCTCGCGATCAGCCTCGTCGGCGGCGACCAGGGCGCTTCCCAGGCGGCTCGATGACGAGCGGCTGCTGCCAACCTCGATGCCAAAGCTCACGGCGACGTCATAATTGACCCCGCCGACGCGGATCGGTGAGCGGAACAAGGCGTGCAGCGCCTCGAGGTGGTTGGCGAAGGCGCCGCCCTTGTCCGCGAACCACGCGAAAATCCCTTCGTCGCCCTGGAAAATGACCCGCTGGCGGTCACCCAAACCCAATCGCGCGACGATTTGATCGACCAATTGCTTTTCCCCGACCGCATCCAGGGTCGAGGCAATTTCAGCGAAATTGTGCACGCGCACCGCTATCAGCGGCAAGTCTCGTCCCTGCTTGTCGTCGGCCAAAGCGGCAAGGTTGGGCAGCCCGGTCAACGCATGGACCAGCCCGCGCGACCGCGACCGCGCCCATGCCAGGCGCGACGCCATCACCGCCAGCAGGAACAAGCCCGACGCGACGTCGATGAACACTAGCCGCGCTTCCAGCACCACCGGTAGCAACAGTAGGGCTGCCGCGCCCAGCGTCAGCGGGGTGAACTGGCGACGGATTAGGCAGGCGAGGCTGGCAATGAGCGCCAGCACCAGCGCCGGGATCCAGCCGACGTTGATCGGCGGACCGGCTTTCAGCGTCTCAGCGCCAAGAATATGGATAAACACCCCGCCGCGCTTGCCGCGGCCAGGGATGGTATATTGGTCGCCGAGCTGGAAGGCAGTTATCCCGAACACCACGGTCTTGCCGCGCACCCTTGCCGGATCGACTCGCCCGTTAAGTAGGTCGGAGGAGCTGATCTGCGGCACGCTGTCGACATCGAAGCTGTAGTCGACTGGAAATTGACGGTCGACCGGCCCGTCGACGCCGGCAATGCTGGCGGCGAGTGACGGCATCGGCCGCCCATCGAAGCTCGACGCATAATTGAGTTTCCACGCGGCGCCCTGCCAAGTGTAGCGCACCGCGATCGACGCGACGGAGGCGTTTTTCGCCAGCAACGGGATCGGCAGTCCCTGGTTCTGCTTGCCGGCATATTCACCAAGCCGGGTCTGGGCGCCAAGTGTGACTTTGCCCGATCGTTCGATCGCCTGGGCAAGTGCGCGGTCGTCGGCCGCGTTGCTCGGACCGGTGTAAAGAATATCGAGCACGATGCTTTTCGCGCCCATCCGGTCGATCGTATCAATGATTTCGGCCTGTTTGGCCCGGGGCCATGGCCAGTTATCGATCTCGCGAAGGCTTTTTTCATCGACTGCGACCAGCACAATGTCGCCGCTGACCGGTTGCTGGTGAGCGCTGTTGCGGACGATCCTAAGTGTATCTTCTAGCGGTTCGCCGAAGCCGACGAATCCGAATGCGAGCGCAATCACCAGCGGCCACAGCAGCAGCTTGAGCCGCTGGCGGCGCGATTCGGTCGCATTGGGCGCATTTGCCGGCACAGCATTCCCTTCCTCCCGCCTCATGCGCGAGAAAAGGTTAGCAAATCGGAAACCTTGCATTAAATTAGTCAGATTAACGGCTCTGCGGCGCTCCTGACGGCGCCTTGCGAAAAGCCGCTGTCCTACAGCCCCAATGTTGTGCCATGCTGGCCGCGATGGGTTGTCTTGCTCTTTCCCGACATGTCCGAATGATACCAACCGGCGCGGAGCTTGGAGAAATGGTGCTTAACTCAGTGACTTTAGGGTCTTTAGCGACATTAGGGGCTTTAAGCGTGAGGGTGGGGGACTGATGGATTTCATTTCGATCCTGTCGATTTTCGTATTGGCCTGCTTCGTCGGCTATTTCGTCGTCTGGTCGGTGACCCCGGCGCTGCACACCCCGCTGATGGCGGTGACCAACGCCATCTCCAGCGTGATCATCGTCGGCGCGCTGATCGCGGCGGCGGCAGCGGGCAACCCGACCTCGAAATGGCTCGGCCTCGTCGCGGTAATGCTCGCCTCGGTCAACATCTTCGGCGGCTTCGCGGTCACGGCGCGAATGCTGGCGATGTACAAGAAGAAAGATCGCTAGGATGGACGAGGTCGCCGCGACCCCGGCCTGGGTGCTGATCGCCTATCTGATCGCCGGAATCTGCTTCATCGTCGCGCTGCGCGGCCTGTCGAGCCCGGTTTCGAGCCAACGCGGCAACCGCTTCGGCATGGCGGGCATGGCGATTGCCGTAATTACCACTTTGCTGGTTCACCAAGTTGCCGGCCTCGTCGAAATCTTCATCGCCATCGCCATCGGCGGCGCGATCGGCCTGGTCACCGCGCGCCGGATCCAGATGACCGCGATGCCGCAGCTGGTGGCGGCGTTTCACAGCCTCGTCGGGATGGCGGCGGTGCTGGTTGGCGCGGCGGCGTTCCTCAATCCCGAAGCCTTCGGGATTGTCGATTCGGCGGGCGCGATCCTGTCGGTCAGCCGGGTCGAACTCGGCCTCGGCGTCGCGATCGGCGCAATCACCTTTTCGGGCTCGGTGATCGCGTTCCTGAAACTCAACGGCAACATGAGCGGCTCGCCGATCCTGTTGCCCGCGCGGCATGTCCTCAATCTTGGCACCCTTGTGGCGATCCTCGGGCTGATCGCTTACTTCACCCAGGACCAGGCGCCGTGGGTGTTCTTCGCCATCGTCGCGCTCAGCTTCGCCATCGGCTTCCTGCTGATCGTGCCCATCGGCGGCGCCGACATGCCGGTCGTCGTCTCGATGCTCAACTCTTACT
>Ga0105044_10006918_pt1 | contig 15618 bp, 13 predicted proteins | sample MAT01_FD_78092 | JGI IMG/M metagenome (GOLD analysis project Ga0105044, IMG submission 78092) | Freshwater microbial communities from Lake Fryxell liftoff mats and glacier meltwater in Antarctica - MAT-01 | ecosystem: Environmental > Aquatic > Freshwater > Ice > Liftoff microbial mat | place... | reverse complement strand
GCAGCTAATGATCCGGCAGCTAATGATCCGGCAGCTCATAATTTGTGGAGCCAGCGATTTGAGTCGGCTCTGCATCCGGCGATCGCCCGCTTCAACGCTAGCATTGGTTTCGACATCGCCCTGATCGAATACGACCTCACCGGATCCCAAGCCCACGCGCGGATGTTGGCCAAGACGGGCATTTTGTCGGCGGCGGAAGGCGAACAATTGGTGGCAGGGCTAGAGCAAATTCGGCAAGACTATCGCCAAGGGAAGTTTCAGCCGGGAATCGACGCCGAAGACGTGCATTTTGCAGTTGAGCGACGGCTGACAGAGTTAGTTGGGGATGTGGGCAAGAAGCTGCACACCGCGCGATCGCGTAACGACCAAGTTGGCACTGATACGCGCCTCTACCTGCGCGATCAGATCCAGACAATCCGCGAATATCTCCGGCAATTTCAAACAGTGCTGCTCGATCTAGCTGATCTCCATGTTGAGACGTTGATCCCCGGCTATACCCATCTGCAACGGGCCCAGCCGCTGAGCCTCGCCCACCATCTGCTAGCCTATGTCGAGATGGCCCAGCGCGACTGGGAGCGCCTGGGCGATGTCGCTAAGCGAGTCAACATCTCGCCCCTCGGCTGTGGTGCCTTGGCGGGCACTACCTTTCCCATCGATCGCCATTATGCTGCCGAACTTTTGGGCTTTGAACGGGTCTATGAAAACAGCCTCGATGGGGTGAGCGATCGCGACTTTGCCGTGGAGTTTCTCTGTGCCGCTAGCCTGATCATGGTGCATCTCTCGCGCATGGCCGAAGAGGTGATTTTGTGGGCTTCGGAGGAGTTTCGCTTCGTCACCCTGAAAGATAGCTGCTCTACGGGGTCAAGCATCATGCCCCAAAAGAAAAACCCCGATGTGCCGGAGTTGGTGCGGGGCAAAACTGGGCGTGTGTTTGGTCACCTCCAGGCCATGCTGGTGATCATGAAAGGCTTGCCCCTGGCCTACAACAAAGATCTTCAAGAAGACAAAGAAGGCTTATTTGACACCGTTGAAACCGTGCGTGGCTGCTTAGAAGCTATGACGATCTTGCTCCAAGAAGGGATGGAATTCCGCACCGCGCGCCTCAATGAAGCGGTCGCCGAAGATTTTTCCAATGCAACGGATGTGGCCGATTATCTGGCTGCAAAAGGGGTGCCTTTCCGGGAAGCCTATAACCTGGTGGGCAAGGTGGTCAAAACCTCCCTAGCCGCAGGGATGTTGCTCAAGGATTTACCCCTCGAAGACTGGCAAGCGCTGCATCCGGCCTTTGAAACAGATATTTTTGAGGCGATCGCCCCTCGCCAAGTTGTTTCTGCGCGCAACAGCTTTGGGGGCACCGGGTTTGATCAAGTTCGGCAGGCACTAGGTCGAGCGCGATCGCGCCTCCAAGATATCTGAGTTGGCTCCCATTGGCTCGCTAACCACCGGCAGGGCGATTTTGCCGGATGGCTCAAGGCTGCGAACGCTTCTAGCTTTGCTAGCCTGGCTGATCAGAGGGGGCATTGAATGGTATTCTGATTTGCAGTTTTACGACTAAAAAACTGCATCCTGGCGGAGCACCGAAAGTACACTTATTGAGTCTTATGAAAGCAGGCGATCGCGTTCGTGTTAAAGAATCTGTTGTTGTGTACCACCATCCCGAACACCGCAACGCGGCCTTCGATTTGCAGGGGCAAGAGGGAGAAGTATTAAGCCTAGCCACCGAATGGCAAGGGCGACCCATCAGCGCCAACTTTCCCATCGTGGTGAAGTTTTCTAAAAAGTTTCGGGCACACCTGCGCGAAGAAGAACTTGAAGCCTTGGCATAAACCTGGGTGTTGGGCATCGTCTGTGTTGACACCTGCTGCCTTCTGATCTTGACCCAGCTAGTTATATCGGTAGCCATGATCAATAGGATACTTCTCAGTCATTCCCGCGCAGGCGGAAATCCATCTTTAGGGTCGTGCGACCCATAGGTTCCCGTTTCCGCAAAAATGACGCTGGCACGTCCTAAACTTCGTGACGATGGCTATTGTCAGACCTTACTCTACCTTGTAGAAAGTCTGTTGGATGGCTTGTTGGACGGATGCCCTGCTGGATGGATGATTTGCTGGATCGATGATCTGCTTGAAGCACCGAACGTGATTACCGCCGATAAAACCACCGCAACACATTGATATCATTTTGCATCGCCGCAAACTCTTGGCGATGCTCTTCGGCTGTGCGGTCATACCACTCGCAATACACTGATAGGTCTTCGCGGCGCTGGGCTTCGCGATAAAAATCTTGTGCGACTTCATAGACCGCAAATACCTCTTCTACTTCGGGCTGAAGCGGCACAATTTGACGATGAAAAATAGAATCGTGAGCCATAGTCAGGGGAAATCGCTAGGAACCTAAAACCCGAAGGAGTGCCGCCAAAGCATGACTTCAATCCACGCTATCGAAATCAAAGCTTCTGCCGATCTTACCGTCATCGTCGCGTCTAGGTCGTTTAGAGGAGGGCATTTCTCAAATTCCTCACCCAATTTGCCACAGCCTCCGCCTAGAAAATTTTGTGGGATATGATCCAACCCTACGACCTAGGGCGATGCCGGTTATTCGGGTGCCCTAGGCGGATGCCCCAGGTCAGCAGGGCGGCATGAGCCAGATGCCTATATCTGAAACTGGCTTAAATCCAGCCGCGCAAACGATAGATCAACAAGCCGATGTATTCCTTCATCGCTCGGGTCGTTTGCTGCATTCGGTCGGCATCGGGCACAGCATTCAGGAGCATGGATTGGAGGCTGCTACTGGGTTCTTGGATATCTTGTTCGGATACTAAAAAATCTGTGGGGGCAGGAATGGTCTCAATGCCTTGCTTTTGGAAAATTTTGAGCGATCGCGGCATATGCAGTGCCGATGTCACTAATAGCACCCGATTTAGTCCTTTCTCTTGCAAAATTTGTTTGACATTGACCGCATTTTCATAGGTGTTGAGGGAGGTTGGATCTTGCAGAATCGCTTCCGGTGGCACATTCATGGCTTCTGCGAGTTGTGCCATATCTGCCGACTCTGAGGGGCCGCCACTTTTCCAGTCAATTCTGCCGCCGCTGAGGATGAGCCATGGTGCTTTCCCTGCGGTGTAAAGCCGTGCGCCATGGAGAACGCGATCGCCCGCCTCGGCTACATCTACCCAAGGCCGTGGCGGGATCTGGGGCTTGATGCCACCGCCTAATACCACAATCGCCTCAGCTTGAGGCAGTTCGCCCGCTGGCACATGCTGCCACTCCAAGGACTGCACGACGCTATTGGCGACCCAACCATTGCCCCCCACCCCAATGACGATGAGAGCTAAGCCAATGGCGATCGCCGCCTGCACTGGGTGTTTCCATAACCGTATCAGCGCTACTAGCAGCAAAATACAGGCCAACCCCAACGGGTAGACAAACAGAGGGAGCAGTTTTGAGAGAAAGAGAAACATAAAAAAATGTCGTAGAGCCGTTCAGCAGAGCCGTAATGCCACCCTTAAAGGCTATTGAGTCTAACTTGGAGAATCATTCAATTCCCATTACTCGGATTTTGGCACGCCCACTCGTTTTTCGCATCATCCTCCATGGCTGACTGGTGGAAGAGGCTGAGGCCGTCAGCTAGTTCATCACGCCCCCGCTGGGCATCCCTCCAGGTCAGTCCCCTTCGCACTCCATGCCCTCCCCCAATTTCCCCTAACTCGCCCCTGAAGCGTCTGCTTCGGAACCGATCCTGCGATCCCCGTCAGGGTTGATCGGGTGAAATGGACGATCGATGCATCTGTCACCTATGCCTGCCCCGTTTACCCCCCTTCCCCTGTACGCTAGAAACCTCCCAGAAAAGATCCGTGAGGTGATCTGCGATCGCCCTCTGCTCTCGGCTCACCCTCATTGAGTTTATAAGGAGTCTACAAGCTGTCTATCCCCAGTAACCTCTGACCCAAAGGGCGCTCTCACAGGACACTAGTAGAACAGCGCTCAAGGGCTTTTTGCCCAAGGCTCCATTCATTAGTACGGGTTTAGTGTTCGGCATATCTACCCTGTTTGGCACATTTGTAAAAGGCCGTCGGGCAAGAGGTCGTTAGCTTAAGAGCAAGAGTCACAGAGCAGGGTTTCAAAGATCGGCGCATTTCAATTCGATAGTATTTCAACTCGATAGTATTTCAACTGGCTAGGATTTCAACTCGATAGATGAATGGACGCATGAAACAACTGCTTGCACCCGTCGCGGAAAAGTTAGAACGCGCGGTTCCGGTCTACTCTAAGGTGGGTGACTCGGTATTTTTTACCAACGACCAATTTCCGTGGAGCAGCACCCTAGAAGCTAACTGGAAGGTCATTCGGGAAGAACTCGATGCTGTCATGGTTAATGTGGATGACCTTCCTAATTTCCACGATATCTCCCCTCGCCAAATGAAGATTTCTGGAGATAACCTATGGAAAACCTACTTTTTCTGGGCATTTGGCTTTAAAGCAAAGGCAAACTGCGATCGCTGCCCTGAAACTGTCAAAATTCTGCAAAAAATTCCGGGGCTAAAGGTGGCCTTCTTCTCGATCTTGGCTCCGGGCAAGCATATTCCAGAACACCGGGGCAAGCACAAGGGTCTGATTCGCTATCATCTGGGCCTTAAGGTTCCCGAAAACAAAGAAGCTTGCCGAATCCGCGTGGCCGATCAGTTCGCCCATTGGCAGGAAGGGAAAAGTTTAATTTTCGACGACACTTTTTACCATGAGGTTTGGAACGATACCGATGAATATCGAGTCGTTTTATTTCTTGATATTGTGCGTCCCTTACGGTTCCCTATGTCTTTAGTCAACTGGCTTGTCAACACCCTTGTGGCTGTTTCGCCCATTGTGCAAGTCGCTCGCCGCAATCAGTCTAACTGGGAAAAACACTTCGAAGAAATTCTAAAGTAGAGACCCTTGGGCTAGTTTTGTAGTTGCTTGGTTTTACGACTTCAAAGCAGTGCCTTAGAAATTGGATAGCAGGCGGTTTTGAGTCAAAAAAGCTATTCGTGGCGAAAAAATTGACCTTCTCGAACCGGAACAAGTTAGATTAAGGAATGTTTACATGATTTTACATTTCAATATATTTTCCGGTTAAGTGCCTCAAGCAGGGGTGCCCCTAAGGCGAAGGCATTGTTTTTAGATGCCGTTTCCTAAGCAAGTTAGGGGTGTCAGCAACCCCTTTAGGGCTGGGGCTTGATCTTCTACTAGGGTTTGAAACTTACAGCGCACTCATAAATACAGCACACTCAATACTCAATCGTGGGAGTGCAATGAAAAGGGCTAAATGACTTGTGACTAGCAAATGACTAGCGAACTTTAGAGACTAGCGAACTTTATAAATGTTGGGATAAATGTTGGGATAAATGTTGGGTTCTTTGATTGAGGAAAACAGAACCAATGGAATTGGAGACAACGCTTCGAGGGCACACCGTTCAAAATGCTGTGCGCGAGGTAGGAATTAACCCTAACTATTGGTATCCCGTCAGTTGGGCAGAGGATCTAAAGCCTGAGGCGGTGATTCCGGTGGTGGTGTGGCAGCAACCGATCGCGCTCTACCGCGATCGGGCGGGCAATGTGTATGCCATAGAAGATGCATGCCCCCACAAAGGGGTCGAGCTACACAAGGGAAAAGTGGAGGGCGATCGCCTTGCCTGCCCCTATCACGGTTGGGAATTTGACCCCAGTGGTCAATGCGTCAACATTCCCTACTACCCAGATACCCAGAAACTTCCTTGTGCCAGTGCCCGGAGCTACCCGGCTCAAGAGCGCTACGGCATTGTTTGGGTGTTCCCTGGCGACCCTACCCTCGCTGAGCAAGTTTCCCTCCCCGAAATCCCGGAATATGACGACCCAGCTTGCTTTGGCATTCCTATTCCGGGGCACTTTCAGTCTCACTTCTCGATCTGTAATGAAAATACGATGGATGTGTTTCATGGGCACCTCCATGAAAACTTGCAGGGTTGGTATGACCCCCAACTGCTGAAGCTTAAAGAAACCGATAACTCCGTCTTGGCGCAGTATCGGGTGCATTACAAAGGCTGGATCACCAAATTTTTGGGGCTAAGTAGTGATGGTGGCGTCACTACCCGCATCGTTACCGTGCATTATCAATATCCCCACTACCACAGCTCCATGGAAGGGGTTTCATCCTTATACTTAATGCGTCTTCCTGTGGGGCTGAAAGAAACCCGTTCTTTCTCCATGCTGTTTTTGCGCTTGCCCTTCCCGCGTTGGTTGGTTGATCCCATCCGCAAACCGTTGATGCCGCTGATTCGCAAATATTTTTTCATGCCCTTCTTGATGCAGGATGTGGAAATGATGGAGAGTGAGCAGCTCAATTATGGCCGCGACGCCCAGCGCCGCTATGTAGAAATTAACCCGGCGATTATTGCGCTACAACGGGTGATCTTCCGGCAGTACACCCAATTCAAGCAACAACTTGGGGTGGCTCCTCGTCCAGGATCCCAAGAGGCTATGACACAGAATGAACAAGACTCTCAAGCCCTGACTACAGGGCAGGGATCAGGCCTGCTTGAGGCGATTGTGGACAGTTCTAGAGTCTAAATCAAACTGGAACAGGATCGGTAGAAGTGCTGCGTAAATTCTGGCAAAGTAATGAGAGCTTTTTTAACAATTTTCGGCCAAGCAGCTTATGGCCTCGCTGCCGATGCTCAGATGCCGACAATTGGTTCAGCCTCTGATCTGGTTATTTTTGAAACCGGCCACGGATGTAAACCGCAGCCCAATGAAAAATTGTCACATCTAGCGAATTACGGTGAGGGGATTTAACTGTGCAAGTTGTAAAAGAATATGTTCAACGGTGGTATGAGAGTGGGTTGGATCCCGATGAATACATCTGCCATGGGAAACAAGGCAATCTCTATCAAATTGAAGAGGCTGAAACCGGTAAACTCCATGAAGTCCTAACTTTTTGCACCAATGATGTGCTGGGTTTGGTTCAAGACAAAGCCGTTCAGCAAGCTGCCATTGATGCGATTTTGCAATACGGCACCTCCAATAGCTCCTGCTCGGTGCTGAGTGGCCGGATTGATCTGCACCGTCAATTGGAAAATGAAGTTTCTGAGTTTAAGCACCTTCCCCACACCCAATTGTTTTTGAATGCGTGGATGGCTATGCAGGCTCTGATGGATGCCTTTTGCCATTTGGCGATTCCTGTGCCGGGTTTCCAAAACACCCGCGAAACCTTGATTATGACCGATGTGTTAAACCACGGTTGTATTGTTTCGGCGTTGGCCAATGCGGGCACCCGTTCGGGCAAAATGTTTGGCCATAGCCCTCGGGTACGGGTCAAAGCCTATCGCCATTGCGATATGCAAGACTTTGCACGCAAGCTGAAGCGGTATGTCCAACCTGGCGATCGCATCCTCGTCATTTCTGATGCGGTGTTCTCGATGGATGGGGATATTGCTCCTCTGCCAGAGATGATTGAGATTCTGTCGGCTTACCCCGGCAGTGTGTTGGTGATGGACGAAGCCCATGCCAGTGGAGCCTTGGGTGCGACGGGTCGCGGTATTTACGAGTATTTCAACATCACCCCCCAATACGCGATTGAGCGTGGATTGGTGCCTTTGATCGTGACGACTTTCTCCAAGTTTGGAGCCTCTGTCGGAGCTGCAATTAGCACCCATGTATCTGAGCTGAAGCCGCTGTTAAATGTGTCACCCACCTCTATTGGTACCTGCTCTCTGTCGGCTCCTTTGACGGCTGCCGCCTTAACCGCTGTGCGAACCGTTCGAGAACGACCTGAGTTGGTGTCTCGTTTACAAGAAAATACTCGGTATCTGCGCGATCGCCTCAATGAGAAAGGCTTCGTAGCCATCGGGGAAACCAATGTGATTCCGGTGATGCTACCCTCCGAAGTGAACCCCAAAGTGTTTGCTCGGATTCTGCTCAACGATTATGGCATCTGGGTTTCGCCCATCTGGTTCATTGCCAAGCCTCGCCTGCGGATCACCGCTAACGCGTTGCACACCCATGAAGAAATGGATCGCTTGGTCGATAGCATGGTGGCTGCCCGCGAAGCGATTTATAAGCCTGCTGCGATCATTAGCGCCTAAGGGTTAGGCCTTTTGTAATTCCAACGCTCTTCTTGGTTTTGAGAAGAGCGTTTTTTTGCGGAACGATTGGCAAGTGGGAGGGACGAGATGCCTGTCTTTTCCCGTAATCTTGTGGGAAGGAAATCTGGTGTAGATGTAGCCATGATCCATAGGATATTTACCTGTTATTCCCGCGCAGGCGGGAATCCATCTTGAGATTCGTAAAACCCATGGATTCCCGTGAAAACGGGAATGACGTTGGCCTTTGTGACTATAGCTATACTTCACAATCTAGGCTGATGCCAATGGCCGAAGTTTCTAAGGAGCGCGCATTTTGTCAGGGCATTATGCCCTATTTAAGCGCTACCCCATTACATTAGAACCAGAGACTATTTGCAGAAGCGGCTAGGATGAATCGCACGATCGTTTGGTTTCGCCGAGACTTGCGCGTGTTTGACCATGCGCCGCTCTGGCGTGCGGCTCAGCGGGGAGCCGTGATTCCGGTGTTTGTGTTTGATCGGGCGCTGTTGTTCCACCCTGAAACGGCTGTGGCACGGGTGGCGTTTATGCTCGAATGCCTACGGGCGCTGGATCAGGATTTGCGCGATCGCCAAGGCCGTCTCATCCTACGCTTTGGCGACCCCGTCAAGATCTTGCCCCAGCTCGTGCGCGATACAGAGGCTGATGGCATCTATGCCCACATCGATTTTGAGCGCATCTATGGACGGGTGCGCGATGCCCGCCTCAACCAGGCTTTAGAACGGGATGGCCTTAAGATCCGTTGGTTTGAGCCACCGGGTACCACCCCAGATCTCATCCCCTACCCGCGCTATCGCGACCTTTGGTACTTGCAGATGTCTGAGGCACTGATTCCAGCTCCAACGGAGGTGGTGGTTCCAGACTCTGTTCAAGGAGAGATGATTCCCCCATTAAAGACGTTGGGGTTAGAGGCCGATGGCAAGACAATTCCCCCTGGCGGCACGGCGGTTGCCCGCCAATTATTGCAAGAGTTCTACGACGAGAAAATTGAGCGCTATTACTGGCAACTGTCCTACCCTGGCGCAGAAGCAACCACGGGGATCAGCCCCCATGTGAAGTTTGGCGCTATTTCTGTGCGTGAATGCGTGCAGATAGCGCAACGGTGGGAGTGTTCCGATGGCCGTGCCGAACGCAGTCGTCAGCAGTTGATCGCACGGCTACGCTGGGGCAGTGGCTTTGCCCAACGGTTTCGGTATCTGCCGCAATTGGAAGTGCGATCGCTCTATACTGTTTTCGATGAAGATGGCTGGGACTTCCAGTCTGCTCTCTACGAAGCCTGGAAAGAAGGCCAGACGGGCTTTCCCATCATTGACGCGGCTGCCCGTTGTCTTCAAACTACCGGAGGTTGGAAACAACTTAACTTCCGTAGCCGTGCCATCTATGCCAGCTTTTTGAGCAATTTGGCCGGGATGGATTGGCGCTATGGGGCGCTTCATTTTATGCGCCACCTGATCGATGGCGATTGCCCCATCGACCATTACCAGTGGGCCATGCAGGCAGGGGTGACTCACTGTGCCGACAAAACCTGGACACGCATCTATAACCCCGAACAAGCCGCCGTCGATCGCTGCGACCCAGAGGGTGAGTTCATCAAGACCTGGGTGCCCGAAGTAGCCCATCTGAGTCCGGCTCAGCTAGGTCTGCCACCCCGACTTCGAGACTATCCCCCGCCCATTTTGAACTATCGCACTGCTCGACAACGGAGAGTCTCCCAACTCAACTACCAACGGCAAAAGTTTCTCAGCCAAGACAATATATTACCCTTTCTATCACGGATGCCTAATTCCGTATTGCCCCTCGGGGCAGAGTGGTATGACAGCGAAGTGGCATGGGCACAAGCCCCCACCCCTGATCTATTCCCACTCCCCTTGAACTTGGATGCGCTGGATACAGCAGCAGCTAAAGCCCTTCGTACTTGGTTCGTTGCCCATATAGATATTCGCCCTCACCGCCCAAAGTCTCGCCACAAACGCCAATCAAACCCAGCAGAAAGTGGGCATTATTCACAGATGAATCTTTTTGGATGATCTTGAGCGATTGCTTGAATCTATCTCAGTTCGACCTTGTTCCAATCAGTCTGGATGTCAGATGAACTAAGTTCAAGGGGCGAGGATCGGGCAATGGACTTATACGACTCAGCATTCTAAAAAAGTCTAGAGGTATAGCCATAGTCACAAAATTTAGGACATATGAGCGTCATTCCCGTGGAAACGGGAATCCGTGGTTTGCACGACTCTCAAGATGGATTCTCGCCTGCGCGGGAATGACAGATCAATGTCCTATGGATCATGGCTACGGCTGTATATCAAATTGTGCTGAATAAGTGCTGACTCAGAAGTGTTTGAGTCGGCATATTAGACTCTCAGTACGCTTGGAGATCATCTTAAATAGCTCTGATTAATGTTCAATCAAAGCAGATGTAAGAGACTCTAGATTTTCGCTACCTGAAATGAGATTGCTAACCTATTCTCTAGGATTTCTCTAATACTTTACTGGTAGCTTTACTCCGCTTTTTGCCTGAAACACGTGCCCAACGGCTTAATCGCCAGATATAAACAAATAAGATTCCAGAAATCAATGCACTAGCATTCCACTTAATGGAGCTTTCAAATAGTGTGTTGCGGCGACTTACTTTTTCAATGTCAGCTTGTTCTTGAGAGCGCTCACGAATTTGTTGAAGTTGGCCTAGAATCTGATCCTTAGGGTCGCCAGCAGAATCTTCTAGAGTAACACCTTGACTCTCTAAAAAAGTGGTAATGTCCTCTGGGCTAGCCTGGTTTAGCTGTTGTTCAAATTGTGTGAATTGGTCAGATTGGGCCGTCAATTGGCCATCAATCTCCTGAATATTTTGAGTATTTAAACGGACTGTGTTCATGACTCCCCAAAAAGGAATCATCAGAAATAGAAAAATACTCAATCCTAATGAAAACCAAGACAAAACCCCCAATAATGGGCGCTCCCATTTTTGACGGAGTTGAGTATCGCCTAAAAAAATCAGAGCCAGAGCCAATAACGGTACTGGGACACGCTCTACAATCTGCCCCAATGCTGAGAACTCCCATTCTGGGTCTAATAGACGAGGTGGCAATAAAATCGCCAAATACTCTAAGAGGCTCATGACTAATAGCCCATACCCAACAATGCGGATAATGCCCCAAGATGTTCCTTTTGAAGCAGGGCTAGAAGATTCTGCCGATGGATTTGCCATACTGATATACTCTCCAAATAATAAAACTGCACCGAGCAGAGGGTTGAATGAGGCTCTATCTAAAACGCCCTAGCTCACAGGGCTTAATCATGAAACAATCACCAATTTGCTCACCAGAACTAGTCATCTGGAAAACGAGGTTGCCAGGTTTCATACCAATCAGCCCAAGTTGTCTCTAGAGTCTGAAAAGTCTCTTCCTGACTCTGCTTAGGGTTGATCGGGAGCGTCATGTGAACCCAAAGACAACGTGCATCCTGTAATGTAGTTTGCCCCAGAAGAATCGGGATCAATCGATCTACTTTTAGATCATAGGTATAGCGATTTTGAGTAAACTGAGCCGCCGTAACAGTTGTTTCTCCTCTGGGATTAATACAACTACTTAAGTAAGCATTATCCTGTTCAGTAAAAAGACTGTAAGACCCAAACTCATTCTCTTGAATTGTAGAAATAAACGGAGTCTTTGGAGTCTCTTTTTCATATTTCAACATCAAGTTTCGTAAGTTTGGATCTAGATGAATCAGATAATGCATATCAATTTTCAAGTGATAGTCATCTTGCTGATAGATATAAGTTCCTGCGGCTAGTAACTCCGCCGGATTTTTCTCTGTTAATGGTTCACCTGCTGCATCAAGCAAGGGCTGGACATCCCGAAATCTCCACCCAGAGAGTGCTATTTCTTCTGAGAAGATCGAGATGGTTTCTCTGGTGCTAATGCTTTGATCTAGCCACAGGATTTTGATCAGAGTGCCCAAGCTGCTTAAGCATAGAGCGACGAGTAGTGGAATTCGAATGAGTTTTGCGATCGCCATTTCTATCCCTCCATGTCATCCCATTGTTCGTCTGCATCTAAAAACGGATGTTCTACGCTTTCTCCTTGACGCATTAAAATGAAGCATAGACTTCCAAAAATAAGCACAGCAATTACTGAAAAAATCAAAGATCCATCTCCTTCATGCCAATAATCAAAGGCATCAGAATTAGAGATAGAAACTAGATAAGCCATCAGAGCTACACGAAACCCGTTCACAATAAAGGCAATGATGAGAGAGGCGATCGCCACCAAAACCTTCTGTAGCCATCCACTGGCAAACATTAGAATATATAATCCAGATAGCGACAACAAGTGAATCATCGAATCGATGCCAGAACAACCTGGATAAACTTCTACAATTCCAGCGTTAATCTGAATGTTCAAGCCATCTCTCACTACTGGAAACCCTAGATACCAAAGAGCCGTTGCCGAAAATTTTGCTGTCCAGAGGGTCGGGTCAATGAGCAGCGGCAGTGTTAGCCGTGGAAGAGCTAAAAAAAGAAGAATACCTAATTCTTTTTTGTATTGATGAATACCTTTGAACCCAGAGGCTAATAGGGCTAATGCAAATGCGGCTAGCAGAGGAAACCCTAGTAAAAAAGACACACTTGGGGTTGTCGTACTCCTGACCAGTAAAAAGCCTAAAATCAGACTGCCTATGATCACACTAAATAAGCTGGACTGAAAGTTTAGGGTCTTCCATCGATCATTCAATAGTGAGATGACAGCCGCTAGGAAAAGTAGGGCACTCGCCAATAAATCAGTGTCATCGATTCGCCAGGTCAAGGTCAAAAAAATTGCTGCTAAGCAAGTAGCAATAGCTTTGAGCCAAAAATCGACATCGTTTACGAGAGAGTGAAATGAATTTTTAGAAGCTTTGGCATTCATGGGTAACGTTTGCCTGGAGTGTAAAGGTTAGGGTTAGAATGACTTAGATTAAATGAACATGGTAAATCCATATTATTTTGATATGAAATAAAGCGTGGCTGCTGACTCCTTTTTCTTTTATTTAGAATTATTTGACTATGATTTTATCCTTAACTAAAAACTAGAGACCAAAATTTAAAAACTAAGATTCAGCATCATCCATAAGGTCTCTAGGAGAAGAATCATTGCTTCTAGGAGAACCATCCGAGATCAAGCGGGCAAAAGCCTTGTCCATATCTCGGAACTTATGTCGCCGAACTCATGGCTCCGAACTCATGGCTCCGAACTAGCTTTGCCACCACAGAAACAGAAATTACTGTACTAACGAGGATCATTATTCCCATAGGCTGCTCTAAACTAACGAAGGAGCGAGCTTAAATCATTGAAAATTTATGCTTGCGTCATAAATTCTTTTCTGAAGCTGACCTTGTAGCACTGATGGCACTGTATGTTGAGATGAGGCTATCAGGTCTGATACTGCTTTTGACTAAGTAGGTGGGGTGTGGGCTGAATTAAATTAGGCTTAGTTACCAGGTTTCGACTCCGCTCAACCCTCTTCTCGTTAGGGGTTGAGCCTTGAGCGCAGTCGAAATGCATCTTACAAATAATCACGTCTTCCTACTTACAACCCTATAACTCATTAGCTCTCAATGAGCATCAACAAGTTGTTCAACATGAAGCTTAGACAAATTAGCGTATCTTTTTTATGAAAATCCTGTCAATTCCTGATATTGGCAAGGATGTCATTCCTGAATTCCCTTATAAGAAATGTAGTAAGCTGAGAAACCAGGATAAAAAATCAGGGAATGTTCAAAAACGGTAATCTTGGCAGGACTGGACCCTTAATTAGTAAGTATTCTGGCTCTCACGAGCATCACCTTAGGGCAGTACCAAGAATCAATAGTCTACAAAACTTAGCAGCTTGCCCGGCTTCCTGAATTATTCTTCCATGCATCCTCTGTATTTATCCGGATTGTAAGTAGGTGGGCTGAATTAAATTAAGCTTAGTTACTGGGTTTCGACTCCGCTCAACCCGCTTCTCTTCAGAGTTTGAGCATTGAGTGCAGTTGAAGTGCATCTTACAAATAATTATGTCTTCCTACTTATTTACTTATTTATTCGGATTGTAAAGATGTTACTCCTAGGCGAGAGTTATGATCTTTAATCGACTGTCTTAGCCGTTTCTCTGATGTGTTGCTACTGAAAGATGTGTTTTATCTGGCTGGCATAGTGAAGCTAATTATTCGATGATTGGGTATTCTTAGGTTTGAATAGTGATTCAGATTTAAGGTATGGAATTGAGTCATCTGATACGGTTGAAATGATTTGGGCTTACGTTAGTCTGTACGTTGATAGATATCTGGATTAGTGGAGTATTTAAATGAATACAGTTAAAGTTCTAAATCTTGAAATTGATAACCTGACTCTTGATCATTTACTGAATCAACTCGATGCTGGTGTTGTATATACGCCAAATGTTGATCATCTTGTGAAGTTGCAAGATGATGTAGCGTTTATGGAAGCCTATAAAGCAGCTGATTATAAAGTTTGTGACAGCAAAGTTTTGCTTTATGCTGCTCAGTTTCTAGGTTCTCCGCTTCAAGAGAAGATTTCTGGGTCTGACTTATTTCCAGCCTTTTATGAGTTTCACCAGAATAATTCAGGTATCCGCATTTTCCTGCTAGGTGCAATGGAAGGGGTTGCAGCCCAGGCACAAGCCATCATCAATCAAAAGGTTGGGAAGGAGATGATCGTAGGAAGCTATTCGCCCCCATTTGGCTTTGAAAAAGATGAGTTGGAGTGCCAGAACATCATTCAAATGGTAAAAGCTTCGGGAGCAACGGTTTTGGCTGTAGGAGTTGGAGCGCCCAAGCAGGAAAAATTTATTCATAAGTATCGTCAGCAGTTTTTATCGATCAAAATATTCTTGGCTATTGGCGCAACGATTGATTTTGAAGCGGGCAATGTCAGCCGATCGCCCAAGTGGGTCAGCAATTTAGGCTTGGAGTGGTTATATCGCCTGACTGCTGAGCCCCAGAGATTGTGGAAGCGTTATTTGCTTGAAGATCCTAGGTTTTTATGGTTGCTGATTTTGCAAAAATTTAATTTGTATCAAGATCCTTTAGCAAGCAGTAGCGATGTATCGTCTACGAATGAAGAAGATACAGACTCTGCCTCGAAAGCATCATTTATCCAACCCTAAAGTTTGCTGATATACACAATGCTTTAGGTGTATTTTTCTTGATGTTGTTGCTTTAAGGAGGATCTTGTGGAGGAGCGTTTTGTGATCTGCGCTCCCTCGCAAGGTCATCAAGGAGATTTAAGGGGGTCTTAAAACCCATAGTAGATTACCTTTCAATCGGCCTCTTAGGATAAGGGTGTGCGATCGCCCATCATTTCTGAGTAAACTTGGATCTCTGATAGTGCTTGAACATCCTCAGAGAGGGTGGGCTAGCCTAGATTGGCATAAAGGCTTTTGTATAGATGGGTCGCCCGCCTTCCCGAAAATTAATTAAAGTTCGCCCAAAACCTCGGCTCAAATCCTCATCTAGGGGCTTTCCG
>Ga0105044_10006916_pt1 | contig 15623 bp, 11 predicted proteins | sample MAT01_FD_78092 | JGI IMG/M metagenome (GOLD analysis project Ga0105044, IMG submission 78092) | Freshwater microbial communities from Lake Fryxell liftoff mats and glacier meltwater in Antarctica - MAT-01 | ecosystem: Environmental > Aquatic > Freshwater > Ice > Liftoff microbial mat | place... | reverse complement strand
CCACCAACCCGTCCACCAACCCGCTCACCAATATGGGAGTCGATCAGGCACGCCGGTAACGGATTCGTCTTCAGAAGCGATGTATTCGCCCCGTCCGACCAGAGCAATGACGAAGTCGGCAGCGAAATCGGTCGGCCCAACATCGAACTCCCACCCAACTCCAACCCATCCGAAGATGCGCCAACACGCGAAGCAATTGCGCCAATACCAACCCCCACGCCAACCCCCACGCCAACTCCCCAATCCTCGCTCGCCATACCACCCGCATTCCGCTCGCCGCCCGCAACACTCACTTCCGAATCACCCGTCCCGCCCGAAACTCCCCACCGCCGCGCAGGCGTCAGCGACCCCGCTTCGCCCAACGCCAGCAGCGGCCGCCTGAGCGAAGGACTCAGTGAGACCGCAATCGAAGGCTCAACCAACGCCGATTCAAAGACCGACGACTGAATCGTCACGGCCGGCGACACCGATGCAAGAGCCACCTCGGAGCCCAGACCCTCGCCCAGACCTTGACCACTCCCGCCAGACTCGCTGATGAGATACCCGCCGGTGATCAGTCCGAGAAAACTCGCGGCCAAAGCCACTCGCCATACCGAAATCTTGTGCCGCGCAAAGCTCGGAAGAAACGGCCGACGCCGATGGGTCTCAGCAAGGATCCGAAACGCAAGATCAGGAGCCGCCGCGACCTTCGTAAGCGGCTTCAGCAACCGCCGCATCTCTGCAACATCGCGGTCCGCGCCGGGCGCCACCTCGCCCGAAGCCCGCAACATCGCGCGGGCCATCCCCGCATCGCCCCCGACGATCGAATCAAGACACTCGTTCATCAGCCGATCGCGGATGCGATGCGCACGACCATCGTCTTTCGACGGCTTGCCCCCGCCCATGCCAGAGCCAATACCAGAGCCGGAGCGAGACTTCATCGCCACGCCTCCTGAAACTTCAACGTTTCAACACCCGGAGTCTCCACGCGATGCAGGATCCATTCACGCAATCGAAGCCGGGCGCGATGCAGATGGCTCTTGACTGTCCCGACCGGCATCCCCGTGTGCTCCGAAATCAACGAAATCGGCCACTCATGCTGATGAAACAGAACCACCACCTCACGCTGATCTGACGGCAACCGCATCAACTCGGCCTGCAGCATGTCGCGGCACACCGCCTTTGTGTCGTCCCGATCAACCCGGCAAGTCGCAGCCTCCCGGTTGTCGCGCCACCCGTCCACCCGTTCACTGTCCGAGCAAGGCCGCTTCTTTTCGCACATGTTGAAGTACACGCGCCGACCGATCGTGAACAGCCAAGTCGAAAAACGGAACCGAGGATCAAACCGGTCCAGATTCGTGAGCACACGAACGAACGCTTCCTGAACCACGTCTTCCGAGGTGTGCGGCTGCCCCGAAATGCGGAGGATGTACCCGTACAGCGATCCCTGATGGGCTCGAACCAGTTGCTCCGCAGAATCGCGGTCGCCGCCCGCGGCCTTCCGAATCAACTTGAGTTCCTGGCCTTTGTTCATGGGTTCACCGGCCGAAGCACCAACCCGCGAAGATGTTCGATTCCCGCACCACAAGTTTACTGGTTCATGCACCCCTCCGGTTGCGGAAATCCGCGCGATCCAGCAAAAAAGCGGCACCGCCGGATCAAAGTGGCGGTGCCGCTCGCGTTCATCGAAAGAAAAACCGAAACCCCGACCGAAAATCAGGCCGCCTTGCGCTTCCGCGGAGCCGTCGCCGCGGCATTCAGCCGCCCCACGACCTGCCCAGCGACTTGGCGGGCCGGCTGAGCCGCTCGAACCGGCTCGTCGGCCAGAAGTTCAACCAGTTCCAACGGGTTCGCCACCGAGAATTCAATGCCAATCTCGTCCGCCAAGCCCTCGGCCCGATTGAACACGCCGCCGCCCACCACAATGCGGGTCGAGTGGCACGCCCCGATCTCCTTCAGCCGGTCGATCACCTTGCGGATGTCCGGAAGGTCGCTTGCCGCCGAAGCAAACATGAGCAGCACATCGGGCTGACGCTCCTGCACCTGAGCAATGATCTCATCGCCCGGCACCCCGCCGCCCGAGAACGTCACGTTAAAGCCCGAGGATTCCAGCAAATCGACCGCCATCTGGGCCGCGAGTTCCTCCCCTTGGCTCGGACCGCACACCGCGAAAACCGTCCGGTTGCGAAGCGTGGGGATCTCAAGTTTCGCCGACACTTGGTCCACCATCACCCGCAAGAGCCGGGTACCAAGGTGATACGCCATCTGGTCAATCTGGTCGGCCCGGTGCAATTTCTCGATGACCTCATGGGCCGGCCACAACAACTGGTTGATGACGGTCCGTGCCGAGGTCGAGCGAGAAAGGGCATCAGAAACGACGGCCCGCGCTGCGTCTCGATTGCCGCTGACCAAGGTCTCAAGGAAACGATCGACGTGAACTTCCTGTCCCATGGCGGGGTGCTCCGAAATCGTGTTACGGCGGGGATTCCACCCTTGCCGCGCGTGTCTTTTCGTTCCTCGGGTCCGACTCCTCGGTCCCGCCCGACGCACGCAAAGTGAACGTCGGCCGTTTGCTATCGACGCCGACCCCCAACATCAACAAGATTGCGGGGGTCAGAAATTGCCGGCATTCGGCAAAAATCGACGCCCTATAACCTCTCATAGACTTGACTACCACCTACCTAGGTACCTATCCACACAATTTCACGGCTTCATCGCCCGATAACTGCGGCAAATCCCAGGGAAAAGCGACCGGCTCGAAACCCCACCAAACCCCGCGTTTCGCAGCAGTTCCTCCATCGCAAGAGGCTCCATAAAGGTGCTCACCGATCGCGGCAAATACTTATACGCTCCAGACTTATCACCACTTATGAGCGTCGCCGTCCGCGGCATCACCTGCCCGCAATACACATCATTCAGCCAACGTAATACCGGATTTATCGGACGCACGAACTCAAGAATGACGATCCTGCCGCCTGCGCGAAGAATGCGGGCACATTCTCTAGTCACCCTCGCAGGGTCAGTCACATTACGAATCCCGAACGCGATCGAAACTACATCCACCGACCCATCCGCCACCGGCAGATTGTGCGCATCCGCCTCTACATACGTCACCTTCCCCGCTGCCCCACCCGACAGCCGCGCCGACTTCCGCCTCGCCACCTCCAGCATCGCCGCCGTGTAATCGAGCCCCACCACCCTCGCCGCCGCAGATTCTGCAAACGCCATCGACAAATCACCCGTCCCGCACGCCAAGTCCGCAACCACATCACCCGCCTTCACGGCCGCATCCCGCACCGCCGCCCGCCGCCAGTGCTGATCCATCCATAATGAGTGCAGCCGATTGTTCAAGTCATACGAATCCGCAATCGACGTGAACATCCCCCGAACCTTCGAGGACTTCTGATCGTTCATGTGCGGATTCGCCAGTTCGGTCTCAGACCAACCCACAGAATTGCTTTCGGGGCGGGCAGTTGGGGTGCGAGGTGGCATGTCGAGTGGATTGAAAGGTGAACTGGCGGGCATGGCTGGAGCGTAGGTAAACAGGCCAACAGAACCGATCCCGAACATTCGTCTCCAACCGACCCACGAACGCCGCGGACCCAAGAAATGAACGATGATTCATCGTGCCACGGCCCGCGGCAACGACCGCCCGCACATAATCGTCCGTTAGAAACGGAGATTCAACGATGAAGATTCTTGTCCCCCTCGCCGCCTTCTGTGCTTCGCTGTGGTGTCTCGCCGGATGCACCACCAACGCCACCACCGGCCGAAGCCAGTTCAACGCCCTCTCCCGCGAAGATGAGATCGCGCTCGGAACGCAAGCCAAGGCCGAACTGATCCAGCAGGAAGGCGGCGAAGTCCCGAACCCCGACCTGCGGGCCTATATCGTGGAGGTGGGCTCCAAGTTGGCCGCCGTCACCGAAGCCGACAACCCCTCCCTCCCTTGGGAGTTCACGCTCCTCAACTCCGACGTCATCAACGCCTACGCCCTCCCCGGTGGCAAAGTCTTCATGTCCCGCGGCTTGGCCGAAAAACTCACCAGCGAAGATCAGTTAGCGGGCGTCTTGGGGCACGAAGTCGGTCACGTCACGGCCCGCCACATCAACGACAAGATCGCGCGCGAAACCGGCACCTCGCTCGGCCTGGGTGTCGTTGGGCTTGTATTGGGCGATTCCGGCGGCGGAATCTCCGATCTAGGCGGTCAGGTGGCCCTAGTTGCGCTCCTCTCATACGACCGCAATCAGGAACTCGAGGCCGACTCCCTTGGCATGCGCTACATGGACCGCGTCGGCTACAACCCCGCGGCTCAAGGCGACGTGATGCGCGTTCTACTCGAGGCCACGGGTGGTGGCGGCGGCGGCAACGACTTCTTCGCCACCCACCCACACCCCGAGGCCCGCATCGAGCGCATCAACGAACTGATGGCGAGCACCTACGCCTCTTCCGCCAACCGCCCACAACGCACGCAAGAATACCGCCAACGCTTCCTGACCAAACTCGCACTCGAACCCCGCCCGCTCCATGGCCGGGCCTTCGCGTTTGGGGAGCCGGCCACATGGTGCGGCATCTGCGCCGAAGCAGCCGCGGCAGAGACGCAGGCCGATTCAGGTTTGTAGACACGCACGGAGCATGCATTTGGCGTGTACGGTTCCGTGGATGAACGAAGGGAAAATCGCATAGGTCTGCACGATTGGCTGCGAGATCGGAACCAAGATGATGCGATCCGCAATGCCGCGCGTGACATCAGAACCGTCGGCGGTGACCTAGAACAGCGAATCTCCGAACTCACCGACCGTGTCGATCGCCTCTCGCTCACGGTCGAGGCCTTACACGAGATTGTGCGAACCCGCATGGGGGTTGGCGCCGATGATCTTGCCGAACGCATGAGTGCGATTGATAGCCGAGATGGTGTTGCCGACGGCAAGATTTCGCCCGCTCTCCGTGCCTGCCCCACTTGCGGGCGGAGGTTGCCACGGATGCGTTCCAGTTGCGTCTACTGCGGAGTGCGCGAAGTCTGACCTCGCCGTCTATCGAAGGGTGGTCGTCTCCGCTCGCCGCTTCCCGTCCGTCAAGCCCCCTCGATCCATCTTGGTGTGTCGGCGGCGGTCGCCCGCAAGTTGCCCGCAAGTCCGCCTTCAAGGCCGGAATCGCCCATTCGGCTGCACCGTTTCGATCATTCCGATCACCGAACCCATTTTCCGCACTTTCCCACTTGCAACGCCGCTGCGATCCGGTATCTTTCCCAAGGCTGGCTCTCACCTCAACGCGTCCAATAACCCATCAGGCCGTCAACCACCATTCTGATCTTCACCCTGAACCCCGTTCTCCTCCCATGAAACTCTTCACCCTCGCCATTCTCGCCGCCTCCATCGCTCCAGTGGCAGTCGGGCAAACCGTCTACCGCGACACCCGACCCATCCATGGTGCGTGGCTCCGGCCGCCCTCCACACTGGCCTCCCTCGAAACCAACCTCAATCAGTGCGCTCAAGCCGGCATCACCGACCTCTTCCTCGAAACCTTCTATCACGGCATCGCCACCAACAACTCGTCCGTCTTTAACGACCGCTTTGCTTTCGATTATCTGGCCGACGCCATCCGCCTCGGCGCCAAGTACAACGTCCGCGTGCACGCCTGGCTCGAGTCCGGATACTGGCAGTTCCAGACTACCGGGGCGTACAACTTCGCCGCGAACCCCGAATGGCAGGTCCTCAACATCGCCACAGGTCTGACGGGCGGCGACGGCACCCCCGGCCAGGTCTTCGCCAACCTCGGGAATCCAGGCGTTCAGAACAAACTGCGTCAATACTGCGCCGAACTCGCCAACTACGCGGGGTTGTGGGGAATCCAGACCGATTACCACCGCTTCCCCCTCGATAACAACACCGGCGATGCGTTCACGGTCCCGTGGTCGTACGACTCATGGTCCCGCTCAACCTTCCAGGGCCTGTTCGGCTCCGATCCGCAGGTGACAGCCGCGACACCCGCAGGCCCGCAGTGGGCGAACTTCCTCACTTGGCGGCGCAACGGCATCTCCGAAGCCGCCAACCAGATGCACCAGGGCATCAACGCGGTGAACCCGTCCATCGAGTTTTCTGCCGCGATCTTCGCATCCGCCATGTCCAGTTCAGCCCAGATCGCCAAATGCCAGAACTGGCCGGCTTGGGCCGCTGCGGGCTATGTCGAATGGCTGGTCCCGATGGCCTATGGCCCAACCGCATCATCCATCACCACCGACATCAACCTCACGCTGGCTTCGTCGGCCACACGCCGCGTGATCGCGGGCCTCGCATTGGGGTCCGGTCATCCCTCCATCACCAACCAACTGAACGCCGTCAAGAACGCCTCGACCCGCATCGAGGATTTCGTTTTCTTTGAAGCCGGAGCGTTCTCGACCGCAGCCAGCCGCGATGAACTCCGCTTCTGGATTCTGAACCAGACCATGACGCTCCGTGGCGACTTCGACACCGATGCCGACATCGACACCGCCGACCGTGCGCTGCTCAACAGCATCTACACAGGAACCCCCGTCCCCGTCAACGCCGCCAACAGGAGGTACGACCTCAATGCCGACAACGTGATCAACGGGGCCGATGTCACCAGTTTCAACTCCCGCTTCGCGAAATACCGCTTCGGCGAAGACGGAATCGTCGACACCCGCGACCTGGCCGCTCTGCGGGCCTGCTTCGGTCAGTCGCCTGTTGTTGCCGGCGTTCCGCACCTATACGACCTCGACGGCGACAACGACTGCGACTACGCCGACCAGGTCGTCTTCCATTCGCTCGCGACCGTCGACCTGCCCGACGATCTCGATGTGAACGCGGATGGAAGAGTCAGCATCGAAGACCTCGTCCGCCAGTCGGCCGCTCCCCTCGATGTCAACCGCAACGGCGTCATCGATGCGAACGATGCCGAAACCCTCCGCGCAGCGCTGCGAGGCATCGAACGGACGGATGTCGCCGCGGATCGATGATCCGCCCACCACTCCGCTACCATGTCTTCGAAAGAAGACGGAATGAAGTGCGACCACTGCGACAAATCGGCCACCGTGCGCGAGACGACCGTTAAAAACGGTGCCAAGATCGAGCGCAACCTCTGCGAGGCCTGCGCCATCCAAACGGGTGTGCTGCCCGATGCCCCCGGCAACGCTGCGGATATCCTTCAAGCGTCCGGCGCCTATATCAGCGGGGCTGGCCAAGCCCGGGCGTCTGCCTGCGCGACCTGCGGAACCACCCTCGCCGAATTCAAGCAACACGGCCTGCTCGGTTGCCGTGAATGCTACAAGGTCTTCGAATCCCACCTGGGTCCGCTGCTTGAACGGGCCCACGAAGGCGGCGTCGTGCACCGAGGCAAGTCGCCCGCCACCGGCCCCGCCGGCGCCACCGATTCCGCACCCTCCGGCCCATCTTCCGCCTCACCCGCCCAAGTGCGGTCCCCCGCGCGGGTCCGCAAGCCCGGCACCAGCGATGCCGACATCGCAAAGATCAACCTGCTGCTCGACCAATTAAACGACAAACTCAAGGAAGCCATCGTCGCCGAAAACTACGAACAAGCCGCGAAGATCCGCGATCAAGTCGTTAAAATCCGGGCCACCTTGCTCCCGGCCGCCAAAGCGGCCCGGCGCAAGCCCAAACCCGATGATGGAGCCGCCCCTTGAACACCGACGGACCATCCGCGGGCGGCGGAATCTCTCCGGGCGCCGGTGTGCCGTGGCTCGCCGGCGAGGGGCAATCTGCGGACGTGGTGCTCTCCTCACGCGTGCGGTTGGCCCGCAACATCGCGGGTGTCCGCTTTGTCGGCAAGGCCGACCGACGCGAAAGAATGCACGTGCTCGAAGCAGTCCGGGCACGCTCCACACTCCTGAAGAATGTCGGCCAACTTGTCTGGATCAACCTGCACGAATCCACCGTCAGTGACCGCACCATCCTCGTCGAACGACACCTCATTTCCAAGCAACACTCCAAGTCTCGCGGCGTCAACGCCGAAGACCCAAGGGCGGTCCTCTTCTCCCTCCCCGATGAACGCCTCTCGATCATGGTCAACGAAGAAGACCATCTGCGGATGCAGTCCGTCATGTCCGGCCTTTGCCTCGACGCCTGCTGGCGCACCCTCGACGCCGTGGACGATGCCATCGGCGCAGCCCTCCCCTTCGCGTTCTCGCCCCGCTTCGGCTACCTCACCGCCTGCCCCACCAACGTCGGCACCGGCCTGCGAATGTCCGCCATGCTCCACCTCCCGGCTCTGCGGCTCACCGGTGAACTCGAAAAAGTCAAACGCGCGGCCAACGACATCGCGCTCGCGGTCCGGGGCTTCTACGGCGAAGGCTCCGAGGCCATCGGCGATCTGTACCAGATCTCCAACCAGACGACGCTCGGCAAAACCGAACAGGAGATCCTCGCGGAACTCCACCTCGAAATCCTCCCTCGGGTCGTCGAGTACGAACGTTCCGCCCGGCGCGAACTCCTCTCCAAACGACTCTCAACCATCGAAGACCAGGTCTTCCGCGCCTACGGCACCCTGCTCCACGCCCGGCTGCTTGGCACCGAAGAGTCCATGACGCTCCTCAGCATGGTCCGCTTGGGCGTGGTCGCGGGCCTCATCACCGGTCACACACAAGCCAAAATAAATCGGCTGCTCCTCCTCGTGCAGCCCGGCCACCTCCAGTTGATGTGGGGCAAAGAACTCGATCAGGAACAACGCAAAGTAGCCCGCGCCGAGATCGTGCGACAGGAACTGAAGTAATGGCGACCTCCGGAAGGCCAGGCCCGCCGGAGCCCAAGCCCGCCCGCTTCGTGTGGCCCCCCAGAACGCCTGGCACACCGTCTGGCACGCCGCCACCCACAACGCCCGCAACCCCGCAATCCGCCAGCCGCGGCGTCCACTCCATCCCCGCAGATTCCCGCCCGTCATGGTGGCAATCGATCGAACGCACCTGGCTCGGCCTCCTCCGCCCATCGCTCCCCGAACGAATCGCCGAAGCGTGCTGGATCCCCGATGGACCCGCCGATCACTGCCATCGCTGCGGCATTTCCCTCGGGCCGGGTCAGGCCGAACATCTCGCCGCCGCGGGTTGCCCGCGCTGCCGCGAAGATCCCACACCTTGGAGCCGCATCACCCGCCTCGGCCGCTTTGAAGGTGTCCTTCGTGACGCCGTCCTCGAAGCGAAGTTCGAGCGCAACCACGTCGCGGTGACAATGCTGGGAAGGCTCCTCGCCGAGTCGTTGGCCGCGGCCCTCCTGTCAGAGGGCCGCTCGCCACTCGACGCGGTTCTGGTCCCCATCCCCACCACCCGCTGGCGAACCTTCCGCCGCGGCATCGATCATTCCGGCCGCTTGGCAACCCAGGTCGGTCGCCTCCTCACCATTCCAACCGCCAAACTCCTTACGCGGCGCAACGGACGCGCTCAGGTCGGCCTTTCCGCGGCATCGCGCCGCCGAAACGTCCATGGAACCATGACCGGGTCCGCCACCAACCGCCCTCTCATCATCCTCGTGGATGACGTCATCACCACCGGTGCGACCTTGCGCGAAGCGTGCCGAGCACTGCTCGCTGCCGTACCTCCCGAATCTCACGCCGAACCGCCGGCCGAATGCGCCGCTGGCCAAGCGACAGAACTCTGGGCCTTGGTCGCTGGTGCTGCCGAGATCACCTGAAACTCGCCTAAAACTCACTTAGCCGACCGACGACGACGAGGCCCCACAATCGGCAGCAACGCGAAGGCCGCGGCGACTCCCGGCCCGGGCACCACCGAATAAGTGACGCGGATGTTGTCGAGGCCCCACGATTCATCATCAAGGCTCTGAAGCCCGTGGTCCATCCACTTGAGCGCGATCTCCCCCCCGCCGTATAAGAAACTTGCGGAAAGATTGCGATAGATGGAATCGTTGTAGCGGTTCCACCATAACGGAACAGGGCCAACAGTCGCTTGCCCGCCGAACGATTGCGCGACACCCGGCTGATTGGCGAAGGTCTCGCTGAAGATGGGCTCGTTCTGGGCGAACAGCGAAAAACGATCTTCACCCCACCCGCCGACGTCGTTGCCGTCCCACGAGTCCAAGATGTAAAGATCCCACGTCACCGTGATGAGGTACTGCCTTGCACCGCCACTGCCGCCGTCACCTCCGCCGCCACCGCCACCACTGCCGCCGCCGCCACCGCCGCCGTCCCCGCCGCCGCCGCCACCAGGAAGCGGCGGACGTCCGCCCTCAAGCGGGGGTAACCCCCCGAGTGTCAGTTGGGTGTAGGTGTTGCCGTATCGGCCGCTGAAGGCCGTGAAAATGTGGTACGGGATATCGGTGATTGTCTTGCTGCCGCTCCACTCAGGGCCAAACCGATACCGCTCGAAGTTCTCGCTGTAGAGCAGTTCGTCCGCCGAAGCGATCGAAGCGGCAGACGACAAGGAACACAGAACAAGCGTTAGTGCATGGCGGATCTTCATGGCCTCTCTCCCTCTTGAAAGAGGGGTGAGGCCGCCCGTCATCGGGCCACTGCCATCCTCTCTTCGTACCAGGAAGGTGCACCATTTTTCAACAAACGCAAGCCATCGCCGCCAGGTTCAAGGCCCTCGCCGTCAAGCCTTCACGCCTGAAGAGCCTGTGCGTCTTGAAACGACCCGTGCGAACGCGCGTTTTCGGACGTTCGCCTCTGCTTCCCACCGCCTTACTCCTTCAATGCCCCAAGGCACCAACGCCCGGACCGCCCCATCGTTTCAACCAGCACCTGCCTATAGTCATAGCACGATCGGGCCGTCATAGGCCGAACCTAACTTGTTGAATTGCTGGCATTTGCGTCTTCTTTTCCGGTGCTCGCGAAGGACCGCCTGAAGTGGGTGGGCTTTCGGGCAGTTTCCGGGTTCAGATAGAGGACGGGTTGTAGTCGGTAGGGGCGTTTTGCCTTCCACCCCAGATGCTTTTTCGGACGTTCCGCCACTTTCAGAGACTTTGTCGCCATGATGACGACCGCCAAAACCCACTCGCACGCCATGCCCATCGGACCCCAGAAGGACGAAGACGTGCCTCGCAATCAGGGAATCCGCAACGTCGCCATCATCGCGCACGTTGACCATGGTAAAACGACCCTGGTCGATAACCTCCTCAAGCAAAGCGGGAACTTCCGCGCCGGTGAACTCGAAAAACTCGAGGGCGGTCAGCACAGCCTCATCATGGACAGCAACCCGCTCGAACGCGAGCGCGGCATCACCATTCTTGCCAAAAACTGCGCCGTCACCTACCACGCCCTCGACGGCAAAGACTACCGGATCAACATCCTCGACACCCCGGGCCACGCCGATTTCGGTGGCGAGGTCGAACGCGTCCTCCGCATGGCCGACGGCTGCTGCCTGCTGGTCGATTCGTCCGAGGGCGTGATGCCCCAGACCAAGTTCGTCCTCGGCAAGGCCCTCGAACTCGGCCTGGTGCCCGTGGTCATCGTCAACAAGATCGACCGCCCGGACCAGCGCGTCCAGGAAGTCATCAACGAAGTCTTCGACCTCCTCGTTGAACTCGGCGCCGAAGAAATCGCCCTCGACTTCCCGATCATCTATTGCTGCGGACGTGACGGCTGGGGCACCAACGAGTTCCCCGTCCCCGACCCGGCCCCCAAAACTCTTCGCGACGTCTTCGAGGCCATCGTCAAGCACGTCCCCGCGCCCCCCGCCGACACCAACAAGCCGCTCCAACTCCTCATCACCAATATCGACTACAACGAATATGTCGGCCGCATCGGCATCGGGCGCGTCTTCAACGGCATCATCAAGGCCGGGCAGCAGGTCTGCGTCATGAAGCGCGACGGAAAGCAGATCATCACCAAGCCCTCGCAACTGCTCCAATTCGTCGGCCTAAAAAGGGTCGAAGTCGATAGCGTCGACGCCGGCGACCTCTGCGCCGTCGTTGGCCTCAGTTCCGTCGATATCGGCGACACCCTCGCCGACCTTGAGAACCCCGTCGCCCTGCCGCCCGTCATCGTCGATGAGCCGACAATGACCATGCTCTTCAAGATCAACGATTCACCCTTCGCCGGCCAAGACGGCGACTTCGTCACCAGCCGCCAGATCCGCGAACGCCTCTACCGTGAACTCGAAAGCAATGTGGCCATGCGAATCGAGCCCGGCCGCACCAGCGACGAGTTCATGGTCTCCGGCCGCGGCGTCCTCAGCCTCGGCATCCTCATCGAGACCATGCGCCGCGAAGGCTTCGAAATCCAGGTCGGCAAGCCCGAAGTCATCATCAAGAAAATCGATGGCATCGACCACGAACCCATCGAAGAACTGGTCGTCGACACCACCACCGCCACCGTCGGCCCCGTCATGGAACTTGTCGGCCAGCGCAAGGGCGAACTCAAGAAGATGGAACACCGGGGCACGACCGGCAGCCACCTCAAGTTCGAGATCCCCTCCCGCGCCCTCATCGGCCTCCGCGGCAAGATCCTGACCGCCACCCAAGGCGAGGCCATCATGCACCACTCGTTCCTCCGCTTCGAGCCCGTCAGCGGCGAGATTCCGCACCGCCTCCAGGGCGTCCTCATAAGCATCGAAACCGGGGCCGTGACGACCTACGCCCTGCGCGAACTCTCGGAGCGGGGCATCATGTTCGTCAAGCCCGGTGATAAGGTGTACGGCGGTCAGGTCGTCGGCGAGCACAACCGCGACAACGATCTCACCATCAACGCCACCCGCCTCAAACACCTCGACAACATGCGGGCAACCTCCAAGGACCCCACCGTCGTGCTCAGGGCCCCACGCCAGATGAGCCTCGAATCCTCCCTCGAATACATCGAGGATGATGAACTCGTGGAACTGACGCCCAAGAGCATCCGCATCCGCAAAAAGATGCTCGATGAATCCGGCCGCCGCCGTGCCGACCGGGGCTCCAAAGACAAAGACTGAGCCCGGCCCGCGATCCTTCAACCGCCACGCTTTCGCTTCAGCCAACCGTGCAGCGTGGCCGCATCCCACGCGTTGATGCACCGCTCCGGCGTCAGGCCGCCGCGACGCCCCGTCTTCACGCCGAATCGCAAGTTTTCAAAGTCTCCCGCGGCATGCACATCACAGTTAATGGCGATCAGGCACCCCGCTTCCAGCGCGGCCTTCACGTGGATATCCCGCAGGTCAAGCCGCATCCAGTGGGCATTGATCTCCAACGCGGTGTTGCACTCCTTGGCCGCCGCGAACAAGGCCGCCATGTCCGGTGATATCCCGTTCCGCCGGTTCACCAACCGCCCCGTCGGATGCCCGATGATGTGAACCAGCGGATGCCGGATCGCGGCAACCATCCGGCGCGTCGCCGACTGCGGGTCCTGCGTCAGCCCGTTGTGCGGGCTGGCCACCACGACATCCAGCCTCCGCAGAATGTCGTCCGGATAGTCGAGCGTGCCGTCCGCGAGAATGTCAACCTCGCTCCCCGCCAGAATGCGGATGCCCGTCACCACCTCCCGGGCCTTGGCGATGTCCTCGATGTGCTGCAACAGGCGATCGATCGTCAACCCCCCGGCCACCGGCTGGCCCTTGGAGTGGTCCGTCACGGCGATCGTGTGGAAGCCTCGCTCCTTCGCGCGCGACGCCAGTTCCTCGATCTCCATGTTGCCGTCCGACGCCGTTGTGTGGGCGTGCAACTCGGCCTTGATGTCGGCGACCTCGATCAGCCGCAGCGCCGCGGTCACTTCCAGTTCGCCCCGGTCTTCACGCAGTTCCGGCGCGATCCACGGGAGGCCGAACTTGGCATAGATCTCCTCTTCGGTGGCAGACGCAAGCGGAACGACGCCGCGGGTGTGCGGCGGTGTGGGTTCGGCGTCGTTAGGGAAGAGGCCCCATTCGTTGAGCGTCCACCCCAACTTGAGCGCGCGTTCGCGCAGCCGGACGTTGTGTTCTTTGCTCCCCGTGAAGTACATCATCCCCGCACCAAAACTCGAGTTCGGGAGAATCCGAAGGTCAACCTGAATGCTATTGGCCGCGGTCTTCTCTTCATCCGCCTTCCAGCGACCCGATCCGCCATCAAGCCCCACCCGCACCGACGACTTGTTCTCACCCGAGGCAATGACCTGCACCACGCCGGGCATCGTCCGGAACGCCTCGGCCACCACCCGCTGCCGCGCCGCCAACGGCTCCTTGCTTTCTTTCAGTGCAACCAGCACATCGATGTCGCCGATCGTCTCCTTGCCGCGGCGGAGAGACCCCGCAGGAACGGCCCGCTCAACCTCCGGCAGCGTCAGCAGAAAAGCCACCACGATGTCGGCAACAGCAGCGGCTCTGCCCAACGACGTCCGCTGATCCGCCGATCCCATCAGCGAAAGGTTTTCCTTGATCTTGGCGACCGACTTTTCACCCATCCGCGGCAGCGTGGCAAGCGAACCGTCGGCGATCGCGGCTTTCAACTGCGCAAGGTTTGTGATCTTTCCCTCCTGCCACCACACCCGGACCGACTTCGCCCCGACACCAGGAATGGTGGTGAGTTCAAGCAGACCGGGCGGCAGTTTCTCGGAAAGTGCAGCGAAGTCGGCAATGGTGCCGGTGCCCGCAAACTCCACAATGCGGTCCGCCATGCTCTTGCCGATCCCCGGGATCTCGAGGAGTTTGGCTTTGAGGACCGCAGGTGTGTCGGCCAGCGTGGTAACGTCCTGCGACTGGTCCGCGACCGCCCGCCCCGCCTTTGCGAACGCCGCTGTGCGGAAGGAATCTTCGCCCAAAAGGTCCATCATGCGGGCGATGGTTTCAAACAGTTCCGAGAGCCGCTGATTGGTGGACATAGAGCGTTATAGGTTTGCGGTCGTGCATCGGCAAGCAGGCCACGCCAAAGCCTCGCCCGACCCGCGTAATCGGATACGCTCAAAGAATGATCAATCAATCTTATTCTGCGAAAGGCCGGGGTCCCGCGATGCGATCTCGCCTCATGATGGCGGCGGTGGGGGCGGTCTTCATGGCCGCGTGCGCTGTACCCATGGGCGCGATCGCATTGGGGGCCCAGCCCGAGGAGGAAGCCTTCCACAAGTCCAAGCAGACAGGTCCCCTTCGCATCGGTGTGGTCGGCATGGTGCACGGGCATGTGGAAGGACTGCTGTGGGCGGCGAGCGAGCGCGAAGATGTCGAGATCGTGGGCATCTTCGAATCCGATCGTGCCTTGTTCGATCGGTTCGCGGCGAAGTACAAGTTGGATCCGTCGCTCTATCACGATTCGTTGGACGGGATGCTGGAAGCGTGCACGCCCGAGGCCGTCAGTGTGATGACTTCGATCAAAGACCACCTGATGGCGGTTGAAGCCTGCGCGCCCCGCGGCGTGCACATCATGATCGAGAAGCCGCTGGCGTTTACGAACACCGATGCGACCCGTATGGCAGATTTGTCGAAGCAGCACGGCGTGCTGGTGCTGACGAACTTCGAGACAAGTTGGTATGCATCGGTGCGCGAGGCAGGAAGACTGGTTGATTCCGGCGGGATGTCGCCCATCCGGCGAATGGTGTTCCGGCACGGGCACAAGGGGCCCAAAGAGATTGGTTGTTCGACGGAGTTTCTGGCGTGGCTGACAGACCCGGAGGAGAACGGCGGGGGCGCGATTGTGGACTTTGGGTGTTACGGGGCGGTGCTTTCGACGTGGTTCATGAAGGGTGAACGGCCCACGAGCGTTGTGGCCAGCGCCACGACGCTCAAACCGCTT
>Ga0105044_10006913_pt1 | contig 15625 bp, 9 predicted proteins | sample MAT01_FD_78092 | JGI IMG/M metagenome (GOLD analysis project Ga0105044, IMG submission 78092) | Freshwater microbial communities from Lake Fryxell liftoff mats and glacier meltwater in Antarctica - MAT-01 | ecosystem: Environmental > Aquatic > Freshwater > Ice > Liftoff microbial mat | place... | reverse complement strand
CGTCGTCGACGCTACGAACCGCAATGTTGGCGGGCCGTTGGCACCACGCGCGACTGTCTGCACCACCCGCGCACCCGTCCTAGGGTCAACCGTCGTCACGTTCCACGTCCCCGTCTGCGCGTCAAACGTCGCGATCTCGCCGCTCCGCGGCTCCACCGTCAGATCGATCGTCGCCCGCACCAGCCGTGGCCCCGGCGAATACTCCAGGTTGAACACCACGTTCACCACGCCGTCGAGCAGCGGCCGCTCCTCCACCGTCGACACGCCGTTGACCTCGCGGTCGATTACCAGCCACAGCGTGTTGGGCCCGCGCAGCTCGATGCGGTCGCCCCCGGGGAAGGTCACCGGGGCCGAGACGCGGCGCTCCAGCCGAGTCACCTCGCGCAGGCCGCTCACCGTGTCGACGCGCGATAGGAACTCGATGTTGTCATAGTCCGCCGGGTTCTGAGCGTCGTCGAGCACATCGGTCGGGAAGGGCCCGAACTCCGAGCCCGTCCGGATCATCGCCAGCATCCGGTGCATCACCGTCCGCGCCACCACATGCGTGCTGGCGGAGTCGGCGATGGCCGTGTAGCGCTTGAACATCACGTCCAGCGCCACCATCGTCGCCGTCAACAGAGTGGCACTGATCGTGAGCGCCACCAGCATCTCGGCGATACTGAAACCCCGGGCCTTGCGTTGCTTGATGCTCATCGCTTGCCCTCCTTGTACGTGCCCACCAGCGTGTTCAAACGCAGCGGCAACATGATCCCGTCAGGCATCGGGATCGTCGGGTCATAGTTGATCGTCACCCGCCCAAACCCGTAGAACGGCACCAGCCGAGCCCCCGCGGTGATCTCCGCCGCGTTCGGCCGCGGCGCCGCGGGGCGGTCGGGCAATCCGTCCCCGTCCATATCCCAGCCCACGATCTTCACCGGCGTCGTGTGCACCGGATCGGTGCCCATCGGCAGCGTCGACGGGTCCAGCGACTCGCCGTCGCCGTCCGCCGGGCCCAAGTACCCAAACGACGCGTTGAAGTTGGCGGGGTTGCCGATCGCCGACCCGCGCTGGACCATCGGTGCCGTCCCCGCCTGCGGGGCAAACGTCATCAACAGCGCCCCGTCGATCGTCGTGTTCCCGCGCGCGTCCAAGACGCCCGCGATGATCGTTCCCTTGAGCCGGATGTCCTGTCCGATCGGCGCGTTGGGCCCCGTATACGTGTCCGTCGGACTGTTGAATGTCCCCAGGTCCACCGAATAGTTCGGCACCATCAGCGAGCTCTTGGCCGTCTCCCGCGCCACCGCGTCCGTCGGCGTCCAGCCCGGGTAGCTGTCGGCAAACCGCGTCGAGCCCGTGAACTGCAGCTTGTTGCGCATCTGATGGAACACCGCCGGCACGTCGCTCACGATCGAGCCCACCACCGTGCAGTTGTGGAACCGGATGTTGTTCGAATACAGCTTGGTGTCCCGCGCCAACCCCGTCCGCGTCGCGCCGTTGATCACCGGCGGGTCGGGGAACGACGCGTAGTTTGTCGGCCCGTCCTGCACCAGCCCCGTCGTGTAACGCGCAAAGTCGCTCTTGTCGAGCGCTGCAGTGACCGGGATCGGCCTCGCCGCCGTCGCGTCCCACGTCAGCCGACCGTAGAGCGACCAGTTCTCGTGCGTGTTATCCGCGTTCGACTGCACCCGCGTCACGCCCAGGAACACGCAGTTCACAAACAACGCGTTCGAACCTGCAGGAATCGACACGTTGCGGAAGACCATGTTCTCGTACCGCGGTCTGATGTACCAGTCGAAGAAGCTCGGCGAGTTGAACGGCATCTTCTCCCACAAGTCCCGTCCCGTCCGCGTCTTCACATACGAGTTGGTCAGGTCCCCACGCCAATAACGCGGCTGCAAAGCGTCCGTCCGATCTTCGACGAACGTCGCCAGCACCGCCGCCGAGATCCCGCGGTTGGACGCCACCTGCGTCGAGAATGAGCCCGTCGCCAGCGCCGAGAGCGCCGCTTGCGCAGCGCCATAGATCGAAACGTCCGAGATATTGGGCATCTCGTTCTCCGTCGCTCCAAACCGCGTCGCCGACTGACCCGCTGGCGGCACGATCGCCCCTTGCACGTACTGCTGATATCCCCCGCGGTCAGTATCCCACTGCGATCGCGGCACCCGCATCATCAGCCGCCCGCGGATCTTGGCGTACTGGTCCTTGTAATCCACCACGCCGTCGCGCCAGCCCAGCACCTGGTCATCGGGGTCGTTGAGCGTCTCGCCCGCGCCCCAGCGCCCGTTGCCATTGGCGTCGATGAAGCCGGAGATCCCGTTCCGGTTGCGGTCCGGCACGGCCGAATCAATCTGCAGCGCCAGGTCATCGTCGATCTGGGCGCCCGACGCCGTGACAAACTCCGATCCCAACAGCTCCGCCGGCGTACCGGCCCTGAGCGACGCCGACAGCACCACCCGGCCGTCGGCGGGGCTGGTGTCATAGAAGTTCATGAAGAGATCGAAGTCATCGATGTACCGATCGCGCGTTGCGTCGGCGAAGGGCGAGTCGCCCGGGCCGGTCGCGAACGACGCCCCTTCCGGGATCCCCTGCCGCTCCTGCACATGATTGACACGCAGGCGGTTGTCGCCGTTGGCGTCATAGGTCCGCACGCCCGCGTAGAACGCGTTCAGCCGCTGATCGAGCGCGGCGTTCAGGCCATAGAAATCGCTCTTGGAAAGGATCGGATCCCCGTCCTCGACGTTCGTCGTGGCAAAGCGCGTGCCCACCGTCCCATTAACGGCCGTGTTCTTGGCAAACATCAACCGCGTCGCCGACATCACCGCGTGGGTATGCCGCTTTACAAACCGGAAGTCCTGCTGCACCATCCGCGTCAGCGGCTGCCGAACGTTCTCGGCCCCGACCGAGTACGCATAGCTCGACCCGTCCATCCCGATGGAGCTGAACCCGGTGACGATGATCCGCACATCGGTGCCGTTGGCCAGCGGTGCATACGTGATCTGATACGCCGCCGGGGCCGCTCCGGTGTCCGATGCACTCCCGTCGATTCCCATCGCCGGCGTCACCAGCCAGTTGTCGGTGCGGAACGCCGCCGCGTTCGTGCCCGGCGGCGCCGAGCTCACCGCTGGCGCGATCAACGCCCCCGCGAACACCACGATGTTCTGATCCGCCGAGTGCGAGTTGAACAACGCCTGCACAATCCCCGTGGGCGTCCCAGGCTCAGTAAAGCCGCTCGGCGGCGGCAACACCCGCAGCGTCGTCGCACCCTTCGGAGCCGAGCCATCCCACAAAGTCGACGCGTACGACGGCGTCAGCTCGCCCCGCGCCACCACGAACCGGCCCACGGCTTCCTCCAGCCGCGCCTTCGCAACGCCCAGCCCCGTCTCCGCCGCGCTCAACGCGCGGTTCACATGGATCTGCGTCGCCGCCGTCCGCAGATTGCCCTGGCTGGTGATCGCCATCGCCAGGCCCAATGAGCCAAAGAGCACCAGGAACATCATCGCCAAGACCGACACCACCCCGCGGCGGCGCGTGCCAAACAAGACGTTTCGGGTTCGGTTCAACAATCGCATAGTCCGCTTCCTGTAGGCCCCCAACGCGACACCCACCCCGCAAAGCACCGGGCTCACGGCGCGATCCACACCAACCGCGCCACCTGCTGACGCTCCGTGTCCGTCGGCCCCTGATAGAACACCGTCACCGTCACGCGGAGCGGAAACTGATGCACATCCAGCCCCGCAAAGTCCGGGGGCACCGCCGGCCTCACATAGCTCTCCGCTCGCACCGTCGCGAAGTTCTGTGGGTCCACCTTGTCGACCGTCACCACCTGCCACCACCCGCGCATGCTCACAGGCTGACCCTCGGCCCCCGGCAGCGGCTGGCCATCGCGGCCGATCTCCGCCAACACGTCCGAGCGCGAGTTGATCGGCCCCGGGAAGTCGCCCCCCGCGCCGAACGTCAATCCGTCAAAGTCGTCGGTGTCGTTGAAGTCGCCGGGCGTGGTCTCGCCTTCCTCGCGCCCCCAGCCGCGCAGCGTTGCGGCCTGCCCATTGGACGACGCGAAGTACAGCCCCGCCACAGGATCGTGCCGCGGCAACCCGCGCATCCGCTCGCGCAGCTCGTTGCACAGGTACGCGCCTGTCGCTGATGAGCTCGAGAAGTCGTTGTGCCGCGAGAACGCCGCCTGGGCCTCGATAAGCGCCAGGATGCCCACCCCGATAATCACCGTCGCCAGCGCGGTCTCCAGCAGCGTGAAGCCACGCCCACCGCCATACCCCCGGCGTTTGTTCCTTGACGTCCGATCATTTCGCGCGGCCATGGTCGCTCCCCGGTCGCCTCCACGCCCGATCCCCACGTCGCGCATCGGCTACTTCACGATCTGACTCATCTTGAAGATGGGCAGGATGATCGCCATCGCGATGAACCCGACCACAGAACCCATCAAGACGATCATGATCGGTTCAATCATCGAGGTCACCGCCTTGATGTGGTCCTTTAACTGCTTGGCGTAATAGCCCGAGATCTCGTCGAGCACCTCGCCAAGCTTCCCCGACTCTTCACCCGCCGAGATCATCTGCACCACCGACTGCGGCAGCAGCCTGTTCCCCATCAAGGGCGCCGAGATCTTCTTGCCCTGCTTCACGCTCGTATAGACCGTCCGCCACAGCGTCCGATACAGCGAGTTGCCCGCGATATCGCCCGTGATGGCCAGCGTGTCGAGCATCGGCACGCCCGCGTTCACCAGCTGCCCCATTGTCTGCAACGATCGGCTGATGTACAGCGAGCGGAACATCGTCTTCAGGATCGGGATCGTCAGCTTGGTCTTGTCGAAGAAGAACGCCCCGACCGTCGTCCGCCCGAACGCATAGATCCCGCCGATCACCGCCGCGATACCGCCCACGATGAACGGCCACTGCTGCACCATCACGTCCGAGAGCCCCAGCAAGAACTTCGTCGCCCAAGGCAACACATCTTCTTTGCCCGAGAACACCGCCTTGAACTTGGGCAGCACGAACACCAGCAGGAACACCGTCACACCCACCGCCATCGTCCCGATGACGCCCGGATAGATCGCCGCGCCGATCACCATCTTCCGCGTCTCGATCTCCTGTCCGATATACGCCGCGATACGGTCGAGCATCTGCGAGAAAGAGCCCGACATCTCCGACGCCCGCACCATGTTGACGTACAGCGGCCCGAACAGCTTGGGGTGCCGCTGCAACGCCTGGCTGAACTGCTTGCCCGATTCCACGTCCGTCTTCAACGCATAGATCACTTTGCGGAAGTTGGGGTGATCGGTCTGCTCGGCGATCCCGTCTAGCGCCGACCGAAGGTTGATCCCCGCCCGCATCATCACCGCCAACTGCGTCGTGAAGTCCAGGACGTGCTTGGTCCGCGGCCGCCCCGCGTTCAACTCGCGAAACTTCACCAAGAGACCCGCCGCCGCGCTCCCCTCAAGTACCGGCGAGAGCGACATTACGTGCTGGCCCTGGTTCCTCAGCACCGCCGCCGCCGTCGCGACCGAGTCGGCCGCCAACATCCCGATCTGCGTCTGACCGGCCGACGTCTTCACCTGGTAGCGGTATGTGGGCATGGTGGGCTCGTGTTCTGCGGGCGGCCTCGCCGACCGCCGTTCGTCATTCTCTTACATCGCCGCGCGACCGCCCCCTCGAGCTACGCCGCCAGCGAACGCTCCAGCTTGTCGGGCATGCTCGCCGAGGCGATTGCATCCTCGCGGCTGATCATCCCGTTGAAATACAACTCCGCGATCGACTTGTCCAGCGTCGTCATCCCGATCGCCCGGCTCGTCTCGATCACGTTGGGGATCTCGAACGTCCGCGCCTCGCGGATCAGGTTCCGCACCGCCGGCGTACACAGCAGCACCTCGACCGCCGGCACCATCCCCGGCTTGTCGATCCGGCTGAACAGCGTCTGGCTCACCACGGCCTGCAAGGTGTTCGCCAGCATCGACCGGATCTGGTTCTGCTGGTTCGCCGGGTACATGTCGATGATCCGCTCCACCGTCTGGCTCGCGCTCACCGTGTGCAGCGTGCTCAGCACCAGGTGCCCCGTTTCCGCCGCCGTGATGGCCAGCGCCGTCGTCTCCAGGTCGCGCATCTCGCCCACCAGGATGATGTCGGGGTCCTGACGCAAAGCGTGCTTGAGCGCGGATGAGAAGCTGGGCATGTCCGCGCCCAGCTCGCGCTGCTCGATCAGGCACTGCTGGCTCTTGAACGTGTACTCCACCGGGTCCTCCAGCGTGATCACGTGCTTGGAGTACCGCTCGTTCATCGCCTGGATCATCGCCGCCAGCGTCGTCGACTTGCCCGAGCCCGTGTCGCCCGTCACCAGCACCAACCCGCGTGGCAGATACGTCAACCGCGCGATCACCTCGGGTAGATTCAGCTTCTCGAGCGGCGGCACCTTCGTCTTCACGATGCGCATCGCCAGCCCCACCACGCCCCGCTGCATGTGCGCGTTGACCCGATAACGCGCCAGCCCCTCCGCCGCGAACGAAAAGTCCGCGTCCTTGTTCGCCTCGAACCGCGCCAGCGAATCCTTGGGCGCCATCTGCTCCATAAACCCGCGGCACAGCTCCGGCGTCAACACCGGCATCTCCATCGGCGTCACCACCGTGTGCACCCGCACCACCGGCGGATGCCCCGGCACCAGATGGATATCCGACGCGTCCGCCTCGTAGGCCGCCTTGAGAATGTCCAAAAGCTTCATAAGGCCTCCGCGCGAACTCGCGCCAAAGCCTTGATCGGCACGCTGGTTACACCAATCCACCCCCCCGCCCCAACCCCCGCACCCGCGCCCTCACCACGCACCACCCAGGCCCGTCATCCCCCCCACCTCTAGCCCCCCGCTCAAACCCGCCAAGCCGCACCGCCACTCCCTCCCACCCAACCGCTACACCCGCGCCGCCAGCCAGCGCCCACCCACAAACCGCCAGCCGAAGATCGCCGCGCGGATCGACAGCTCCGCACAGAGCCCGATCCACAACCCCGGCAACCCCCAGTCGAACGGGAACGGGTTGCCGATTACGCCCCCGCCCGGCAAAGGAATCTCCACCCCGCTGAACACATACGCCAAGGGCAGCCGCAGCCCCCACTGGCTGATCCACGTCATGATCATCACCGCGCGCACGTCGCCCGCACCGTGCATCGCCGAGCGGAACACGATCGCCAGCGCAAACGGCACCTGCGTGATCCCCGTGATCAACAGCAACGTCGGCGTAATCGCCCGGTGCGCCGGCTGCTCGCTCAATAACCCCACGATCGGCCCGCCCAACGTGATCAGCACCACGCCCATCGTCCCCATGATCGCCATCGCCACCACCGCGCAGCGCCACGCCGCCCGCCGCGCGTGCTCCGGCAGCCCCGCCCCCAAGTACTGTCCGCATAACGCCCCCGCCGCGATCCCCATCGCAAACCCCGGCATGAAGCTCAACGCCTCGATCCGGATGGCCCACAGGTGCGCTCCGAGCAACCCGCCCGAGTCCCCCACCGCCGTCGCCGCGTTCTTCGCCAGCGCCGCCGCGCTCATCCAGCCCACCATCAACACCACCATGAAGTTCACAAGCCACATCCCGAACGTCTCAAGGAAGTTCGGTAGGCCCAGCCGCAACAGCCGGTACATCGTCGTGCGATGCAGCTTCAAGCGCCGCCACAAGAGCTCGATCCCGCACAAGCCCATGAAGTGAAACCGCACCACCATCGCCGCCCCGACCAGGTGCGCCGTCGCCGTCCCCAGCCCGATCCCCAATACGCCCAAACCCAACCCGCGCGACAGCACCCACGCCAGCACCAGGTTCACCACGTTCACTACGATCATCGCCTTGAGGGGCCGAAGCGTGTCCCCCGCCCCCCGCGCGCACGCCGTCCCCGCGAACAGGATCGTCGAGAACGGCACCCCCACGCAATACGCCCACAGATACACCTTCATGTCCCACGCCGCCTCGCCCCTCAGCGACAGCAGCGCCGCCAACGGTGCCGCCGCCGCCGCCAACAATAACGCCGACCCCACGCCCCCCACCACCGCCAACAGCATCGCCTGCCCCAGCGCCGCCCGCGCCACCGCCTCGCGCCCGCTCCCCATCGCCCGCGAGATCAACGCCGTCGCCCCCACGCCGATCGCCATGGTGATCAATCCAAAGAACCACAGCACATACGCCGCGGCCCCCACGCCGTCCGCCGCCGATTGCGAGATGTGCGCCGCCAGCCATGTGTCCACCAGGCCGATTGTCGTGTTCAATAGCGCCTCGCACAGCACCGGCCACGCCAGCATCACGATCGCCGCGTTCATCGACTTGCCCGCCAGCCGCCCCGTCTTGATACCCACCGTCGCCGCCGGCCCCGCGTGATGCCGCGCTTCGACCGGCGTCGCCAAACCGCCCGACGCCTCCAGCGACGGGTCGAGCGTCTGCGCATCCAACGTCGGCGGGTCCACCGGCCGCTGCGCGTGCTCGCTGTCAACGGATTGGCTGTTGGGCGGGGTAGTCACGATGGATTGTTCGACGGGCACAGCCAAAGTAGGCCACCGCCAGCCCACAACGCGTAGATCTCAATCCCCGAACGCTACCCCTCCCCACTCACCACACCCGCGCTCACGCCGCCTTACACGTCCTTTGCGTTCGCCCCATAGTTCTTCTGGAAGCGATCCCCAAACGGTCCCAGAATATTGGCCAAACTCAGCTCAGGCCACGGCACCGGCGGCGCCCCCTTCCGCCATGAACCCAGCACCATTCTCCAGAACTTCCACTGCGCCGCCATCGCCTCGCCAACCGTCATCTTCGCCGCCAAACCATTCGGCCTCAGCAGCAAGATCGTCAGATCATCGTCGGGATGCACACCCCCGCTCCGCTCGATCACCCCCTCCGCAAACAGCTTCGCAAACGCCGACGGGTTCGATCGATCCACCCTGCGGATCACGTCGAGCAAACCCTCTTCGCCGAGCTGCCGCCCGTCCGCACCCTGCGCCTCCAGCAGTGAATCGGTGTAGATCACCACCAAGTCCCCCGGCTTCATCCGCAGCGAGAACACCTTGTAGCGCGACTCCTCCATGATCCCCAAGGGCAGGTTCGTCGCTTCCGAATCTTCCGGAGCCTCGATCTCGCGCAGGATGTACCACTCTTTCCGCGTGCTCGAATACACCAGCGGCCTCGGGTGCCCCGCGTTCACCGCGTCCAGCGTGTTCGTCGGCGCAAAGTACGTCGCCACCAGTGCCGTCGCGAACCGCCCGCCCTCCGACACGGCCAAAAACTCCTTGTTCATCATCTCCACAAACTGCGCCTGGTCCACATAGTTCACATAGCGCCGCATCAGGTTCCGAAGCGTTATCGCCAGCGCCGAGACCTTCTCCCCGTGCCCCGCCACGTCCGCCACCAGGATCCGCCCAATCCGCCCCGTCCCGCACGACGACACATAGTGAATGTCCCCGCCGTGCTGCTCGCCCTTCCACGGCCGAGAGTACACCCACGCATCCACTCCCGGCATGGTCACGCCGCTGTCCATCTCGCCGTTGCCACCCCACACCTCCATGCACTGCATGGTGTGTACCGAAGTCGCCGCCTGGTTCGTCACTGCCGTTGCCATGCCCGCGCTCCTAAGCCGACGTCCGCCGCGATGACCCAGCGCGCCCGCCCCATTCACCACCCGATCGCCGACCGGACTGACTATTTGATGCCGCCGACGCACGCCCGTTTCGACCCCAACCTCACGCCGCCAGGATCAGATCCATCAACTCCGGCACGCCCTGCCCCATCGTCGCCACCGTCTCCACGATCATGCGCCGACCGGCCACGTCCCGCAAGTTCCTCACCAGTTCATGCTGACCCGGGAAGTCCGCCTTATTACACACAAACACGTCGGCGATCTCCAGAATCCCCGCCTTGTCCATCTGCACCGAGTCTCCCATGCCAGGGGTCATCACGACCAGCGTCCGATCGACGTGACTGCGGATCTTGGTCTCATTCTGACCCGCTCCCACCGTCTCGACGAACACCGTCTCAAAGCCCGCCCCGCCCAAAATCTGGATCAGCCCATCCAGCGTGCCGTATTCCTCGCTGGCGATCCCCAGCGAGCGGTAATAGATCGCCTCGTCCAAGCTGTTGAAGTCCACGCGTAGCCGATCGCCCAAAAGCGCCCCGCCCGTAATCGGCGACAGCGGGTCGAACGCCACCACCGCCGCGCGACCCAGCCCCGGCTGCTCCTTGGCCCGCCGTGTGAACTCACCCGCCAGCGACGCTACCAACGTGCTCTTGCCCGCGCCCGGCGACCCCGTCACCCCGATCACCCGCCGCGGCCGCGCCATCTTCACGCCCGCGCGAAGCGCCCGGCCGTTGTGGAACATCGAAATGTCCCGCGCCAACTGCGCCTGCGCGTGCTCCGTTGGCACCTCCGCCGGATACGGCTTCACCGCCCGCTTCACCGCCTCCACAATGTCCAAAAGCCTCGTCCCTGTCGTAAAGCAATCCGCCACGCCCATCTGCTTCAGCTTGGGGATGTCCTCCGCAGGCAAAATCCCACCCATGTACACGGGGATGTCAGGACGACCCAGCGACTTCAGCTCGTTCAAAAGCCGCGGCCCCAGCACCATGTGCGAGTTGCTCATCATGCTCGCCGCGATCACATCGCAATCCTCATCCCGCGCCGAGATCGCCAAGCTCCGCGGCGTCTGCCACAGCCCGCTATAGATCACATGCACACCGCTATCCCGCAACGCCCGCGCGATCACCTTCACCCCGCGATCATGCCCGTCCAGCCCCATCTTCCCTAGCAGCACCCGCGGCCGGTGGTCCAGCCCCTGGCACCGATCCACCTTCTCAAACTCCGTCGTCGCCACATGCAGCGTCTGCGTCATGCCCCAAGCGTATCGCCCAACTCCCACCCCCACCCAACCCACCGCCCATCCCCCACCGCACCTGGACCCCTTGTCCACCCGCACAAGAACGTTGTCTTAATCTGGCCATTTGACCATGAGACTATTTGGCCATTTGGCAATTTGACCATTTGGCAATTTCCCCAACCCCCCCATCCTCGAATAAGCTCACTCTCCCCCACGGGCCCCTCAGGACTCCACCATGCCCGACCCCATCCCTTCCACGCCCTCCGCGCTCCCAGCCGCAACGCCCCCGGTCTTCTCCGCCGCCCAACTCGTCTATCTCTGGCTCACTTCCGTCTGCATCACCTCGCTGCTCATCGCCGACATTGCCGGCGTCAAACTCTTCCAAATCCACATCTTCGGCCTCACCGTCCAGCACACCTGCGGCATGCTCACCTTCCCCATCACCTTCCTCCTCAACGACCTCATCAACGAGTACTACGGCCCCAAAGCCGCCCGCCGCGTCATCTGGATCGGCCTCGCCATGGGCTTCTTCGTCTTCATCGTCAACAACATCGCCCTCGCCATGCCCCATTGGGACGTTCCCTTCAACATCAACCCCAACTCCTACAGCGACGTCTTCGCCAACTCACGCGTCCTCTATGTCGCCTCCCTAGCTGCCTACCTCGTCGGCAGCCTCGCCGACATCACCGTCTTCGGCTGGCTCAAACGCCTCACCGGTGGCCGCCTCGTCTGGCTCCGTGCCACAGGCTCCACCGTCATCAGCCAGTTCATCGACAGCTTCATCGTCACCTGGCTCGCCTTCAGCGTCGGCCGCGCCCTCTTCCCCACCGACGCCGCCCCCATGCCCTTCAACGAAGTCCTCAAAACCGCCGCCACCGGCTACATCCTCAAGTTCGTCCTCGCCATCGCCCTCACTCCAGCCATCTACCTCGGCCGACGCATCATGACCAACCAGTTCGGCCTCCGCCCCCTCCCCGCCCAATAAACCCCTCGCGCCGCCCTCCCGCGCCTTCATTTGGCCATCTGGCAACTTGGTGATTTAGCCCTTTGGCAACTTGCTCCACTCTCCCCCTACCCGATCCAAAACCAACAACGTAATATCGTCATGCTGCCCCTGCGGCTGGAACTCTGCTAGCGCCGTCAGGGCCCGCTCGCACATCTCTTTCGCCGCCATCCCCCGCGTCGCCTTCAAGAGCGCCTCCAGCCGCGCCACCCCATAAAACTCCCCCGACGGCGCCCGTGCCTCCGACACCCCGTCGGTGTACAGCACCAAACGGTCGCCATCCTCCAGCGTCACCTCCCGCTCCGCGACCATGGGGATCTCCACCGCCCCCAGCACCGTCCCCGTCGTCTCGCCCATCGTCCGCACCTCGCCCGCAGCATTTACAACCAGCGGCACCGGATGCCCGCCGTTCGCATATCGCAGCACCCCCGTCCGCGCGTCGAACCGCGCCATGAACATGCTCACGAACATGCACTCGGGGTTCGCCTCCAACAGCATCCGGTTCGCCCGGTCCAGGCACGCCCCCGGCCCCAGCTCGCCCGCCCCAACATCGCGGATCAGCGTCCGCGTCACCGCCATGAACATCGCCGCCGGCACGCCCTTCCCCGACACATCAGCGATCACCAGCGCAAACCGCCCCTCCCCGCACGGGAACACATCGAAAAAGTCCCCACCCACAAACCGCGCCGGCGAGCTCACCCCATACGTCGCCATCCCCGGCCCGCTCGGGAACACCGTGGGCAAGAGCGAAGTCTGGATCGCCCGTGCCACCCGCAGCTCCGCCTCAACCGCTTCCCGCGCCGCCGTCTCCCGCGTCAGCGCTTCCACCTGCGCCCTGATCTGCCCGCGCATGGATGCGATCGCTGCCGAGAGCTCGCCCACCTCGTCGCCGCTCACTGCCGCCGGCGCCGCCTCCGCGCCCGCCGCACTCCCCACCGCCCCGGCCCCTCCACCGCTGCCGCTGCCCCCAGACTCCACGTCCGTCAGCGACATTCCCCGCACCGACTTGGCCAGCCGACGGATCGGCCTGACGATCCACACGCCCATCCCCAGCACCACCGCCAGGATGATTGCGATGAACATCAGCCCGCCCGCCAGCCGCTGCTGCAACACCGCCATCACCGGCGCCATCACATCCCGCTCCGCCACCAACCCCGCCACCGACCACCCAGTCGACGACACCGGCGCGAAGAACGCCAGCATCCGCCGCGTTGTGCCAGGTTCCACAATCGGCACCGTGCCACGCCCCCCGCCCACCATCTCTGACCCCAGCCGCTCAAGCTCCGGCCGACCTACCCGTTTGGCGATCTCGAAGATGTTCTCTTCCATCGGCTTGAACATCGCCGGGCCCGCCACCACCGCCCCGCGTCGGCTCAAGAGGATAATCTCCGCGCCCGCCGCCCCGCGCAGCCGACGCGAAAGCCCCTCCAAATCCACGTCCACCGTCACCACGCCGCGAAAGGCCCCGTCCCGAAAAAACGGCTGGCTGAACGTCACCATCGCCGCGTTCCCCGCGTTCTCATCGAAGTACGGCTCCGTCCATCGCGCCAGCCCGCTCCGCGAAGGCCCGTCGTACCACGCCCATTGCCCATCCGTGTAGTCGTAGCTCTCCGCCACGTCCAATCGCAACAGCCCCGCCCAAGCCTCCGCCCCAGCGCCATCCACGCCCGCCGTCCGCGCACCGCGGAACACGTATGGCGCGTGCAGATCACCCCGCGGCTCAAACCCCGCCCTCGCCGGCCGCGCCGCCACAGGGATCGACGACGGCGCCGGCGGCCCCATCTCGTTCATCCGAAACGGCCAGCCTCCAGGCTCCAGCGCCAACGCCGACCCAAAGATCAACCCGTCCGACTGCACGTTCCGCGCCAAAAAGTCGTACACCTCCGCCTCGCTGAAGCTCGCGTTCGATTCGAACACCGACGCCAGCGTCTTGGCACCCTGCGCCAGCGAACGAAGCGTCCCATCCAGCGATGCGGCGTATCGCTCCGCCACCTCCGCCTCGCGCCGCTCCGTCTCCGCATACGCCGACTCGCGCAGCCGCGCATAATCCAAAAATAGCAGCAGCCCCAGCAACGCCAGGAGCGGCACCCCGATCCCCAGCATCAACTTCCATCGGATAGCCAGCCGCACATTGGACCTCGGCGCACGATCAACTTAAAGGCCGGGCCCGCACCCGTCCAGCGCCGCACACTAGGCCGCCCGCCGGGCCCGTTCCGACCGTGCCGCCATCCACTTGGCGCACACCCCCAGCAACGCCAACTTGTCGATCGGCTTGGTCGCGTAATCATCGCAACCCGCCTCCAGGCACTTGGCCCGGTCCTCCGCCATCGCGTGCGCTGTCAGTGCGATCACCGGCAAATCGCTCCCACGCCCCCGCAGTTGCCGCGCCAACGAGTACCCATCCATCACCGGCATCTGCATGTCCGTCACCAAGAGATCAAACGGCTCCCCCGCAGACGACGCCGCGTCCAGCTTGTCCAGAGCCTGCTGACCGTCATCGACGACCACCACCGTCGCCCCCGCGTTTGTCAGGTGCCACGAGATCAATCGCTGGTTGTCCTTCCCATCTTCCGCCAGCAAGATCCGCCCACTTAGCCGAACCGCCACAGCCGCCTCCAGCTTGATCGCGGGCACCATCACCTTCTCCAGCTGCTCCAGCATCGCCGACCCCTCGACCGGCAGCAGCGGGATCTCGGCCTCAAACCGCGAACCTTTCCCCTCCTCCGACCGCACTAGCCGCACCGTCCCGCCCATCAGCTCCGCTAATCGTCTGGAGATGACCAGCCCCAGTCCCGTGCCCCCGAACCGCCGCGTCACCTTCGTGTCGGCCTGCGCGAACGCCGCGAATAGTTGTCCCGCCTGCTCCAGCGTCAATCCCACCCCCGTGTCCTCCACCGCGATCACCAACCGATCGCCGTTCGGCCCGTGATCCACCCGCGCCGTGAGATCGATCCGCCCCTGCTCGGTAAACTTCGCCGCGTTCCCCGCGAGGTTCATCATCACCTGCCGCAACCGCGTCGGGTCGCAATGGATCTTCTCCGGCACCGCCGTCTCCAGTCCAACATGCAGCTCCACGCCCTTCCCCGCCGCCCGCGGCCTCACCAGGCTCGCCACCTCCGCCATCAGCCCCGCCACCGACGCCTCCACCGACTCCACCGTCATCCGACCCGCCTCGATCTTCGACAGATCCAGAATGTCGTTGATCACTGTCAACAAGTGCTGCCCCGCCGACCGGATCGTGTCCAGCGTCTGCAATCGCGCCGGCGGTGCCGCCGAAAGATCCCCCTCCTCGCGCAGCATGTCCGCATAACCCAGGATCGCAGTCAAAGGCGTGCGGATCTCGTGGCTCATGTTGGCCAAAAACTCGCTCTTGGCCCGGCTCGCCGCGTCCGCACGCTCCCGCGCCTCCGCCAACTCCGCCCGCTGTCGCTCAAGCGCCCTCGTGTTCTCCACGTTCGCCGTGATGTCGATCCGCAGCGCCAAGTACTGCTCGATCTTGCCACCCTCGCCCACCATGGGCACGATCGCCGTGTCGACCCAGTACAGCTTCCCGTTCTTGCCCCGGTTGCAGACCTCTGCCCGCCAAGGCCGCCCGCTCGCGATCGTTGAAAACATTTCCGTAAAGAACGACTTGGGATGGTGCCCCGAGTTCAGCAATCGGTGGTTCTGACCCAATAGCTCCACCGCCGAATATCCCGAGATCCGGCAGAAGTTCTCGTTCACATGCAGGATCGTGCCCTTGGCATCCGTGATGGCCACAATCCCCGCCGCCTCGAGCGCCGCCTGCTTGTGCTTGCT
>Ga0105044_10006912_pt1 | contig 15625 bp, 16 predicted proteins | sample MAT01_FD_78092 | JGI IMG/M metagenome (GOLD analysis project Ga0105044, IMG submission 78092) | Freshwater microbial communities from Lake Fryxell liftoff mats and glacier meltwater in Antarctica - MAT-01 | ecosystem: Environmental > Aquatic > Freshwater > Ice > Liftoff microbial mat | place... | reverse complement strand
TGGCTCCACAGTTCATCCCAATCTCGTTGCTCGCCACCTGACTCGACCAAATCGCCCGAGATGCAAATGAAATTAGGTTTGCGGCTCTCGATGATGGACAGATTCTCTCGAAAGCCGATGGTCTGGTCAGCCAAGTATTTAGTGATATCCGCCGGGCGATTCGAGCCGACAGGTTTCGGCCATTCGACGGGATCCACCGTGGACGATTCGGGCTCTGTTTCACTATCCGCGAAGACCATGAAACGAACGCTTTGGGACTTTTCCGGGAGTGGACCGAAGGAACTCGACACGACTTCGTTCGACTGGGTAACGGCATACTGGTAAACCTTGCCAGCCACCAAACCCGAAACCCTTACCGAATGAACGTACGGCAACGCCCGTCTTCGGACCGTGACGTCGGGTTCGCTGGGGTGGTAGGCCAGAGACGTAGCGAGAATGGGACTGCTTTCAAACTCCCGATCGCTTACGTCATCCGCAATTTTTAACTTCCCAGTTTGGTTATCGTAGGAAATCCACTTGATCGTGATACTGTCCGAAGCGGGGTTTTGTACGTAAGGGAGAACACGAAAAGCACCCTCTCTCTCTGCACCCCAACAAAAATGGTCGACAATCAAGATGAGGCAGAAGGAGCCGGCAAGTAGTTTCACAGCATTCTCACTTCGAAAATTACTTGGTTTTGATGTCGAAGTCGAAGGTGTTGCTCCCTGATTTCACCTCGAATTTGATATCCGACTTTTCGGAGTACTTTGACGGTATTCCCTTTTTGCCCTCGACTCCTGTCGGCCAAACAAAACTCGCCGTAGCAGGACCGAGTTTGGCACCTTTCACTCGGTATTCGTACTCCAAATCGTAACGACCTTGCGCATCGGTCTCAGCTGTCGCGGTTCTTCCGACGTCGGGCCGGAAGTTGATGATAACCCCTTCGAGCGGTTGACCGTCCATCGTGATTTTGCCGCTAACTCGCCCTAGCGCAGGACGATCGCTTTGCGAACATCCCACCAAGCAGGTAACCACAAGAAGACTGAGAAACGCTCTTAAGACAATCATTCAAACTCTCCGCGAAAACTGGGACACAGTGTTACATTAAACCACCGGACTATTGCCATTCGCCTATGACAGCACCATCGGATTTGCCGATGAGTCGTTCAAAGGCACTGTCGATCCAGGCACCATTGGTTAGCACTCCTGGAATCGTTTGCTTTTTCTTCTTGGCTGCATTGATAAACACTGGGATCAGGCAAATTGCCACAGCCAAGAGCGCGATATAAACAGCCATCAGGATCCGGTCTCCAGAATGTACAATTCGTTATTCTCGATAGAGAAAAAGTTTGAGTTCAATCTCCGTGTCGGTCAATCCTTCAATCCCAGGATACTTTCAGTGCGCTCGCGCTAATAGATTGCATCACCCCGGGGACGCCCTTAGTGGTGCGACGCTCCGCATCGCAGGAATAACGCCGCGGAGCGTCGTGCAACTAAGTTTACGAACCCAAGTTTTTAATTTAAACGCAGGACGACGCCCTAGGTTTCCAGTTTTTTTAGATCTGCTCGGGACTCTTCGTAGGTTGTGTTGTAAGCCAATGCCACTGGGTCTGGTGGAATGTTCCATTGCTCGCACGCAGCGCGATAGAGCTCGGGCCACCAATTGCGGTGCTCTGTCAATCCTTGGTCGCGATAGGCATGCCATTGGCTTACGACCTTGGTCCAGCATTGATCTCCATACTGCAACGACTCTTGAAGCGATTTGTATCGCGGGACATACCAACGCCGTCCGATTTGAGCGTGCAGAACTTCATCAGCCCAATCAAAATCTTGGAAAAGCCCCGACAGCTTGTCGCCACTTGCGCAACCCACCTCCCATTCGTACTTCTTGCCGGTTCTAGGCATAAGCCCTTGTTCGATAAAGAATAAAACGCCATGACGTTCGCGTGCAGTCAGCTGCAAATTGAGATTGCGGGACCAGGTGAAATTGATCGGTATCTTGGTCCAATCTAAGCCGAGAGAAACAAATCCGACCTCGCCCATCATGGCGTGCCTGGCTTCGTCCCATAGTTGACGACCCATCTCCATATGAAACTCCCATGGCTCATGCTCTCGCAACTCGTAAAGAATACTGGCCATCATCTCGGGCACGTCAATCTCGCGAATTCGCTTGTAGTACATCATCAGCGTTTTGTCTCGAGCCGAAAATCGTTCGTCGTACAAAAACGCCTCGGGGTTTACTCCCGCGTTGAAACTGTCTTGAAAGCGATCGTCTCGCTTCGGTTCGGGCTCAAACCGAAACGGAGTAGCAGAGTAGATTTTTGGAATCTCGACTTGGTTGTCGATCGTTCCTGTTGCATCCAGTTCCCCAGCGCTCGTTAGGCATAGCGCCAACATGGCGGTCCAGTTCGCCATCGCTTGGCAGTCCTCTTGACTGACCAAACATGCGATCGCCTTTTCACCAAACACAGCCACTTCCTGCAATTCGAATTGCATCAGTTTAGTCAAGCGAACGGTGGGTGCGTCCGCAAGTGGATGAGCGTCGCTTTGGAGTCGGCCTGCAGACTCAAGAACGGCTCTCAATGCGATGTCGTAAACGCCGACGATCAGCTCCCCAGTTGTCGGAGCAGCGATGATCTCGTCGAGTAGCACTTGGAGCGATGCATGCGGAACGTCGTCCAATCCCAACGGAGGAACTCGCATTTCACTCACTCTGCGACGAATGGCGGTTGTGTACTCTGCGAACAAGTAAGCATGATGGCTATAGGCGGTTTTCAATTCATAGATGGGCTCGGACGTAATGCGAGCCGTGAGCGTCTCGTGAAGTCGTTTCAAGACATAGTGCAGGCGCTTGAGCCGCGTTGTGCTTTGCTCTACGCTCCATTCGCACTCCAGTGCTCGTTCCATAGACGCTAGGCCGGCCAACGGTGGCAGCCCCCGGTAGGAAGCGAACTCCCCGCTCTTTTGCTCAGTGCTCATCCCATCTACTCCCGAACGTTGAATCGAACCGTCAGCACTTTATCTTAGCAGCGCGTGATGCTGCAGAACTCTAGCAGTGACGCAGTGACCCCTTTTCGAATTCCACGTTTACCCACTCGGAATCGGTCGAAAACTGGATTCCGGTCCGATTTTCCTGCTCTTCGTCGCCGGCAGGAGAGGACGAAACCACGTCGTCCAGTTCGTAGCGGATGCGCCGCATCTTTTCCTCGACTTTTTCAAAAGCGTCGACTAGATCCGGATCAAAGTGTGTTCCGCGGCTCTTGTAGATAATGTCGGCTGCAACTTCGTGCGTAAAGGCCGGCTTGTACACTCGCTTCGTCGTCAACGCGTCGTAGACGTCCGCCACGGCTACGATTCGGGCAGAGAGTGGGATTTCCTCACCTTGTAATCCAAACGGATAGCCAGTACCGTCCCAACGTTCGTGGTGTTTCAACGCGATGTCGAGCGCCATTTTCAAGAAGCTTGCTTCCGGGTGTGCTTGCGCAGATGCTTTTAGCGTCTCGCCCCCGATCAGCGTATGCTTTTTCATGATTTCGAATTCCTCCGGTGATAACTTGCCTGGCTTCAGCAACACCCTGTCTGGAATTCCTACCTTGCCAATATCGTGCAGGGGGCTGGTCAAGTAGATCAGTTCTACAAACTGAGAATCAACAATTTGTTCGAATTTCGGCCAAGCCATGATCTCGGTAGCCAGGGTCTTGGAGTATTCCCGAATTCGCTCCAAATGCGTTCCGGTATCTTGATCGCGACTCTCGGCTAGTTTGGCCAGTGAGAAGATCATCATGTCACGTCCCTCGAGCGTGAGGATGCGGCGTCCGGCTTCGATGCGGAGCCTCAACTCTTCGTGACGAAACGGTTTGGACAAGTAGTCGTCCGCACCCGCATCTAAACCCTGCAAAACGCTTTCCGGTTCCGAATGAGCGGTAAGCAATATCAAATACGTGTACTGAATGGATTGTCGGCATCGGATGGTTTTACAAAGATCAATCCCATTCATCTCGGGCATATCGACATCTGAGATGACCATACGCGGAGTAAAGAACCGCATCTTTTCGAGCGCTTCCTTCCCATTGGCTGCTAACTCCGTACGGAAGCCCGACTTCTGCAGAAAATGATCCAACATGGCTAGTCCGATGGGATCGTCGTCAACCAGGAGGATTTTGAGGCCATCTGCCTCGCGATTGAGCGGATTGGGTTTCAAAGTCATGCGTAACGGACTCCCAAACTCAGTTCTTCAAGTAACTTCTCTATCTCTCCGCTTAACTCGAGCCAATGCTGATGAACCAGGTCATACTGGTCTTCGCGTGCCGCTTGTTCAACTCGAAGCGCGGATTCGGAAAGCGATATTGCGCAAACGTTTGCCGCGGTACCCCGTAGACGGTGAGCTAGACTCACCATTAGAGTCATGTCCTTGGTCTCGATAGCCCCATGCAGTAAGGTTTTGTCCACGGGCAGAGTCGTCAGCAGCGTCGCAATCAGTTTTTCCGATAGCGCTACGTTACCCATACATCGAATCATGAACTGAGCGCGGTCGAAGATCGCTGGAATCTGTAACGTACTTGGAACGACCGAACTCATAAAAGCTTCACGGGGCAAGAACAAACAAAAAAGATCGTAGAAATTTAGCACACGAATTGATGCATACATCTACACCTGTTCCGTTCCCCGTGCTCCTCCCTGTTCAAGTCGACATTTACTGTTCCTTGGATTTCACCTATCACCCTGGATGTACCCCCAGATTGAGCTTCGACAGCTATAAGAAAGCAGATCTTCGTCAAAGCCGTTCCAGATTAAAGCGTACAACCTGTAAACTCAACCTCATCGGAAAAGTCAACCGGCTCCTCAGAAAAATCTATCGATTGCATTAGATGGCACGTTTGTGTTCAGTACCAGCTAAGCTCCAGCCCGCCAACGGTCTACTTAAGCTCGGCCCCGCCAGCGGGTTGATAGGCCTAACTGCTTGCGTAGCAAAGCTACCCACTGCAACGCTACAAAGCATGCTACCCCCAATGGATGAAGCCACGCGCCCAGATAAGACTGTTGAAATCGTCGGCATGCAATCCAACGAGGAATAAAGGAAATCGCAAAAGCGATCGCCAAAAGGGTGATCGCAACCCACGAAGCTTGGGCCCACCAAGCCATCAGTAGCAACAGCCCCGGCAACACCGATCCCCCTACCAATAGCACGCTGAATGGCAGGATCAATTTCGGGTTGGCTATTCCTTCCGTAGCGTTCTTGAGCAGTCCGTTGCATACCTCCGGGGCGGACGTGTACATGCGGCATCGAGCGATGTCCGAAGCGTCAAAGATGTCGGTCATGAATCCTGCTCTTCGAAAGGCGCGCGGCAGCTGGATTCCATCATGACGTGAACTCGAGATGGCAGAGTGCCCACCCGCGACCAAGTAGGCCTTTCTGTCAGCAAAAAAAAGCTGCCCGCAGCCCGCAGCTAGTCCAACCCCCAAGCTCGATCGCATCCGATCGATCGGAAGGTAACCTAGCAGAACATAGTGCATCATCGGAATCAGCAGGCGTTCGGCGAACGTGCCTGTTTCTTGCATAGGAAAACCACTGACCAGGGGCGCAACCCTTACTGCTTGTTCCGCTAAGCATCGAGTGATTGCACCTCGTGAAAGTCGAACATCTGCGTCTAAAAAGAGGAGCCATTCATACTGGGCTTGATTTGCCAACTGCCAACAGGCATGCTGCTTGCCGTTCCAGCCGGCCGGAAGCTCTTTCGACTGGAGCAGCCGCACGCGGGAGTCTCTGGATGCAACTTCGCGAACGATCTTTCCCGTATCGTCTTCGGAATGATCGTCGAGCACTAAAATCTCGAAGCGCGAGTGCGTGGAAGCGAGAATGGATTCAAGCGCCCTGCCGATGCTACACGCTTCGTTTCTGGCTGGAATAAGAACACTCACACTGCGTTCCTGCACCAGCTCCATAACATTCGATTCGGAACATGCGGGCAAGAAACCAGAGTTATTGCGCAAGAAAAGCAGAACCGGTAAAGCGGCGATCAGAAGGATGAATAAAGACAATAGTATCATGAAAGAGGCTTCACAAGAAACTGGAAAAAGCTACTTCGCGATCGAACGGTAGTACGCGATCGTTCGCTTGATCCCTTCTTCGAGTTTGATCTGCGGTTCATAACCGAGCAACTTACGAGCTTGGGTAATATCGGCCAAACTCTCCTTAACATCTCCAACACGCCCCGGTTGGAAATCCGGGTCGATCGATTTGCCAAGCAGCGTGCCGAGTATTTTCAACAACTGCAGCAACGATGTCTGACCGCCGTCGGCCACGTTGATCACACGTCCTCCTATGTTGGGCCGCTCAGCCGCCAAAAGGTTACCGTGGACGACGTTGGCGATATAGGTGAAATCCCGAGACTGTGTTCCGTCGCCGTAGATCAGCGGCCGTTGGCCATTCAAGATTCGATTGACGAACAGTGGAATCACGGCGGAATAAGGACTGTCGGGGTCCTGGCGAGGTCCAAACACATTGAAGTATCGAATGCAAACCGTTTCCAGCCCGAAACTCTGAAAGTACGCGTGGCAATAGTACTCACCCGTGAGCTTGGCGACCGCGTAGGGAGACAGCGGCATGGGCAGGTCGGTCTCCCGCTTCGAGGAAGTCGGCTGGTCGCCGTACGCGCTGCTGCTCGCCGCGTAAACAAAGCGTTTTACCCCTGCTTGAACGCTCTGATGCAACATGTTGAGCGTCCCCGTCGAACAAGCGTGATGCGTATCCAGCGGGCGTTCGAGCGATAGCGGCACGGACGCTAAAGCGGCTTGATGAAACACTCGTTCGACTCCCGACAGCGCCTCGCGAGCCGCGATCGGATCGCAAATGTCACCTTCGACAAACTCAATGCGGTCCGAGACTTCCTCCAGGTTTTCACGCTTGCCAGTGCAAAGGGAATCCAACACCCGAACTCGATGCCCTGCATCCAATAAGCCACGGACGATGTGCGAACCGATAAAGCCCGCTCCACCGGTAACTAAACAACGCACCATGGATCACTCCAAGCGACATTCTGAAAAAAAGAAGAAACGAAACACATGCGGCCCCTGGCTTCCAGCCTGTAGGTCTGTCATGCAATGGCCGAAAGCCTACGCCATAACCGAAAACCGACAACACTTTGTCCTTGTGAGGCTAAGCGGCGGTAGTTCGCGTTCCCATCTCCAAGGACCATACGCCGAGGATAGGCAAACGACAACTTTGAAGCTTTCTCATAGCGTCTATGGCTCCCTGGGCATGGGACGGATCGGAAATTTGAACCACCACACCGTCGCATAGTCTACCGATCCTGGGCAATTCGGGGAAACCGGCGTCACCCAGATCGATGATAATCAATCCAAATTGTTGTTTCCAACGGAGAAGCTCAGACAGTTGAGCGTTCCACCGCTGCTTTTCCAAAGCAGTGCCAGCCAGATACGACCAGCTGGCTTGATCCTGCGTTTGCAGGGATGGTTCCGATCCGTGGACGGCCGTCAGCTCGGTCTGAGCCTCCCGCATCTTGATCACGAACGAGCTGCGACCCGTCTTGTCGCTGCATCGACCTGCCATCGCTTTCACTACCTCATCCACCCATTCCCGACGCGGACCGCCGACGGTCGTAAAGCCCAAAACGAACGGGTTCTTTTGCGAAATCCGTTTCAGGATTCCATCGATAGGCAAATGGATCATGAGTTTCTTAGCTTCGTGAACAGTTTGGCGTACGGATGCAAGACCGCTCGACTCGTCGCCGTCGCGTGCTCCGCCCCGCCGCGAACCGATTCGAGATCATTTTCAATGACCAATAAATCGCGATCGTCGCTCATCGCGGCCCGCTCCGAGTGGCCATCGCTTTCGGTCGTTTCTGACATTTCCGAGAAACTGTGCATTCCCGAAAATGCGATCACGTCCGTGTGGGCTTGATGCGATAAACGCCGGTCGTCCAAGGAGCGATCGCCAGCAAAAGGATCTACCGATTTCTCGGGATCGAAGGACATGGCGCTCATGTTCAGCCCTGAAACCAAATCTCGCATCTCGTCTTCGATCTGACGTTCTAAGTTTGCGGCTTGTTCAGACGAGATATTCGAAGCGGGCTCGCCGTACTGTGGCGGTCGCATCGGGACCAAAAAATCATCCGTTTCCTCTATCTCCATCGGGACCTCGGGAACCCTCCGAGCGGTCACACCAAAACTAGACAAGTCGTAGTTTAAGTTCCCATAGGCTGCGCCCGAGTAGGACTTGTAGCTATCCGAAGACTGCACTGGAACGGTGAACTCTTCATCAAAGTCACCGGCAAAGACATCGAGCAGACCCTTGGCTGTCTTCGGCTGAGTTGCTGGTTGCGGCTGCAATGCGAGCGGAGTTTGCAGTGCGAGCGGGACATTTGGAGCCAGTTCATACTCTGAATCCGTGAACGCTTGCAAGAGACTCTGGCTCGGAGCCGCCAAAAAACTGGGAGTCGTTGGTTTCGGAATGGACGACGCCACAGGGAGCTCATCAGCGAATTCGTCGTCCAGCTCTCCAAATTCGATGTTGGATGATACAGCACCTAGTTTCAGACTGGCAGTGTCCACCATAGGCGCAACGCGGCGTGGTTGTGATTCCCTCGGTTCCGATGGAGCCGAAGGCGATGCGGTACCTGCCATACTCGATTTGATGATCGATTCGGGCTCACTCCATGGATTGGGTAACTGTTGCAACATGCACCAGGCTTTGCCGACCATGCCTGCCGACACCGGACGCTCGCGGTCGTTGCAGGCGAGCAGCAGCGATTGATCCGCCAATTGATCGATCAATCGAGGAATGCCGTCGGACCCGCGATAGATCGCGTCCAATGCATCCCGAGTCATGACGCCCGAAGCCTCGACCCCGCTCAGCTCGATTTTGTGCTTTACATACTGACCTGTCTCTTGGCTGCTAAGTGGGGTCAAATAGCAACGAGCCGCCAGCCGTTGGTTCAGCGAATCCATCTGCGGATGGGACAGACAATCCTCTAGCCGCATCGTTCCGCACAGCACAAGACGTACTCTCGGAAATCCGTTGCGAGTTACATTCGTTAGCAATCGCAACTCGTTGAGCAACTTCATCGAAAGCGTTTGCGCTTCGTCGACGATCAGTACCAAACCGTCGGACGGGTTTTCGGAGGATGGCTGCAGCCGGTTCATGAGAGTCAGCCGGAGCTCACCCTCAGACATGTCTCGATATGGCATCCTCAATTCAAAGAGCAAGCTTTGGAGCAATGCTCGACGAGTGATAAGCTGAGAACTGGCGAGCATCACAACATCGAAATTGCGGCCTGAACTCTCCGCTATCCGCATACAACACATTGTCTTTCCTAAGCCCGTTCCGCCGAAAATGGCGACGGGCCCTTCGCCCCGCTGGATTGCCCGCGATGCTATTTGAAAGGTCTGCTCGATGGAAGAAGCTGGGAAGTAGCGATCGAGAGTGGATGCAGCTAGGAAAGGTCTTTTGACAAATCCAAAGAATGATTCGTACATCCGTTCGGTTCCGTTTTGAGGTTGGTCTTCGGCAATTTAGAGTTTGTCATCTGAGAATCGGCTGCCGGCCGACGGAAACATGAGATCAATCGCTACAATCGTCAAAGATCACCACCAGAGAAAAATTGCAGAGCTCTCGGTTAACCGCTCGCGTTGAAACCTTTGGCTTTCGTTCGGCCGCTCGCCTAAGCGGACTATTGTGAATACACTGTCCGTGATGAAGCCACGATTGCGATTATGGGGGAAGAAACGGGGCGGACGGATGTCCGGCTGGTGGTTCGTCGGATCACTCGGCGAAGCCCTGTTTTTTGCAGCGTTTTTCATGATCGGCGTCGTTTGCTTTACGACCATAGTCGGCTGGCAATTCCTTTCACCGACGACCCAAGTGGTCCGTATCGGATATGGTTTCTGGCTTCTGACTACCGTTAGCGCCGCCTTTGTCGTGATGGGTGCTGTCGGATTCTGGTACCGCGTGCTCAAGGTCGCGACCAGCGATGAGCACCGCGAAGTGATCGCAAAACGTGGGCTCGTTCCTCGGCCAAAGACCACGCTCTACCGCCAACTGCCACCCCCGATGGTTCCCCTCCTGACCCCATTTACCGAGAGCCCAGGAGCCAAGCTAGCGTTTAGACTGCCCGGCGAGTGGCCAGGTACCGGCGCCCTTATCTCGATCGGGCTGTTCGCAATGGCATGGAACGCCATGATCGCGGTTTTTGCCGTCTTCGCCGTCTATGGTTTCTGGAGAGGCGAGATTCGGCTACGACTATTGATTCTGCTAGTACCTGGCATCTACATCGGGTTAAAGGCGGCGCAAATTTTCTTCCGAACGTACGTTCGAGCTATCGGAATCGGATCGACAACCGTAGAAATCGATGACCTGCCATTGATCCCAGGGAATACCTATAAGCTACTTATGGTACAGTACGGACGGCTAGTTATCAAGAAACTGTCAATTCGACTGGTTTGCGAAGAGGAAAGCACTTATCATTTCGGAACTGATGTGCGGACGGAACGCGAGGTCGTCCGTCAGCAGAACATCCTGGATCAAGGACGTTCGCGAATCGATTGGGGGAGACCCCTTGAGTTGGAATGTCAAGTTTCGATCCCGTCAGATGCCATGCATTCCTTTCAGAGTTTACACAATGCCGTTCACTGGAAAATTATCGTAGAAGGAGAAGCGAATAGATGGCCATCGTACTCCCGAAGTTTTCCCGTAGTCGTGTACCCACGCGTTCACAGCAAGCTAACCAGTCAGCCGTCATGATACGTTTGCTCGGCTTGCAGCCAACCTACATGCCTCACGATCAACTCGATTTCGAATATCGAGTTTCGAACGTTCCGCAGAATGCAATTGCAGCCGTTGAGGTCTCTGTGGTTTGGCTCACCGAGGGCAAGGGAACGGAAGATTTGGGAGTGCATTTCTTTCAGCGACTCACCGGTGCCTCACTCGCTGCTACCGATTGGTCCGTCCCACAGCAGGTAGGGGTGCCTTTGCCTGATTCGCCTCTTTCGTACGAAGGCAGATTGCTCAAAATTTCTTGGTGCGTTCGAGTTCGCTTCTACTTAAATGACGGCACAGAGCTTGTGGCTCAGCAGCCGTTTTATCTCGGGACGATTACTCGCGAAGTGTGATTTCGAATCGCCCTATGACACCATGAAACCTGGACACCATGAATCTTGCTGAACTTTCGTGGCCGCAGATTAAGAACTTGTCCCTCGACACTCCTGTCATCTTCCCAATTGCAGCGGTCGAACAGCATGGGCATCATCTGCCGGTTTGGACGGACAGCATGCTGCTGGGAGAGATCGTCCGTCGAGTCGCCGAGAAAACGCAACTGCAAGTTTTGTTTGCACCCTTGATGTGGCTAGGAAACTCGGATCACCATCTCGATTTCTCCGGTACGTTGTCGTCTCCTCCTCGAACGTATTTAGACATGCTCGGTGGCCTTGCCGACAATATGATCATGCACGGATTTCGAAGGATCGTTTTCCTCAACGGTCACGGCGGAAACGATGTACCAGCCAAGCAAGCCATTTTCGAATTAAGGCAAAAGTATCGCGAGCGACGAGATCTGCTCCTTTTGATGACGACCTACTGGGGGCTCGGTTCGGAGCCATGGAAACTGGATCCGATGATCCATCAACGCGAAATGGGACATGCCTGCGAATGGGAAACATCAATGGTTCTGCGTATCGCTCCGCATCTCGTCGGAGATTATCGAAACGCGAAAGCGGTCGAACCAGGAAACGCTTTCAAGCCGGGCAATCGGGCTTGGATCACCAAGGACCGCTCCGAGCCTGGCCATATCGGCTGGCCCCACCTCGCGTCGGTTGAAAAAGGCGAGCAACTGCTGAGCATTTTCTCCACGGACGTAGCGGATTGGATTCAACGCGTCCTTGTGTGGGATGGCCAATCATGGGAAGGCTAGATGCCGATCGCACCGGATCAGCAAGCCCCTTGACGCCGGCCTTTCACGATTCGGATAACTCAGACTCAGAAAGCAATCCGCTTCCAAGAGGTCGATTGTTCGCGATTTGCGGACTTCTCTTATTTGCGTCTGCCATCAATTACATGGATCGCCAGACGTTAGCCAACGTAGCCGCTCGTATCACCAAAGAATTCAGTCTTTCTGAACAGCAGTATGGCAACTTGGAAATGAGTTTCGGGTTGTCATTTGCGGCTGGCTCGATGTTTTTCGGGGTATTGGCCGATCGTTGTTCTATCCGCTACCTCTACCCCATCGTGTTGCTGTTATGGTCCGCTGTCGGATTTCTGACCGGTTATGCAGAGGACTATGGCCAATTGTTGGGTTGCCGGGGGATGCTCGGTTTTTTTGAAGCAGGGCATTGGCCTTGTGGATTGAAAACCACGCAAGCCTTACTGAGTCGCAGCAATCGCGCTCTCGGCAATGGTGTGTTGCAAAGCGGCACATCGATCGGAGCGATAGTGACTCCTCTGATTCTTTACACCATCCTTACGCCGACGGTAGGAAGTTGGCGGTTCGGTTTCCAGTTGGTGGGAGCGATCGGAGTTGTCTGGATCGCGGCTTGGTTCTTTATCGTGCGCTCTTCCGATTTTCCTGCCGTAAAGAAAAAGAACGAAAGGTCTTCTGCTGCCTTGGGCGAATGGTGGCGAGATCTCTTGACCCGTCGCATGTTGGTGGTCGTAATCGTGGTTACTTTTATTAACGGATCGTGGCAAATTCTTCGCGCATGGCTACCGAAGATCATGCAGCAGGGGCATGGCTACGAAGAGCTCTTTACCTTGCGATTCACGTCCGTTTGGTACGCCGTGACGGATATTGGCTGTTTATCTTCTGGCCTGATCGCCCTGTGGCTGTACAGGAGCGGTTGGACGATCAAGTACTCCAGGTGCCTTGCGTTTGGCGTTTGCACAGCTATGTGCGCCAGTCTCATGTCGGTGCCGTTCCTCGGGGGCGGTCCATGGTTGCTTGTAGTCTTCTTGATCGCCGGAGCGGGGTCGCTAGGAATGTTCCCTTTGTATCATGCCTTTTCCCAAGATATCTCCCGTGAGCATCAAGGAAAAGTTACCGGCATAACCGGGGTGATCGCATGGGGATTCTCCTCGCCGACACAAAGCATTTTCGGGTACTTGGCGGACCAAACCGGTTCGTACAATATAGGAATCGCGATTGCAGGCAGTTTGCCTTTAGTCGCTTTGGCTGCCATCTTTTGCTTGTGGCCAAACGAACCAGAGCGTACATCCAAATCCGGAACTTACCGTTAGGAGCAGCACCATGGCATATGATCGACGGACATTTCTCACCTCGGCGGCTTCGCTTGGAGTATTGGCCTGCGATACTGGCTTCTCCAGAGCCGAGCCAGCCAGAAAGAAAATCGCATTCCTCGGGACGACCGTCCACATGCATTCTCACGCACAGCATTTTTTGGATAGGCATGCGATGGGCTACACCTGGGGGGGCAAATGGCAAATGCCACGCTTCGATGTCGCGTCGGTCTTTATCGATCAATATCCCGAAGCCGATTTGGGGAAGCAACGACTGGAAAAGTACGGCTTGAAATCTTATCCGACAATTGCCGAATCGCTGACATTGGGTGGATCGAAGCTGGCTGTGGATGGAGTCGTGATCATCGCCGAACATGGCGACTACCCAACCAATGAGAAAGGCCAACGTCGCTATCCGCGATACGACTGGTTTAAACAAGTGGTTAAGGTCTTTGAGGACTCCGGCCGCAGTGTCCCGGTGTTCAATGACAAGCACCTATCTACCCAATGGGACGAGTGCGTGGAAATGGTGAGCGATGCAAAGCGGCTCGGGTTTGGCTTCCTCGCCGGCTCCTCTTTGCCCGTGACATGGCGATTGCCCTCAATCGATATGCCTTGGGGAGTTCCACTCCGAGAGAGCGTCTGTGTTTGCTATGGAGGAGTTGATAGTTATGATTTTCACGGCCTGGAAACCGCCCAATGCATGTCGGAGCGTCGACAAGGGGGCGAAGTCGGAATTCAAAGTGTGCTCGCGCTCCGCGGAGAGAAACTTTGGACCGAGCTTGCCAAGCCTCAGCGCCAGACGACTCAGCAACTCATGGTAGCGGCCTTAACGCGAAGTCACAATCTGCCCGTGGACGGCGGTTATCCCATTGCTCCCGTTACCATAGACTGGGCTCGCAAAGCGTTGCCAGATACGATCGGATACTTCATCGAGCATCTCGACGGCTTTCGAACGACCATGTTTTTGGCAGCGATTCGGGACTTCAATTATGCAGGCATGCGGAAAGACACCGGCGAAATTGTTTCTTGCCAAATGTATCTGCCGATGCCGACCCAAAGCGCAACCACAGCCGATTTTTTCAATCCGCTGGCTCGGCACATCGAAACGCTGGTGCTCACCGGAAACTCGCCCTACCCCATCGAACGGACTCTGCTCACGTCCGGGATGGTCATCGGTGGGGTCGAATCATTGCATCGGGGAGAACAGCTTTACGAAACACCTGAAATGAAAGTACAGTATACCGGCACCCAACAATCGCATTTTTGGCAAGCTTAGGTAAGAAAATTTGAAACAAAACGATCGGCATCAACCATAGGTTAGTAGGCATGCTACGGTAAATCGTTCTTGCATTTTCTTCTTTTGGGTCATGATCGGCCTCGCGAGCTTTGGCCAAGACGCGACTCCGAGCGACAAGGCTCCAAAGTCGACGAAAACTCTGCCTGAGTGGCGCGGGCACCGGACGGGAATGGCATTAAGTCTCAATGCTCAAGGCTTGGAAATGAAGTTTCAAATCGATTTGATGGTTGGGCCGAAAGAGGGTACCGATCAACTGACGTGGACGTTGGTCTACGACGGCGATCCAGGGAAGAGCGAGCGTCCCTATTTATTGACCACCATCAATGCTGCGCGCGGGCGATTTGCAATCGACCAACAGAACAGCATTGTTCTAGTCGCCACCTTGATCGGTAATGCGCTCAGTACCCGTTTTTTCTGTGGCTTTTTTCGTTTGGAGGGAAGATTGTAAGGTGAAGGAAGGGGTATGCAAGCGATTGCAGTACCAACAACCTATCGTCCCAGTGGAAAGGTTCAAGAATAGAAACGGGTTAGTAAAGAGCAGAAAATGGGTGGCAAGCTTGGCTAAAGGTTGTGGATGGGTTACACTTCGAATCGCAGTCTGGAGGTTTTTATCTCAAGACTGCAAGAAATCGGGCCGTAGCGCAGCCTGGCTAGCGCGCTACCTTGGGGTGGTAGAGGTCGTGGGTTCGAATCCCGCCGGCCCGATTGACGAAAACCCTGTAAATACCTTGGTGTTTGCAGGGTTTTTTCGTGTCTTGTAGCCAGCCAGAGCTTGAAGCGTACTCGCCGATCCTATTGCGTAGCTCGGCAAGATTCTTTGCGCATTCGTCGAGCGTTGGTCCATTTGCACAAGTTCTCATAGCGGGCGATGCTGCTGCGATGCCAAAGAGTCCGTAGTACGCGCGTGTTTTGATTGGGTCAAATTTGTGGTCGTGGCAGCGAGCGCAGCCGAGCGTAAGTGCATTGAACGTTTTGCACTTTACATTCAGATGCAATCATGGCTTCGTTGCGACCGTCCAAAACCCGAGGTTCGATTTCATAGTCATATTCGTGACCCGCGCTTTCGGCATAACGATCGAGATCCATCCGATGCAGTGCCCAGC